>Ga0335077_10002851_pt1 | contig 20698 bp, 21 predicted proteins | sample Lox_Sample_31_FD_207151 | JGI IMG/M metagenome (GOLD analysis project Ga0335077, IMG submission 207151) | Soil microbial communities from Loxahatchee National Wildlife Refuge, Florida, United States - Lox_Sample_3.1 | ecosystem: Environmental > Terrestrial > Soil > Wetlands | place: USA...
CATGTTAAACAGGTTGTTCCGCTCCGTTTGTCTGGCGGTGGAGTTGGCCCAGTCCATGACACTACCCAGTAGTAACAACGCAATGCCGATAAACACAATGGTAATTAACAGGGCATAGCCGGGGTTGTTTCGTTGGGATGGCTGGCGCGCGATTTTCATGATGGCATCTGTTGTTTCTGCGAGTACTTTAATTATTGTATGCGGGGGGTCATGACGGTTTTTAACGTATAGTAATCGTAATTATCGCTTGGGACCGAGAAATCCAATTGCGCAAATTGCAGTGTCATTTCAATGGCATAATGTTCCTGGCTGTCGGCCAGAATGTTTCCTTGAAAATCCACCATCTCAAAAGGCGTTTGATTGATGATATTGGACGCGATGAGCGACGGACTGTCATCGGCACTCGTAATTTCATAAAGCGCGTCTGTGTTGGTGGCCACGTAAAAACGAACATAATCGTCCTCGTTCGCTGTCGGATAGATTTGCAATGCGTTGCCGCTCGTATCGGCTGTGAACGAAGTCCTGTCGCCGTTCCCGACCGCCACTGAATTGGCGCCACGGACTTGCTTGCGGATTCGGTTCAACGTCTTGAGACTGTAAGTGGTGGATTTTAGCTTGCTCTTTGTAAAAGCGTTCATCTTAAACCCAAAAACCTGCAACGAAACCATCGCAATCACGACCAGCGAAAAAATGGCCAGGGTGGTCATCATTTCCGCCAAGGTAAAGGCTCGGGCAGGCACTTTTCGCGGCAATGGTTTCTGCAAAACGTTTCCTTGGGATGGTTTCATTGTTAGTATGCCCCGCGCCATGTTACCACCGTGTTGGTGAACCAGTTTCCGGTAATTGGAAATTGCCACCAACAGTCAGCGCGAATCTGGCGAACTGATGCATTGCTGTAGGGTTGGGTGATCCAGACGTAATTGGTGACAATTACGGATTGGCCGGTTCCGGGAATGACCATCGCGTTCGTCCGTATGTAATTTGTTGGTGGAAGTTCGTCGCTGGTACCGGGACCGGTTCCAGGGGTCCCAGAATGGATGTCCCATTTTGCCGCCCGCGCCTGTTCCACCGCCTTGGAAGCCAGGGACTGGGCGGCCAATGACATGGAGCTCCATTCGGCCCGGTAGTTGGTCTGGATATAACCGTAAATCATTCCCGCCATTGCCAAGGCCAAAATGGCGATGGACAACACCACTTCGACCAAAGTAAATGCCACAGTAACTTTCTTCTTTTCGATTTGTCGAAACCCAGTCATAATAAATTATTGTTGGCACCAATGTATCTTGCTCGTGTTTAAGCAATTGCAGCAAAGTACGTACCATACTTTAGCGCAATTCAGGGAGAATCGGGAATAACGTTAAGGATAAGCGAAACTTTGCTGATTTCTCCACAAAAACGTTCCTTAGCGTAGGGTCCCGACAAAACATTGCCCTTCGCCACGTCCAATGCATGATCAATTGAATTGGTGAAATTTTTCGTCCGCAGGCAGGGCCGTGCCAATTTGTCACCGTTCACGGAATCATTTTGTCCCGCAGCGGGACAGTGAGATATTCTTGATTTGAATATAGTCGCTGCCGCCGAAAATGGCGGCTTTCACGGGCGCAGTGTATGACTGCGAACGGTCCGGCGGAAGAAATGTTTTTACTGCTCCGCAGTTCGTATCAGTAAACGCTCCAAGTTTGACGGCATATGGCTGTGACCTTCGGGGTGAGCGGAGGAAGTCCATCTTCTCTCATGAAATTGACATCAAACGCCCATTTGCGGTTCGGAGGATTGTAAACGGTGCCGGTTCCGGGCCACTTGTTTGTTGCATATAAGCTGGGGAACATGACGACAATGGAGCCGTTGTAGGTCAAATTGACACTGCTCCAGTTTTCCAGCAAACGAATGAAATTTTCCAAACCGCCGCTGTAATTGCCGTTGGCGGTGGGGACAATGCCTTCAAACGTTGCAGCGTTGATGGTGGTGGCCGTGGCAGTGCGCGAACCAATTGTAGTGCTACTGGTATAGGTGTCTTTCCAACTCTGAGAAAGGGCGGTGATGGAATCGCCCATAAGGGCGGCAGGCAGGGTATTGGACACGTTAGTGCCGTTATTCAGTGACACGCCGCTGGCATTGTAATTGCCCAGCACATAGAGCGGGTCAGGCGTGACGACGGTAAGCCCATGGGATGGCAGGACAGCACCATTGGCCACCCGCACGGACGGAAGATCCGAGCTGTCTGACGGGGCGTTGTTATAGATATAAACGGAATCAATATAACTCGCGGTGTCGTTGTATAGTTGAGTTTGGAGCGTGCTGCCATTCGTGCCGTTAATCCAAGTGGCCAGCGCACCCACGTTGAGCTGGACGGCTTGGACGGTTTTTCCCTCGCGGTAATCGTAGAAGCTGGTGTTGGTCGCAAAGGAATAAGCGATGTTGGTGGAGTAAAGGTATCCGGTGACAGTGCCAGATTTGTTTTTGAGTGGCGTGGATATGACATTCGTATAATTGTTGGGAATGAAAGTAAGCGGGTTGACATTATTTGAATCCTGGAGATAGGCTGAAATGTTGCCGCTCGACGAATTGGAGATAATTAAAGCGGTTTGGTTGATAAAATACAGCTGGCCGGTGGTGGAATAAGGGGCTACACCATTTGTTGGAAGGTTCAGCAAGGCCCGGATGGCAGTAGGATCATTCGTTTGGCCGATGGGCATGGCCAGAGTGTCGGCGTTGGAATAGATGCCTTGGTTAAAAGTGGACGAAGTGCCATCAGTTTTGGATGTAAGCCAAGGATCGGTACTGGTCGTGTTAACGTTCCCGACAGCGGTAACTGTCGCATTATAGACGTTCGGCCCTCGCGCCCAGATGCCGCCATTGGAGAATATCGGGCCAGTGAGGGTCATGGCGGCGCCGGGATCAATCTCCATGTTCATATCATAAAAAGCTGCATTCTGGAAGATGGGAATGGCCGCCAGTTGAAATGTTTGCTGGACCGTCGCTGAAACGTTGTAGGGCTGATTGGAGGTGGTTGCGGTGGAAATGACGGTGCAATTGGCCACGTAGGCATGGAGACCCGCATAGTTGGAGCTGAACAATGTGGCCCAATTGGTGGTCCAGTTGACAGGATATATGCTCACATAGGTTGGGTAACTGCTGTTCAATGGGTTGCTAAACGAGAATTGGAGTGGCCAGTGTGATGCCGCGGGAAGCTGGTTGACGCTGTTGGTCAAATAATAGTTGGTATTGGAGTTAAACTCCTGATTAAAAAAATCAAACGTCATCTGGGCGATAACCTGCTCGGTCGCGGCTTCGGCGGCACCCGTGCTCATGCTGAACAAATTATTTCGTTCTGTTTGTCTGGCGGTTGAGTTGCTCCAATCCATCACGCTGCCCAGCAGCAACAGCGCAATGCCGATGAATACCATGGTCATCAACAGGGCATAAGCCCGAGGGCTCTGCTGGAAAATTTTGCGCGCGATTTTCATGGCTGTCTCCGTTGTTTATTTAATTTGGGTATCTTTCAATTTTGCGTGCGCGGGGTCATCTCCGTTTGGAAGGTGTAGCAATCGCTAACGGCGACCGGAACGCGGTAGTTCACCTGGGAAAACTTCAATGTCATTCGGATGGCATAATGTTCCAGGCTGGTGGATGAAACATTATTGCCATTATAATCCACCGTCTGGAACACCACTCGGTTGGTGATGCCGGAGCCAACAGTTATCTTCTTGTTGTTGGCGCTGTAAATTTCATAGAGCGTGCCTGTGTTGGTGGCCAGATAGAGAAGATTGGCACCGCCAGTTGGAGGCTGGATCTTCAAAGCGTTGCCACTTGTGCCGGTCGAACTGAACGACGCCAGACTGCTTCCATTTCCGGCCACTACGGAGCTTGCACCACGGACCTGGCCTTGGATTTGATCCAACGCCTTGAGACTGGACGCGGTGAACTTCAACTTGCTTGTCGTGAGCGAGTTTATCTTGAACCCGAAGACTTGCACTGCGACCATCGCCATTACCAAGAGCAAAAAAATTGCCATGGTGACCATCAGCTCCACCAAGGTAAAAGCACGCACGCCTATTGTGCCAACCTGTGCCTTCCGCGAAAAATTGTCTGACAGCGATTTCATCAGGTTCCCGCGCGATAAGTTATTACGGTGTTGGTGAACCATGTTCCGGTACGCGGAAAGTACCACGTGCAATCAGAGCGAATCTGGCGAACCGCCGGTATGGTGGAGATTGTGGAGATCCCAAGAACATTTGTGACACTCATGGTTTGACCGGACGAGGGAATAAGAACCGCGTTGGTAAATATAGTTGTGTTAGTTCCTACCATAAATTCATTAGTTGATCCGGGATCAGAGGACGAATAAACATCCCATCTCGCGGCCCGGGCCTGTTCGACTGACTGAACGGTCAGGGCTTGAACGGCCAGCGACATGGAACTCCATTCGGCCCGGTAGTTGGTCTGGACATAGCCGTAAATCATCCCCGCCATCGCTAGGGCCAGAATGGCGATGGACACCACTACCTCCACCAGAGTGAATGCCGCGCTTGCCTTCCGCTTGTCGATCTGTCCAAAATGAGTCACCATACAAAATGTTGGTAACGAGGCGTCCCGCCCGCTACCAGTTGATTGTAGCAAAGGACATACCATTATCAGGCCCGATTTCAGGCAGGGAACAGGTGGACGAATGGAGCAAATAACGAACGGGAAGGGCAGCTTGTCCCGTAATTTGACAAATCTGTCCCGGCACGGCAGTTCCGATAAAATACCGTAGATTGGCCTCGTTCAAAACGTAACCGGATTCGGCGGCGGCGCCTTGACGAAATTGGCCTCCCGCAGGTAAATGGGCGACAACTGGTCGCCGCTTGCGAAATTGCATCGTCCGGCAGCGAGCCGTCCCAGCGTCGCCGCCGACGGAAACGAGATTCTTCCCCCCGACAACCACCGTGTCACTTCCGGGCCGACCCAGATTTCACCCGCGTTGGCGCGCGATTGCATTTCGATCAAAGACACAATCCGCAACGGCTCCCTTTCCCTGCAACCGCTCGGAGAAACTTCATACGAGGCCAGGTAAAATTCATTTCTCTGCGCGTCAATCACCACGTTCACACGGCCAAAAATTTCCTCCGCTTGTGCCTGCGCCGCCAGACATTCGGCACTGCTGATACCCAGCAACTTCACACCTCGCGCCAATTGCCAGCCCTGCGCCACGGAAAGCGCTACGCGGATGCCGGTATAGGAGCCCGGTCCCAGCCCGGCAGCAATGACTTCAACTTGTTCGCGCGCGATGCCTGACTCAGCCAGGACTTTTTCGATGAGGCCAAACGCATTCGTTCCGCGTCCGCCGATCTCAATGGCTTCCGCCACACTGCCAGCGTGCACGACGGCCACGCTCCGCTGCGGCGAGGAAAATTCAAGCGCCAAAATCGTCATAAATAATTTCCCGTTCCGTCTCGCCGACAATTTCAAAATTCACCTGTCGCACCTTCCCGAAATTGGATGTTGAATGTTGAATGTTGAATGCCTGCTCGCGATTTATCGGAGTTGAATGTTTTCCAAACCATTTTTCCGCCCATTCAATTATCGTCACCCCGTCCGGATGCAGAAATTCCTCCAAACCTGCTGCAACGATTTGCCCGGAAGTCTCCAGCCGGTATAAATCCAGATGAAATAATCGCAACCGTCCGCCGCCGTATTCGTTCACCAACGTGAATGTCGGCGAATGCACGCGCGCTGCGATGCCCAGCCCGCGGGCGAGTCCCTTCACGAATTGCGTCTTGCCGGCGCCGAGTTCGCCGGACAAGCCGATGATCAGTCCGCTTTGCGCCGCCTGACCCCAGCGCTCACCGAGCGATTGGGTCTCCGCCGGACTATGCGAAATGAACGTAGCCATGGGCGTCAAGTTTGTGCGAACCGCCTTTGTCCCGGATTGTCAGGCCTTCGCCCGCGACGATTTTCCCGATGCAGCTCAATTTCAGTTTCGGAAATTGCATTTTCCAAGCGTCCAGCAATTTCACCGCGTCGCCGGCCGCCACCGTGAACAATAATTCAAAATCCTCGCCGTCCGCCAGCGCGGCGTTCAATGGCGTTTTTGTGAAGGGATTTTTGCGCGCGATTTCCTTCGCGGCACGGCTGATGGGAATTGCGGATTTCAAAAGCTCCGCGCCAACGCCGCTGGCTTTCAAAACGTGGCGCAAATCGCCAGCCAGTCCGTCACTCAAATCAATCATTGCGTGGATGGAAATGTTTCCCGCCAGCCAGCGCGCCTCGGCCAGTCGCGGTTCAAAGTCAAAATGTTTGCCGGCGGACGAACCGCCGAGTTCGCCGGTCACAAAAATTGCGTCGCCGGCCCCGGCCGTCGAGCGGAGGATTTGTTTCCCCCGGCCGACGGTTCCCAGCAGGGCGACGGAAATAAAAACACACTCCGGGTTCGCCGTCGTTTCCCCGCCAACAATGGCCACGTCGTGTTTTTTGGCGAGGGTGCTCATGCCATCGTAGATTTTGCCAACCGCCTCCGGCTTAAAATCTTCCGGCAGTCCCATGGTCACCACGGCGGCGACCGGTGTTCCGGCCATGGCCGCGACATCGCTGAGACAGCGCGCCAGCGCCTTGCGTCCGATTTTGCCCGGCGGTGAACCTTTTTCAAAATGAACGCCCTCCACGGTGGCATCGGTTTTGAAGAGGAGCAACTGGTCCAGCAGACCGAAATCCAGCACGGCGCAATCGTCACCCGCGCCGGTCACGACCGTCCGGTTAACGGGCAGCGCCTTGGTCAGGTTTGAGATGAGTTCAAATTCATTCACGACTGGCCCGGTTTAAGTTCATATTGGAAAACACAGAGCAGGACAAGATTCGCCGCGTTGAACAGCGCGTGCGCCGTGATGGGCGCGAGCAAACTGTCGGTCGTTTCGTAAAGCCACGTCAGCACGAGCGCCAGCAGGAACAATGGCACAAACGCCGCCGCGTCCCAATGAATCAGGGCGAACAGGAAACTGACGCCAAACCACGCCAGCAGTGGCCGACCGTGTCGTTTGATGAATGGATATAACATGCCGCGAAAAATAAATTCCTCGGCTACCGGCCCGATGGCCACGGTGAACACACAGAGATAGCCGCGCAGCCACCACGCCCGGGCGCTAGTCAGCACCGTTACAGCGGCTTCGCTTTCAGGCGGCCAGCCGATTTTTGTGAGCGCGTAAACGGACACGTATTGCAACAGCCACGCCACCGGCAAAAATGCGATCACGACCGGCACAGCCGGAGACCAGGCGCGGTTCAATTCCGCCCGGCGCAGGCCAAGGGCATCACGCCAGTTTACCTGGTGTTGCTGCAAAAAAAACGGAATCAACACCCACGTCATGCCTTGAAATGTCAGCGTGCCAAGCAGCACCGCGCCGGAACCGGCCGGCGGTTGAAACGCAATGAACCCGGCCTTCTGCAGCACACCAATGATGGTCAGTCCCACACAAAGACTGGCCAATTGTGCCGCGCAAAACCAGATGACAGCTTCCAATCGCCACGGTTTGGCGGATAACATGCCGCAAGGCTAACTCAGGCGCGCGGCAGCGGCGATGTAAAATTCTGGGAACATCCAACGCCCAACACCCAACATCCAACATTCAATGCCGGATTGATCACGCCAAATTTCATTGGGTTTTCGATGTTGGATGTTGAATGTTTGATGTTTTCTTTTTTTGCCAAATGAGCGCCCTTGCGTCACCCTGAACCTACAAAATGAATTCCGCCCGACATACCAATCATCTGGCCCGCGAGAAATCGCCTTATCTGCTCCAGCACGCCCGCAATCCGGTGGACTGGTTCGCGTGGAACGAAGAGGCCTTCGCCAAGGCGCGTCGGGAAAACAAGCCGGTCTTCCTCAGCATCGGCTACTCCACCTGCCACTGGTGCCACGTGATGGAACGCGAATCGTTCGAGGATGAAAAGGTCGGCGCCTTTCTGAATGAACATTTTGTCAGCATCAAAGTGGACCGCGAGGAGCGTCCCGACGTGGACAAGATTTACATGACGTTTGTTCAGGCCACGACTGGCGGCGGCGGCTGGCCGATGAGTGTCTTTCTCACGCCGGATTTGAAGCCATTTTTTGGCGGCACGTATTTCCCGCCGGACAATCAGCATGGCCGTCCGGGATTTTTGCCATTGCTCCGGCAAATTGCCGCGCTTTGGCGGGAACGCCGCCACGAACTCACGAATTCCGCCGACGAAATTTACGCGCGGCTCGCGGCTGCGACCGCCGGCTCCACGGCGTCGAATCTGCTGCTGACGCCGGACGTGTTGCGCCATGCGGCGGCGGTTTTCAAGTCGGCTTACGACCCGCGTCATGGCGGCTTTGGCGGGGCGCCGAAGTTTCCGCAACCGAACGTTCCGCTGCTTTTGCTCCGTTGCGCCAGACGTTTTCACGATGCTGAAGCCGTTCAAATGGTTTTGCACACGTGCGAGCGTATGGCCGCCGGTGGCATGCACGACCAGCTGGGCGGCGGGTTCGCGCGCTATTCGGTGGACGCCGAATGGCTCGTGCCGCACTTCGAGAAGATGCTCTACGACAATGCCCAACTCACGCAACTTTACCTCGACGCCTTTCTCACCGGCGGCGATATCCGTGATGCGGAGGTTGCACGCGATATTCTTGATTATGTCCTGCGTGACATGACCCATCCGGACGGCGGTTTCTATTCTGCCGAAGATGCCGACAGCGAAGGGCACGAGGGAAAATTTTACTGTTGGACAAAGGACGAACTCTCAAAGCTTTTGACCACCGAGGAATTCACGGTAGCGGTCCGCTATTTCGGCATCACAGAAAACGGGAATTTCGTTGACCACAGCCATCCGCAACCGTTGCCGGGGCAAAATGTTTTGAGCATCACCGGCGCCCCGGCGGACAACGAGCTTCTGGCTTCCGCTAAAAAGAAAATGTTCGAAGCGCGCAGCCGGCGCGTCCGCCCGCATCTCGACGACAAAATTCTTGCGTCCTGGAATGGCTTGATGCTCGGTGCGCTGGCGCGCGCCGGCATTGTTCTTGGTGAAGATAAATATCGCGCGGCGGCGGAGAAAAACCTGGCGTTTGTCCGGGAAAAATTATGGGACGAAAAAACGGGAACGTTGTTTCACCGCTGGCGTGACGGCGAACGCGACAATGTCCAATTACTCGAAGCCTATGCCTTTTTGCTCTCCGGTGTCATTGAACTTTACGAGACCACGCTCGACCCGAAATACCTCGATTATTCCATTGCGCTTGCCGAAACCATGATTGCGAAATTTTACGACCCGGGGAATGGCGGTTTCTGGCAAAGCGCCGCCGACGCGGAGGATTTGATTCTGCGTGTGAAAGACGATTACGACGGCGCGGAACCGTCTGGCAACTCCGTGGCTACCTTGGCGTTGTTGAAACTCGCCGGCATCGCCGGCCGTGAAGACCTGCGGAAACCTGCCGAAACCACATTGCGGTTGTTCGCGCACCGGCTGCAAACTTTCCCGCAGGCCATGCCGTTCATGCTGCACGCGGTGGACTTCTGGCTGGAAGAGCCGCGCCGCGTTGTTGTCGCCGGCGATCCTAATTCGGCTAAAGCGCGCGATCTCTTGCGCGCGGCGCATTCAGTCTATCAGCCGGATAAAATCGTTTTGGGAAACATTGGCGCCGTCGAGGAATTTTCCCGCACCTTGCCTGCGAAACACGGCCTCGTCGTTTATCTCTGCACCGGCAGGTCGTGCCAGCCGCCGACCAGTGAAGCGGGGAAAGTGAAGGAATTATTGAAGTAGACTCCGAAGAAAGATTTCAAGCACTGTGTTCGCGTTGGGTGTTTTTGTAACCGCGTGGCTGCTGGACCTTTCGCAACGCGCGGCGCAGCGACTCGATTTCACGTTCATCGGCGGATTTCTGGCGTTCCGCCAACTCGACCAGTTCACGCACTTCTTCCATTTGCTCCAAAACCTGTTCAAGTGATTCGACAATTTGCCGCACTTCGTCAATGGCCCGGCTGATGGCGGAAGAATCATTCTCACTGTGAGCAGCGGCTGAAAGCTCTGATTGGGGCGCGGTCGTTCCTTCGGCAAGCACGCCTACAGGCTGATCCGTCTGCCCAGTTTGCGCAGAAGGACGTGAACCACGACTGCGGCCACGACCGCCGCGCCGTCCCCGCCGCCGCCTGCCGCTTGGGCTATGCGGCAGCGCGGGTTGATTCGATTCCGTCAGTTGTTCTTCGGGTGAAACCATTGGTGCTGCGAGCATGACGCGTTGGCGGGCAATTGCAACCCCGAAATCGTTCGGGGTTACTTTTTCACAAACAGCGCCAGCGAGGCGGTGTAGCCGTGCAGGAAATTTTTTTCGCCAATCGGCCCGATTTCGCCATTGCAGAAAAATCCGGCAAGGGCGAAGGGGCCGAGTCGTTGTTGCACCATTTCGGCGTCGTGATTCGGCCGCCGGAAAAGGCTTTGGCCGCGGCCATTGCAGGAGCAGAGGCAGCCGCCGTAAATTGTCGTGGCGGCGAGTTGCTCTTTGGTGCGGGCCAGCAGTTCGTTCATATCCTCGGTCGCCGCCGCCGCGTCGCGCCGTTGAAATTGCATCGTCTGTCCCGCGCGCGGCATCGCGCCGACGGCCAGCACGCCCGAATTCGGATCGCCGCCGATGAGATTGCGCACCAGAAAGTCGCCGCGATGAAAATCCTCGAGGTATTCATTGACGACCAAGCCGATGAACAGATTGCCCCGGGCTTTTTGTTGTTCAGCGGGCGGAAGTTTTTGGAATGTCTCCGCAAGCACGGCGTAGGCGGGACGATTGGCGATCTGGCGGATGAGATTGTGTTCAACCCGCGTGAGCGTCCACGCCTCGCCAATGGGCGTGCAACCTTGTGAAATGACGCTCGCCAATTTCACGCCGCCGCCGACGGAAATGGCCACGCCGCCGTCCTCAAACACGTCGCCGTTCAGATAGACCTGCGTCGTCTGGTCGGAAAAAACACCACTGGCCAGGCCGCCGAGCGCGGGCAGCGACGCGTAAGCCTCGTTCCAGGAATGGAGCCAGCTTTCCGCGTCCAGATGAAACGGATCAATGAACACGAGCCAGCCGTTCGTGCGCTTCGGTTCGACGCCGGTTTCCAAATGCCAGTAGGCCGCGCCATTGGCCTCTTCCACCTGTTTCTGTGTGAATCGGAACCCTTTCAATTCCGCCCCCGGCAGGGAATACAGCGCGAGCACAAAGCCGGAGGCGCTTTCAATCTCGTTCGGACCGGCAATCAATCCGGTGCTCGAACAGCCCGCCAGCAGGGGAATCCGGGCATGCACGCGCAAAATTTCCAGCGTCGGCCGCGCGTATGGGAAAAATTTCGGCGACATGAAAACGAGGCCCAATGAAACCTGCGGCGAAAGCAGTTGTGCGCGCAAATTCTCCGCCCACTGCCGCAGTTCGGTTTCATTGAAGCCGTCCGGCCAATGCGCGGCGACGGAAAATCTGGTGTTCATAATACTACTTTAACCATGCCACAACTTTTTCGTCTGACCAAATTTCTTTAACCGGCTGGCGTTGCCGGGCAATGGCGGCGCGTCGGCCGTTCACCAGAACTTCGGCGGCCAGCGGGCGCGCGTTGTAATTGGATGCCATCACAAATCCGTAGGCGCCGGCGCTCAATAGCGCCAGATAATCACCCTCGCCGACCCGGGGCAGCAGACGGTTCCGGCAAAAATAGTCGCCGGATTCACAGACGCCGCCCACTACATCGGCCTTCAGGCTCCCGCCGGTTTTACGGACCAGCGGCACGATTTCGTGGTAGGCGTCGTAAAACGCGGGGCGAATCAAATCGTTCATCGCGGCGTCCACGATGACAAAATTCTTCCGGCCCGTGCGTTTCACATATTCGACGCGGGTGACCAAAATGCCCGCGTTGCCGGAAATGAAACGGCCCGGCTCCATCAAAATTTTCAAGCCAAGCGGCTGAAGCAGCGGCAGCAAACGCGCGGCATATTTTTCCGGCGTCAAAATATTTTTTGCAGCGGATGATTTCCACCATTGCGGCGAGCCGCTGGCCAGCGCGGGCTGATAAACGATTCCCAAACCACCGCCGATGCTGAAAAATTCCAGCGCGTATTTTTCGGCGAGCCGCCGCACGAGCGGCAGGACTTTGCGCACGGCCTGTTCAAACGGTGAAACGCTGGTCAGTTGCGAGCCGATGTGCATTTGTATTCCGCACAGCCGCAGATTTTTCAATCGGGCTGCATGCGCATAGACATCTTCAACTTGCTCAAACGCGATGCCGAATTTGTTTTCGTAGGTGCCGGTGGTGATTTTGGCGTGCGTGAATGCCTCGATGTTCGGATTCACGCGCACGGCAATGGGCGCGATTTTTTTCTGCCGCGCGGCAATGCGGTTGATGCGCGCGATCTCCGGTTTACTCTCCACGTTGAACGAACAAATCCCTCGGCGGAGGGCAAATTCGATTTCCACCTCCGTCTTGGCGACGCCAGCGAAAATGCACCGGCGCGAATCGCCGCCCGCCGCGATAACCCGCTGCAATTCCCCACCGCTCACGATGTCGAAGCCGCTGCCGAGGTTGGCGAGCGTCCGCAGTACCGACAGGTTGCCGTTCGCTTTGAGCGCAAAGCAAATGAGGTGCTCCACCGGCGACAGGGCGCGGTCGAGCTTCTGAAAATGGTCCGTCAACGTATGCTGCGAATAAACGTAGAGCGGCGTGCCGAATTTGCGCGCGAGCGACTCAACGGCGACGCCTTCGCAAAACAACCTTTTGCCGATGTAACGAAAATCGTGCATGTGCGTACTACTTCTAAAGTTGACGGCTTATGCTGGCAAAGAAAAAGCCCGCCGACACGAACCGGCGGGCGAAAAGCGACCGCAGGTCACTTAGGTTCGGCCAGAATTTTTGCGCGCTCGGCTTGATACTGCTCCGGCGTGATAACGTTGACGTCGTATTTTTCGAGCAAGGCCTGGAGTTGCGCCTGTTGCATGGGGGAAATCGGCAGTGGCGGCGCCACGATCGGTTTCAGCCCCAGTTCTTTTCCAGGGAAGGACGCATTGACGGTCTGCGATGGTTCCATGGGAATGGGCTGAACTACGGCCGGCGCCGGGGTTTGGCCGGTAGTTGGCTTGGTGGATGTTGTTGATGACGGCATGTTCGTCTCGGTCTTCTCCATCGTCGTTCCCGCCTGGGTACTGCCCGAAGGCGGCGGCACCGGTGCGAATAACTGATTCGCCGAACTTGAAGTCGTTGAAGCGGTGGGCTTCGTCATTTGGGCTGGAGCAGCAGTGGGTGCAGTGGTCATTGCCGGTTTTTCCGCCGGCGGCGAGGTTGCAGGCATGGTAGTTGCCGGTGGCGGGTTGGTTGGTGCCTCCGCGACCGCGCCGGAAGGAGTGACTGCCACCGGTGGCGGCTGGGTTTGTTGCGTGTTCGACTCATTCGTTTTTTGCATCATTGCCGCGTGAGCGGATTGTTCCGCGTTGGTCGCCTGCGAATTTTCAGCCGACGTCGAAACCGGGGGGGCGTTTGTTGTGGTAACGGGCCGGGCCGGCTGTTTTGGCATTGTAGCGGCAGGTGTAGCCGGAGGTGTGGTTGCAGCGGCGGCGGGTTGCGTTGGCTGTTCCGGCGTCGCAGGGACAAACGTTTGCACATTTGTGGTCGCAACTTGCGCGTCCAACTCGCGCATTTTTTCTTCCAACGCAGCGCGGGCGGCGGCTTGATCGGGGTTGTCATCTGCGCGGACAGTCACGACGCTTCCGCAAAGCGCCGCCGCGCAAACCACAAGGTACAACTTGGAAATTCGCATAGCTTCTCCTTATCCTAATTTTTCGCCGGGCGCAATAGTTTTCCGGTTCGCCACAAACAGCTTTCGCCACACCTTTGGCAGCGGATAAGACAGTACCGACCACAACAAAATCCCGCGAACCTCGCCCCGGGAGATTTTCACGCCTTGTCGCAGTTCCAGCACGTTGGCGGCGCGCAACCGGTTAATCGTCTTGACGCCGATCAAAATCGGCCACGCACAGGCCAGTCGCACGCGTACCTGCCCGCGTGGCAGCGCATTGGTGTAATTCCAGCCGGCTTGCAAATGCGATTCCGCCACGTCGAGGTAGCGGTGGTAAAGCGGACGGAACCGCGATTCGTTCACGGGCGACAACAGGACCGTCGGCATCAGTCCCGACTGGTCCAGTTCCAAAGACGGCAAATAACAGCGGCCCTTCCGCAAATCCGCCGCTAAGTCGCGCAGGATGTTGACCAGTTGCAGGCCCTTCCCAAAACGGATGCTGTCCCCGAACAGTTGCGCGTCCTCCAGTTCCGCATGTGGAAACAGATGCGCGCGGCACACTTGGGTCCAGAACTCGCCGACGCAGCCAGCGACGCGATAAGCGTAGTCATCGAGTTCGTTGGCGGATTTGAGCGCGATAATGTTTTCGGCGGACGCGCCGTCGAATCGCTGCAAGTCCAGTTCCTGGCCGCCGGTGATGATGTCGAGCACGCCGCGAACCCGTTGCTGGTCGGCGGGCGAAAGTTTTTGCAACAGCGCGAGACTGTCTTCGGCTTTTTCCAGCAGCAGGCGCTCGGCGGGCGAGGCTTGCTGTTTGGCGAATTCGCCGAAGTTCAACAGCGCGGAACTCCGACCGAGAATCCGTTCGCGCAGTTTTTGCAGCGCATCGAGCCGTTGCGCCAATGGGACAATTTCCGTGTCGGCGATGGTGTCGGTGGTGCGCGCGAGCAGATAGGCGAGGCCGATTTGCGGGCGTACCCGCGCGGGCAATACGCGCAACGTCAGATAAAACGAGCGCGATGTGGCGCGGAGCAGATCGTTCAAGGCGTTCGCCATTCGTTTGGCAGAATAAACCTTTCCGCTCGCCACGCCAACTAAAGTCGCGGCTGTTCGCTTGTCAACCGCCAAACCCGCCGACCTTGCCGAGCACCTCGCGGCGGTGCGTCGAGGCAAGCAATTGCGGCAGGTTTGCCTTGACCCGGTTGCCCAAATCAATATCCACGCCGGCAGCAGCGTAAGCCTTTGGTTTCATCTGTGGAGATTAAACCGGCAAGAAGTGCGGCGCGCGAGAAAATTTGTTTCCGATCGCTTGAATAGTGTGAGGTAAAACTTAATAATTCAGGTATCGAATAAATCAAAATGACACAGGAAGAATTTGATAATCTGGCAATTTTTGTTGCCGTTGCCGAAGAATTGAGCAGAGAACCGTTCTTTTCCGACGACAATCACGATACGTTGTCTTCCTTCAAAGATGGCGAGACGCAAAAATTTTCTGCTACTTTTTCGCATCCTGCCTTTCTCAAATCAGCAGTTTTACCTTTCAGAAAAATTTGGATGCCTTCCGAGCGATGTGCTTTTCGGAAATTTGACGGTACAGGCGGAATCCGCGATCTGGTTTTTCAACATCATCCCAATCGTCAGTTCATAGAAGGTCATCGCTATTGGTTCTACGACTCATTTGAGGCGGAACTCAAAGTGGCAGCTGGTACTGGATGGGCGCAAGAGTCCAATGAGGATATTGTCGACATTTGGATCAACACACAAGTAGCCCATGCTGGCAAAAAAGTTGGGAAAAATCCTATTGGGAAATTCGAATTAAAAGACTTCGATGATTGGGCAACGCGAATCGGACGTGAAAAATTTGAATTTTTGTTCCGGTCAAATCTCCAGAAATTTGGCAATCGCTATATCAGCTTTGCAGAAATTTTGGCGATTCCGCTTTTTGAAAAATTTCGTTCTGAACAAGGCATGATTCCAGGATTTGAGGCCGAGGTTGCACTTAAATACAATCCATATCCAGACGCCCGTTACAACATTAAGTTCGATGACTTCTTTTGGCACTTGGATCGCGAATCGGTGGAGGAAACATTTGACCGACTTTTGGCGCGCCAAAAATTTCATAAGTTGCAGCTACTTTTGAAAGGGTTGTTTCCCAAAAAAGCTGAGGCTCTTGCTGTTGTCTGTGAGTTCGACGAAATGGAAAAAATGTTCGAGGGATGTGATGTTGTTATTGTTGATAATCCAAAAGATGTCGATTGGAGATCATTCCGTATTGGTGCTGGTTCATTTAATGTCTTCGCAAGTCGAATGATTCTTTTTCAAGATGATTCGCGGTCTAGAGCCGAACTCCGGCAGGCCTATTCCGAATTTCGCCTGATACTTTTTGACGATCGCAAAAGGCAGCCAAATCGCAGTAAGCCAGATACTTGGTGAAAATCATTTCACAAACGGTAACCCCACAATTCTCACGGAACTTTCGCCTGCCACTGTCTGCAGAATCAGTTTAGTTTCGATTTGATTTGTTTCACGGCGGACATAGCCAAGCGCGATATTGGCATTGAGCGTTGGTGATTTTACGGCGCTGGTCACGTAGCCAATTTCTTTACCATTGTGGAAAAGTTTGTCACCCCGTTGCGGTAACAATTCCAGGTCATCAGTAAGGCGCAGGCCGCGCAGTTCCTTGTTGACATGGCCGAAGCTGTGTATGCGATTGATGACTTCCTGTCCGATGTAGCAGCCTTTGTTGTAACTCACCGCTCGATTTTCGATACCACATTCGAGCGGGATATTCGTCTCATCCATATCCACGCCGAAGCGCGGAATGCCTGACTCGATGCGCGCGGTTTCAAACGCCTGCCAGCCGCAGGCCCGCCCGCCAATTTGTTTCGCTGCCGCGATGAGTTTGTCCGCCACTGCGCCGAGGGAAGGGTTGGGAACGAAAAGGTCGAAGCCGCTTTGGTGGGGCGAGGCTACTGACGAGCCGTCTTGATTTGTTTGCGGCTCGCGAGGACGCTCGCCCCACCGCTGTGAATCAAGCCGTGCGTGGTTTATCAAATAAATTTCGCCCAGCGTTGTGTCGGAAATTTTCAAGGACGCAAACAGCTTAGTTGGGAGTTCCGCGTTTACGCGGTCTGCAGACGTTCCGACCGGGCCGCCTGAAGGCGGGACTCCAAACAATCCCAATGCGCGAATCACATCTTCCGCTCTTGGCCCTTGTACGCTCAATAAGCCGTAATGTGGCGCGACGTCCACGATTTGTACGTCGTCGGCGACTATGAATTTTCCAAGCCGCTGCGAAATTTTCCCCGTCAACCCTGGTTCAAAGTCCAAAAGCAATTCGTCCTGCAAATTGAAAATGCTCAGGTCGCTTTCCATTTTGCCTTTGGCGGTGACCAGCGCGGCGTAACAACCTTCGCCAACGCGCAATCTTTTCACGTCATTCGTCACCTGACCGTGCAGAAACCGGACGCGGTCGGCGCCGGTCAGGCAAATTCGGCTGCGGAAACTCAAATCCAAAACGCCCGCGCTTTGGCGCAACGCGGCATGTTCAGCCAGCCAGTCGCCGTAATCATTTACGATTTCCGCACCGTCCAGTTCGGCAAACCGCGCGCCGAAGCTGTGGTGAAATTCATGCAGTTGCAATAGAGTCACTTTGAATATTTACCAGCGCCGTTGGCGGAGTTCAATTTTGTGACGGCAATTTTTCGTCTGGACCGCTGATTTTGGCGATTTCGTCTTTGAATTTTTCCCGGCAACTGGGGCAGATGCTGTGGGAAAAGCTGGCGTCGGAGTGTGAATGAACATATTGCTCGACGGATTGCCAGTAACCCTGGTCGTTACGGACACTTTTGCACCAGGCGCAAATCGGAATGAGGCCGGACAGAGTTTTTACCTGGGCCAGGCTCTGCTGGAGTTCGCCGATGAGTTTTTCACGTTCGATTTCCACGCGCCGCCGACGGGCCATTTCGCGACCGACCATGAGGTTGGCCAGCACGAGCAGGATGGCGGCGAGCACACTGCCGACGATAAGCAGGCGTTCGACGTTGAAATAATCCGACTGTTCCGCGGCATCTCGTGCATCCAAAAGTTTTTGTTCCTCGGTGGAGAAGACCGTCAAAATATCGCGCGCACGGGCGGCAACGATTTGGCCTTCTCCAGTCTGTTCCGTCCGCAATACCGCCTCGGCACCCCGCTGCTTATAGATATCAATCAAACGCCCGTCGTAGTTGAAAAGGTCCTTCATCGCCGCAGAGAGCGCCTTTAGTCTTTGCTGCTGCGCAGGATTATCCCGCGTCAGTTTGACCAGTTGATCGTACAACTGCGGCTCAAGTTTGATGCAACGCTGGGACGAAGCCAGCGCAACCGCGTCGCCCATCGTCACGAAATCGCGCATGCCGTTTTGGATGCTCATGACATTTTCCTCGTACGCATGCGCGGCCAGAATTTCCTGAAAGCTGTGTTGCCGCCAATAAATCGCGTTCTTCAATTCCGACATGGTTCTGGCCGAAATGAGCGCGACTAACACCATGAACGTTACCGACACAGCAACCGGCAGCCAGCGGAGGAAATTGAGGCTTTTCCACCGCGTTGTCTGTTCCGGTGCTGGACTCATCTGAACCGGCGAAAGATAAATGCAAATAACTCAACTGAAAAGCGCAACTTTACGTGCCCATCCTGGAATCACATTGCGCTGGAGCGCGCTTGGACGCAAATTGTGCGCATGAATTTGGACGCGCTTTATTCCGAACTGACACTGAAAACCAAGGCCAAACTCGCGCTGGTCGTGCTTGACGGTCTTGGCGACCTGGCCACGAAAGATCAACTCTACTTGACGCCGCTGGAAGCTGCTGCCACGCCGAACCTCGACAAACTATGCAAGGATTCCGCGCAGGGCCGCATGATTCCCGCCGCGCCCGGCATCACGCCCGGCAGCGGGCCGGGACATCTGGGGCTGTTCGGCTACGACCCGCTGGAATTTCAGGTGGGCCGCGGCGTGATTGAAGCGCTGGGGCTGGGAATGGAATTGCGGCACGGCGACGTGGCCGCGCGCGCAAATTTCTGTTCGCTCGACAAAAAAGGCATCGTCACTGACCGCCGCGCCGGCCGTATCCCGACGGAGACGTGCGAGAAGCTTTGCGCGTTGCTCGCCGCGAAAATCAAAAAAATTGGCGACACCGAGGTCATCATCAAGGCCGGCAAGGAACATCGTTTTGTCGTCGTCTTTCGGGGCAGCGGACTCGAAGGCCCGCTCACGGATGCCGACCCGAACCGCGAAGGTTTTGCCATTCCGACGGTTCATCCGCGCGACGTGAACAATGCCGGCCAGAAAAAAATGGCCGCGCTCGTCGCCGATTTTTACAAGGCCGCGCTGCCCGTCCTGGCCAACGAAAAACCGGCCAACGGCTTTCTCATGCGCGGCATTGCGCATCAGCCGCACATCCCGTTGTTCGAGGAGCGCTACAAATTAAGGGCCGCCGCGCTGGCGGTTTATCCGATGTACAAGGGTCTGGCACAGCTCGTCGGCATGAAAAAAATCGAAGGGCCGGCGACCATCACCGAGCAATTCGAGCGTTATCTCAAGGAATACGGCAACTTTGATTTCTTCTTCATCCATTACAAATACACGGACAAGGCGGGTGAGGACGGCAACTTCAACGCCAAGAAAAAGGCGATTGAAGATTTCGACGACGCCCTGCCGGTTTTGCTGAAGAAAAAACCGGACGTGCTTGTTGTCACCGGCGATCACTCGACGCCCGTGGCCGTCAAGGGCCACTCCTGGCACCCGCAACCGGTTCTGTTGCACTCGGCGTTGAGCGGCTCGGACAAACTCGACCGTTTCACCGAGACCGGCGCGAACCTCGGCTCGCTCGGCGTGTTTGAAGCGAAATATCTGATTCGCCTCATGCAGGCCAACGCGCGGATGTTCGACAAGTTTGGCGCGTAGAATTTGAGGATGAATGGATTGGGGGATGAATGGACGAATGGAAACCCCAACAATCCAATAATCCAACCATCCAAAAATCCAGCAATCTGATGAATCTGCCGAACAAGCTGACGGTGGGACGATTCGCCCTGACGGCGCTTTTTATCTGGGCGCTGTTCACGCCGGTTCCATTCCATTACACGTTGGCGCTGTTGTTCTTCTGCCTGGCGGGCATCACGGATTTTCTGGATGGCCGCATCGCGCGCCGCCGACGCCTTATCACCAACTTCGGCGTTTTGATGGATCCACTGGCGGACAAAATCATGACCTGCTCGGCATTCATCGCCTTTGTGGAAGGCACGCATCAAGGTTCCCACCCGCCGGTGACAGTTGAAGCGTGGATGGTCATCCTCATTGTTGCGCGCGAACTGGCCATCACCGGGTTGCGGCTGCTGGCGGCGTCGAAGAACGTCGTGCTGGCGGCGGAACGGTACGGGAAGCACAAGACCGTCTCCCAGATCGTGGCCATCATTGCTTTGCTCATCATGGACGCCCGCGACGAATGGCCGGCAGGGTTACAACACCTGCTCAAAGGCTGGGTGCCGGTCTTTGCAGACATCGCGTTGTGGGTGACGGTCGTGCTGACCGCAACTTCCGGCGTGCTCTACTTGTGGCGCAATCGGTCACTTTATTTGAGCGACATGTAACAGCAAATGCGGAAGGGAAGAAGGAAGCAGGCAGAAAAGAATGTGAAAACGGACGGGAGACCCCACTTCAGCCCGCCCTCTGCATTTTCAGCGACGCGACGTTAGTGGCAATGTTTCACCGGCATCGGCTGATTGATACACCGCTGGTTTCAGGCCGGCCAGCGGATTGCTGCGCGAATGATGCCGCCAAGCCGAGCCAACGAGCAAAATGACCAGCAACAAAACCAACGCCCCGCCGCCAATCAAGCCTACCCGCCAGTTGAGTTTTGAAAGCCAGAACATCACATGGTCGAGGAACGTGTTGGATTCTCCCATCAACGGC
>Ga0335077_10002852_pt1 | contig 20697 bp, 12 predicted proteins | sample Lox_Sample_31_FD_207151 | JGI IMG/M metagenome (GOLD analysis project Ga0335077, IMG submission 207151) | Soil microbial communities from Loxahatchee National Wildlife Refuge, Florida, United States - Lox_Sample_3.1 | ecosystem: Environmental > Terrestrial > Soil > Wetlands | place: USA...
CTTGATGTCGTCCTGGACGTAAAAGGCCCACTGCTGCTGATGCATGTCCAGATTGGGGTGGATCGTGGCAGTCCCGCTGTTCAGTACGCCCAGCAGCGCCGAGGCATACATGTTGCCCGACTGCGTGGCGTCGTAGCCCAGGAAGGACTTGCCCGTATCAATGGCGTTGAAGTGGAAGTTGCCGGGACCGGAGCCAGCGTTGTCCTGGTCATAGGAATAGCGCAACTGCCATCCGGCCTTCAGGTGGTGGATGCCCATATCGTGGGTGACATTGACCGTCGGATTGTGCGAGCGTCCATGCACCAGCCACCAACCTCCGATACCCGTGTAGGAACTGCCGTTCCCGTCGAAATTGAAGTTCGGGTAGTAGATGCCCTGAGAGGGGTTTAGTACACCCTTGTACCACCCGTTGGGCCAGAAGCCCGCCCATACGCTTTCCGGAACTTTCGCCCACCCCGAAGCGTAGTCGTCTTCATCGTAGGTCGAACCAAACCGCAGATCGACCGTGGTCCTCGGGTTCGGCATCCACAGCAGGTCTATGGCAGCGTTCATGGCGTCCATGATGCCGCCGTTGTCCGACGGCACGGCAATGGTGCCGCCCCAATTCGGGTTATCCAGGCGTGTCTGGAACTTACTGAAGCGGGCGAACAGGCGCCAGTTGTCGTTGATGTTGTAGTCCACGCGATCGGAGAAGTTCCAGTAGTTCTCCCACCACGGGTATGCCTTCTTGAAGTTGTTCAGGCCCGAGAGATCGTCGCCCGCGGTGTTGGGCGCCCAAAGATCGCCCATGAGCTTTTGGGCGGCGGGGTCGATCCGGCTCTGAGGAATTTTATTGCCCTGGAACGGCTGCCGCGTCACCGTGTTTGTGGTCGGATTGAACACCGTGGTGAACGGGTCGTAGATCACTTGCAGATTCCCCTGTGGCGTCAGTTGATGCGAGAAGTCGCCGCTTTTCTCGGCGTCGGTCGGCATCGTCTCCTCTTTGCTCGAGGGCTGCGTCACCTTCCACTTTTCGTAGATGAAGAAGTTGAACAGCTTGTTCTTGACGATGGGATTGCTGAAGGTGCCGCCTTCAATATTGTTCCTCACGATGTTTTCATCGCGGGTGATGCGGTTGGCCAGCGCGTTCAGGGCCGGGTTGCGGCCGAAGTAGTACGCCGATCCGTGGAAATCGTTGGTTCCCGATTTCTGCGACAGGTTCAGCGTGCCTCCGGCGCTGAAGCCCATCTCGGAGTCCATGGCGTTCTGCTGAATGGCGACCTCTTGTACCCCATCCATGGGCAGGTTATAAGAGCCCCGCGCAGAAATGTTCAGCGTGGTGCCGTCGAGCAACTGCTCGTTCTTGCCGCCCGTCGGACCGCCGATATCCAGCCCGCCGTTCGACCACATGTAGAACGGGTTGCGGTGCGAGATATCCCAGTACTGATTGACCACGGCGGGATTCAGCAGGGCCAGTGTGAAGGGGTTGCGTGCCAGCACCGGGAGATTGTCCAGCATCGCGCCCTGCACCGTAGTGGTCATGGTGGAGGTGTTGAACTCCACGGTGCTGACCACTTCGTTGACACTGACCGTTTCCGTAACCGCGCCGACCACCAGCGACGCGTTCACTGTGATGTCACCGCCCGTCAGCACGGTGACATTTTCTTGCACAAATTTCTGGAACCCGGAAGCGACCACCGTAACGCTGTAGGTGCCGGGTATAACAAAGTCCACTAGATAGTGACCGGCCGCGTCCGTCTGGCGGGCAACCTCCACGCCGGTATTGACGTTCTTCAACGTGACCGTGGCGCCGGCCACAGCCGCCTGGCTCGGGTCAGACACAATGCCCTGCACCCGGCCACGATATTCCTGGGCAACGGCAAGTCCAGCAAGCAAGGACACCGCCGCCACACATAGCGAGAAAAATCTCAATCTCATGCTTTTCCTCCCCAGTTGTTTCGTTGACTAACAGCTAAAGACCCACCCGGACCCTCCGTCCGGCTCCACTCTGCGGTGGTCCGAACGCCTCGCATTATGCCTAGAGCTTTCCCATTAGTCAGAAAGCAGGCTTTTCACCCATTGGTTTGGCCTGATTATGTTCCCGGCTGCCGGGAAAGTCAAGGGGGTTTGAGAGTTTAAACTAGCGATTATCCGCTCGGCTAGACGGCCCGTATCCGGGGAAAGTATAGCCACAGATGTCCGCCGTCGTCGTCTTCGCCGAAGACAATCTCGCCGTCCCGGCCGGTGACTGCGTCGCCGAACACATACCCGTAACGCCGCCGCTCAATGACCGAAATGGCAACACCCAGGTTCGAGACTTCGTGCGTGCGCGGATCGTAGCAGAACATCTTCGCGATTTCATCGCCGCAGAAGCCGAACACCCGGCCGTCCAGTGTCACGGCCATCGGTCCGACGGGCGCGAGTGGAGCGCGCCCTAATGGCCCGCTAAAGCCCCCGCCTTCGTCGAACGAGAATAACCGGCCTTCCGCATCTGCGGTGTACAGCCGGCCGGACCGACGCTCCGCTGCCCAAACCATCGGCTGGTCCCCGAAGCTGTCTGGAAGCCGGACCGCCCTACGGTGAATCGACTGCGCTGCCAGATCGTACTGCCAGAGAGAACCGCCTTCATCGCGGCCAAAGATGCCGCCACGCGACGCCACGGCGATCCTCCCGCTCCCCGGCACTTCACCCACGACGCGAATCTTCGGCGACTCCGGGTTCGCCGTGAAGAGGTGGTGCGGCGTGATGGCCACCATGGTCTTCCGCGACGCATCCACAACCGCATCCACCACCGGTTCTCCTGGCACGCATTCCTCGTGGTCGGTGAGAACCGGCTGATCGAAGCCCCACTCCTGAATGAAGTCTTCCCCGGCGAGCTCCATCAGCGGCCCGCTGACCGCGTGTCCTCCGCCCGCGCCATTCACGAACGCGACAAACCGGGAAGCGCCGCAACACACAGCCACGCATCTTGTTGCGCCGGCGGGCATTCCGAGATCGAGCACAATCCCGTTCTTCCCGTGAAATGACGCCACAAACAAGTGTGTTTGCCTGCCGCTCGTCCCGCCGTAGACCATTCCGTCCTCAGTGACGTCCAGCGCGGTGATGTGGCTTTCGTCCGGCACGATCGGAACGGTCATGCCAGGCAGGCAGGTGGGGAAGGCGACCATCATCCCTTCCCGCGTGAACGAGCCGTAGTCGACATCCTTCAAGTAAGCCTGAATCTGTGGCGAATGCGGATCGAATCTCGGCTTGGTTTTGCTTTGCATGGCCGTCTTCTCCTTTATCTATCCCCACATCCGGATCGGCAGGTGCGCGTTCTCCCGCTTGCGGCTTGCCGGCATCGAGACCTTGAAAATTCCGCACGGCCGTGAGCCAACGTGGCCGAAGAACAAGTCCCCGTTGTGGTCCACCGCGCCGCGCGAGACGTAGTGCGCAAACCCGTTGGGGTGTTCGAGCCGGGTCACCTCTTCGCGCTCCAGTGTCCGCGGGTCCAGCCTCCAGACGACGCCCTCGTGCTCCTTGTGCGGCGGTGGCAAGGGGTTGTAAACCGCATCACGCCATCGTGACGCCACGTAGTACAGCTTGCCGTCTCCCGCGAACACCAGCCCGCCGCAGTGATCGCGGAACATGTCCACCGGGAACGTGGCGTCGCGCGCCTGGGTGGCCGGGCCAAGATTCTCGACCCGCGGCCACTCGCCGTCGTTCGGCCAGATGCGCATCAAGTGAGGATTCGGGCACCATGTGGAAGCGTACACGCATTCCCGGTCCGGCGAGGGGGCGACATCGTAGAATACGCTGTGCCATCCCGTCTGGTAGGTGGCATGCGGAAGCGTCTCCGGCGACACCTCCAGACGGTCCTTCTCCGGTGTGTAGCGAACCAGGTGGCCGTAATCATTGGTGGTCCAGACGCGGTGCTGTTTATCCAGGAACAGCGTCTGGCCGTTAATGGAGCCGATGCGCCCCACGTCGCGCCGCTTGCGAGTCTTCAGATCGTAAATGATGAAGTGGTCCCGGGGGTAGCTGAGCGCGTAAAGCAAGTGCCGCTCCTCGTCATGAAGCAGGCAGCGGCAGCCTTCCTTGGGAATCAGCGTGTCCCACCACAGAACCTGGTCTTTGCGCGTGTCCCAGGCAAGCAGCGCGGACCCTCGAAAAAGCCGTTTCTCGTCGTGCCATGAATACCAGGGGTTGTAAACCGGCAGGTCGATCGGTGGCCCCGACAAGTGAGTCGCCATGTACAGCACGCCATCTGACATTGACGGCGCAAAACTATAGTGGATCTTGCACTGGGTTGCACGGCCGGAGTCGCCAGGATCGTTGACCTTCTCACCCAAGTCGAAAAGGTAGTCCAGCCCGTCCTTTTGCTCGTTGTAGCGCACCGGCTTCACTACTCCGCCGGGCACGCCCTCGGCGCAAGCTGCTGCGTAGATTCTGCCGTCGGGCCCTACCGAGAGCGACCAGCAGGTATCCGAATCCGGGTGTTCGGTGAACGGATACCATTTGACGCCGTATTGCCCCGCGCTGTCACCGCGTGCGGCATTGGCCAGTGCCAGTCCCCCCGAGACAATCCCGGTACCCGCCTTCATAAACTCCCGACGGCCAATTCCTTTCGGCTGTGTCATTGGATTGCATCCTTCCATTGCACGTCCAGTTTGGACTTGATTATGACGCGGCCCTTTAAGCGCGTCAATGAGAATCAGACCTGTTTATCATTATACGTAGGATGGGAGGCTGGATCCGCTTGCAGGACTGCCTTACGAGGGATGCGCGTGGGGAAGTGGGGCGCCCCATGGCAGGGAGCGGGACACCAACTCCCGTCTATGCGGCGTCCGCCTGCGGATCACGTCCTGTGCCGCACTATGGGTTTCGGGCTTCAGGGCCTTCGCGGCTGCGCGGCCTGGAATATTCCGAGAGCCAGCATGATCACTAGAACGAGGACCAGCGGGAGCGTCCACAGCGATTCAGACATGCCATCGACCTCCTATCCTGGACTGCATCATTCATATTCTCGAGCAACAGGACTGGTCCCGGCAAGACGCCTCCCGGCTGATGCCCGAAGGTTGATTTTTAATCTAACTACAACCCGCATCAGCGTGCAACGCCAAAAGGCCATGCGGTTATCCCGGTGATTTCACGGGTTGGCGGCGTAACCGTGAAATATCAAGTTGCTTCCGCGCGGATGTCCCTCGGATCGAATCGCTTCATACCTTTCGTTAAGGGTTTACTTCCGGCTTACGACCAAATTCAGTATTGGTTTTGAGGGCGTCAAAAGATACTTTACTAGAAGAGCGTTGCCTAGAAACGACTAAAAAGGAGTTGAACCCATCATGAAAATGCTGCTTCACAACTTTGTCAAGGACGAACAAGGCCAGGACCTGATCGAATACACGCTGCTTCTGGCTTTCGTGTGCCTCGCCTCTGCCGCGTTGTTCATCAGCGCCGGTGGTAGCGTGTCGGGCATTTGGAGCGCGACGAACTCCAGACTGGCCGCCGCCAACACCTCCGCCAGCTAATCACTCATTGGGATCGGGGCGTGGCTGACGCGCCCCCCTTACCAACAGTTGGTGCGCGACGCTCAACTCCCGCACCCTCCTCGTCCGCACGGCCTGATCCGTACCTAGCGCCTGGCACGTACGATGTTGGAGTAAGCCGATTCGCCGTTGGCGTTCGCCAGTCGAACTCGGTAGCATACCGTATCACTCGCAGGCGCACCTGAATCTACATACTCGAGGGCTCCTACCGGTTGCGTGGCGATGCGCGACCATGAGCCGGTTTGACCGGCGCGCCGCTCAATGACGGCGTTACGCGCATCACCGCCGTGGGCTTCCCATCTCAGCCGGATTGCGCTACCTGAAGCCGAAGCGGCGAGCGAGCTTGGCGCCTCCGGCAGCACCGGCCAGTCAATGTAATCGTCATCCACAATGGCGAGCACCGTGTCGCGCATGGGCATGTTCGGCAGCACGTCCGCCGTGCCGGCCTTCCATTCCACGGGGTGAATCTCCCCGGACACCACGTCGATCAGCGCCGGATGTTTAATGCCGCTGTTCCGGATCACCAGGTCCGCGTAAATCGGCGCGAAGATGTTGCCGGGCAGGCTGTGCGCTCCCAGCCAGTACGCCACAATCGGCTTGCCGGCCTTGGAACGAAACCCGTACGCAAAAAACGGAAAGGCAGACCTGCGCCGCAGCGCTGGAATGTCCGGCGCCACAATCCGGATGGAAGGATCCAGTTGCGTGTCTGAGAACAACGCATTGGTGTTCTGGAGTGAAAAGAAAACCTGGCGCGGCGTAAAGTCATCGGGCAGATTGCGCAAGCCGTGGATGATGCCGAAATCGTCGTACTCGTTGCCATCCGTGCCGGCAGCAAGCAGCCAGACGAACGTGCGGACACCCGCGGCCCAGTTGTAAATCAGGCCGCGTGCCACATATTTGGCCTGCACGGATTCGTCCGATCCCGTCCAGGAAGGAATGGAATTGAATTCGTCGTCCCAGAACGGAATGCCTTTGCGAATGCCGGGATAGTTGAGCACCGCTTCGCGCAAGTTCGCGGGCGAGTCGGGCCCATAAGCGCCGTAGTCCATCGACTCCGGATTCAGATTCTGCCCGTAGCCGGGATACGTGTGATAGGCGAAGACATCAATCCCCGCAGCACACTGGCAAGCATCCAGCGAACGGCGCGCGAAATCGCTCGACGGATCGGCCAGTCCCCCGTAAATTACCTTGGCCTGCGGGTCGGTCTCATGCACCGCCGGTATGAACGCCTTCAACAAGTGGCCATACTCCTCCGGGTTGCCAATCGGGTTCCAATAGGTAATGTCCTGCTCGTTCCAGAGCGCGTAGTACTGGATGCGTCCGCGAAAGTGGTTGACTACGAACTTCGTGTATTTGGCGAAAGCTTCGATCTGGTCCGGTGTTTTCGGCGGCCAGAAAATCGAATAGAGGCTGCGATCCGCATTGTGAAATGAGCCCGGCTCCGGCGTGATGGCATCGGGCCGGATTCCTGAGGGGGAAGTGTACATCGGATTGCCGTAGTGCAACTGCACTTGCACCTTCACGCCGTTGTCCACCAGCGAATCCACGTAGTCGTCCAATCCCGGCGGAATCGCATAGACCCCGCGCTTCTGCTCGACCCAGTCCCAGCTCGTGTAGTCCGAGCTGTTCTCATACTGGCCGATGCGAATCCAATTCACGCCGGCGTCGAACATGCGCGTCCACCACCACTTGCTCCAGGGCAGGTACGGATCTCGCGGCAGGTTGGAGTTGATGCCGAAGCCGTTTTCGATTTGCGAAGAGCGCTTGGGCGGAACACGATCAGGGAGCGTTCGCCTCTGGGCGAAAGCCGGAAACGCGGAGAGCAAAATTAGAGTACACGAAAGCGTGCGGGACATGATGTCTCCCTTTCTAGACGAAGCTGTGGCCGGGGCCGTAATCGCTGATTCGGTCGCTGGTAAATCGTGCGTGTCGGGGACTGGCTCCACCGTCCCTAATCGAGCCGCCCGCAAACCACCAGCCCGCTCGTCGTGGACGGTGGTGCCTGTCCCCTCTTGCATGAGCCCTCTTCGCCTTTTCATGCTCGCGGGTGTCGCGCCTCGCCGACATGACGCTCAACTGTCCCGTTCCATGGTTCAGAAAAGCAGCTTGAGCGCGACTTGGCCGATCCGGGGATCTCTGGCGTTGGTCACAAATCCGAAGGTCGAATTCAGAATACTCCCGGTCGGGTTGTCGAACTGCGCATGGTTGAACACGTTGAAGAACTCGAAGCGGAGTTGCAATAGCTTCGACTCGGTGATCTTCGTGTCCTTCAATAGCGCCATATCCCAGTTGTTGATGCCCGGCCCGTGGAACATCCGCTTGGCCGCCGTGCCCAATTGCCCCAGCGCTTCCGTGCTGAACACGTTTGGATCAAAATACGGCAGGGCCGAACGCGGATCGTGGAAGTTCAAACTGCCTCCCAGGTAGTTCGGAACGTCTATCGTATTGCAGTTTGGACCCGTACAGAACGTGCCTAGCAGCGAGTTGTCGTCGTTCTCGTGCAGAGTCACCGGCAGGCCCGTTGCGAAACGCGTAATCCCGGTGATTACCCAACCGCTGGTCAGCCGGTTGCGATGCAGTCGGTCGAACGGCAGATCGTAGTGGTAGCTCAACACGAAGTTCTGCGGCACGTCGAAAGAGGAAATGACACGGCCCAGCTTCTGGTTGACCACGTTGATCTGTTCACCCCATCCCGAGGAGTCGTCGATGGATTTGCTCCAAGTGTAGCCGGCCAACAGTTCCAGCGGGCCGCTCCGGTGCCGGAAGCTCACCTGCAACGAGTTGTAGTTGGAGTTTCCTATGGTCATGAAGTACCCATTACTGCCGAGAGCGTTACTGAAGGGAGACCGCGTTCCGTTGATCACGGTGCCGTCGGCCCGCGTAATGACATTGTTCTCGCCGTACGGCCCGCAGGTGGCGCCACCAGGGATCACCTGGCTCGCCTGGCTCACGCTCAAGCAGAGCGCCGGATTTCCAGGGTTCGATTCCAGGTCGCTGAGCAGCGCATGCCCCTGCGTACCGACGTAGCTGACGCTCAGCACGCTGGCAGTGCCCATCTCACGCTGGATCGAGAGACTGTAGTGTTCAGCGTAGGGTACCCGGTTCTTGTGCCAGAAGCCCGGCGAACTGGAGATGGGTGTGAACTGCGCCCAGTTGACGGAATTGTCTGGATTGCTCGCCGAAACGTTGGCAGGCGGGAAATTTACCGGGAAGCGCTGTCCCTCAACGAAGCCCGTCTGGCGATCAATATACGGCGTGGCGAACAGCGGCGGCGCCGGGTTGCTCCAGAAATAGCCGAAAGGCGCATCCCCCACCTCGTTGAAGCCCGTAGTATCCTCAAACGCTGTGTAGAAGATGCCGAACGACGCGCGGATGCTGGTCTTACCCGGCCCGCCGAATATCTTGCCGCTCGGCGACCAAGCCAGGCCCACCCGAGGCCCGAAGTTATTGTGCCGCACAGGAGCGAGGCTTTTCGGAATGCCGGGATCACCCGGAAAAACCCATCCGGTCGGCGCACCAGGGAAGACTTTGGATTGGAGGCCAGGAACGAGAGTTTCGAGCTGGCCCTGCGTTTCGTACCACGGCGAGGTGACTTCGTACCGGAGGCCGTAATTCAAGGTCAGGTCCGATCTTGCGCGCCAGCTATCCTGCGCGTACAGCCCGTAATAGTAAGTGCGGGTGTGCAGGGGCGCTTGTACCCCCTGCTGGAAGCTGGTAGGTGCGCCGAGCAGAAAATCCGCCCAGTCGCTGCCCGTCTCTTGTCCGTCAAAGCCGAACGTCCCGTCATTGGCGCCATAGTCGTGCTCGGTGATCTGGTCGTAGTGGACGCTGGCGCCGAACTTCATCGTGTGGGTTCCCTTCACCTTCGAAAAGTTATCCAGTATTTGGTAAGTGTTGTTGTACTGGCCTGCGAAGTATGCCGGCACCCCGATGCCGAAGTTGTTGAAACCGACGCTGGGTACACCCTCGTATTGTTTGTTCTGAATAACCAGACCCAACGTACTTGGGCCGGTGACAAAACCGAGAGAATCCAACGTCACGCCTGTTCCGCCGCTCGGGAAACCACCCAGGTTTGTCATGCGCACGTAATGCAGGCGCAGTTCGTTGACGGAGGTCGGACCGAAGCTCTTGGTGTCGGCAATATTGGCCATTTGCGCGCGTCCCAGGGTTGTCCCCGTGAAGCCGGGGAAGCTGGCGGACACGTAAGGCTGGTCCTGGTTGAAGTCGTCCAGGAAGTAGTAGCCGGAGATCATCCCGAAGCGGCTGTTGTAATCCAGCCGGAAGCTGCCTTTGTCTCCGCGCAGGCTCTCATTCGCGGAGGACGTGGAATAGAAATTTCCAGAGTTGGCGAGCGGGATGTACTTCATGAGGTTTTGGGAGGGGGTCGTGATCACCGACTGCGGAATGACGGCGTTCGGGAAAACGCAATCCGTATTCACCGTACATCCAGGCTTGTAGTAAGCCTCGCCCGGCGTCACCGTATAGCCGAGCTTTTGCGAAAGCTGGTTGGCCCAATACCCGCCGGTCACCACGCCCGTCAGTTGATCCGCGACATCGGCCAGGTTGCCCTGGCGGTCCGCAGGCGTCGGAACCGGAATCAGGCCGGTACTCTGTCCGATGATCTGCCGCGTCCCCTGGTAGTCCGTAAAAAAGAAGAGCTTGTCGCGGATGATCCTGCCGCCTGCCGTAGCCCCGAACTGGTTCTGGATGAACTTGCCCTTGTCGGGGTCGTAGAAGCCGCGCGCATCGAGGTCTGTGTTGCGGAGAAACTCAAAGACATCGCCATGAAACGCGTTCGTGCCTGACTTGGTGATCGCGTTGATCTGACCGCCGCTGTAGTTGCCGTATTCGGCATCGAAATTATTCGTGATAATACGGAATTCCGCGATGGAGTCCAGATTGGGGATGATCGAGGTGCCGTTGAACGCTCCTTCCTCAACATTGCCGCCATTCACCATGAAGCCGTTGGCGGATTCTCTCTGCCCGTTGACCGACATGCTGCCGGGATTCAGGTCGCCCGAAACATTCAAGGCTCCGTATTGGTTGGAGCTTACCGGCGTCACGCCCGGCTGCAACGCCAGCAGGTCGGTGTAACTCCGCCCGTTCAGCGGGACGGTGGTCATTTTCGTGTCACTGATCACTTCGCCCATCTGCGTGTTCGTGGTCTCCACCTGCACTGCCGCGGCGTTTACGGTCACTTCCTGGGTGGCCTCGCCAAGTTCCAGCGGAATGTCCACCGTCACGGCCGTGTTCACGTCCAGGATCAGGCCGGTCTGCTTGAAATCTCGAAAGCCGCTTGCTTTGACCTCCAGGTCATAGTGACCCACCGCTAGCGACGGAAACGAGTAGAACCCGGCCGAGTCCGTCTTCGTCTCGGTCTTGATTCCAGTTGCAGTTTCCAAAACGGCGATTTGCGCACCGGGCACCACCGCCCCCGTGGGATCTTTCACCGTCCCGGAAATACGTGCGGTAACGGCGCCCCATGCCAGTTGCGCCAGTAGACACGCGACAACCGCCAGCAGCGTCAAAGGCGGCCGGACAATATTATCGGTTTGGCTGGATTTCGACATTTCCCAACTCCTTTTCCTTCGCGCGATCAGACACGCCGACCGCTCACACACCTAACCCCTTGTGGTAAAAGTCTTCTTGTCAATAAGAGCACTGGAATGGCGTGGTTCCAATAGCCTTATCCAACATTTCGAGGACTTAACTAACATGATACGTTGCTGTTAAAGTCCTCAAAAAGATGTATAAGCCCATTCGGGCAGGCTGTGCAGTTTGGCTAAATGGATCTAGCATCCCAAACAGAAAAGGAAGTAATCATGAGCGATGACAAAACGATCGTGGAATCAGAAGCGCCCGTCAGGGCCAAGCCGCTGCCTTTGGAATTTCCAGGCGTGCATCATTACGACGGCCAGGAAATCGAAGCCGCGCTGCGCGTTCTGCGTTCGCGGTCCTTGTTCCGTTATTACGGCATCGACCTTCAAAAGGAAACCGAAAAGTTCGAGGAAGAATTCGCACGCGCTGTCGGTGTGCGCCACGCACTGGCGGTAGCCAGTGGCACCGGTGCTCTCTCGGTGGCTTTGTCGGCGCTGGGTGTCGGTCCCGGCCAGGAAGTCATCGTACCGGCTTATATGTGGGTGTCGGTTGTTGCTTCGGTAGTGAACCAGGGCGCGATCCCCGTTCTCGCGGACATTGACGACACGTTTTGTCTTGATCCTCGCGACGTGGAACGAAAAATCACGTCGCGCACTGCAGGAATCATCCTGGTGCACATGAGCGGCGCTCCCGGTGACGCCAAAGCGATTCAAAAGATCGCCAAGGAGAAGAATCTGTTTCTCTTGGAGGACTGCGCCCAGTGCAACGGCGGGAGCATCGGCGGCCAGAAAGTCGGGACGTTCGGAGACATGGGCATCTACAGTTTCCAGATGAACAAGAACATGAGTTCCGGCGAAGGCGGCTGCGTGGTGACCAACGACACCCAACTCTACCGCCGGGCCTTCGCGTGCCACGACCTGGGCTACGCCCGCGACGAAAACGGCCGGCTGGTATTCAACGATCCGACGCTCTGCCTGTGGGGAAAGGGCTGCCGCATGGACGAGCTGCGCGCGGCGATCCTGCGCGTCCAGCTCAAGAAACTGCCCACCATCATTAGCGCCATGCGCCGCAGCAAATACCGGATTCGCCAGGCGCTCGAGCAATTCCCGGAAGTTCGGTTGCGCAAGATCCAGGATCCGCTCGGGGACACCGGCTGCTTCCTTATCACGACCTATCGCGACACCGAGACCGCCCGCCGGGTCAACCGTATGCTTCGCGCCGAAGGCATCGTGACCTCGCCGCAAGGCGTCTCCGACATCGTTATGACGGACTGGGGTCTGCACCTGTACTACAACAACGTCAGTCTCGTCCAGCGCACCAGCGCCGATCGCGGCGGCTTCCCGTGGAAGCTCGCCGAGAACGCCGGCCTGGAGCGGAATTACGAAAAAGGGGCCTGCCCGGTGGCCGACAGCCTGTTCGACCGGAGCGTCCTGCTGCCCATCCCCTCGTGTCTGACCGATCAGGACGAGCGTGAAATTATCCAGGCGTTCGAGAAAACGCTGAGGTCCTGCTTGTGAGGCGGGACACATTCCTCCTCTGCGCCGCCGCGCTGCTGATTCCCTGCGCGGCGTCGCCCCAGGAAGTTCGCGTCTATGTCACTTCCCAGGCCGGTGACCGCATCGCCGCGAAGCCGCCGCTGCATTTCGGCGCCGCCTCTGGGGGCGCGGCCGGGTTCAACATCGATGACAAGGTCCGGGATCAGGAAATCGTCGGCTTCGGCGCGTCATTCCTTGAAACCGGTGCGATTTCTCTCAACAGCCTGAACGCGGAACAGCAGGAGACACTCCTTCGCGCTCTCTTCGATCCCGAGAAGGGCGCCGGTTTCACGGCGATGAAAGCGGACATCGCGGCCAGCGATGAAATGCCGGCCGGGCCGTTCTACAGCTACGACGATCATCCCGGCGACGTGGGCATGAAGCTGTTTTCCATCCAGCGCGATCTCGGGCCCAACGGCCTGGTTCCCTTCATCAAGCGCGCGCACAGGTACGGAAAGTTCGTGATCCAGGCCACCATGGACTATCCGCCCGACTGGATGCTGTTCGATGTGAATAAGAACCAGGACGTCAATCCCAAGTACTTCGATGCTCTGGCGCTTTACTATCTGCGCTATTTGCAGGAGTACGAAAAGCAGGGAATCTTCATCGACTACCTCAGCCTGTTCAACGAGCCACTCATCTACACCAAGATTCCCGCCGGTAAAATTCGCGATCTGCTCAAGGATCACGTCGGGCCCCTGCTAGCCAAAGAAGGCGTCAAAACAAAAATCCAGCCCTGCGAATACAATACGCGCGCGCGAGCCTTCAAATACTGGCCGGTTATTCTGGACGATCCGCAAGCGCGCAAATACGCCGCAGCCATTCTCTACCACGGATACGACTACAAGGACTACGACAAAATTGCCGCGCTGCATAAGCGCTACCCCGACTTGCCGCTGTGGATGACCGAGGTTTGCCACGCCTACGAAGCTGGAACTCCCAAGAGCATGGTCTTGCCGAATCGCGATTACGCGGATGGCGATTTCTGGGGCACGCAGATCTTCAAAGACCTGGAAGCGGGCGCCTCTGCCTGGATCTACTGGAACATGATCCTGGACGAAAAAGGCGGCCCGTGGCTGATTTCGCCAGTTCACGGCGACCCGGATCCCAACGTGCAACACCCGGTCGTGATTGTCGATCAGCAGAAGAAGGAGACAACCTACACGGGCCTCTATTACTACCTGGCGCACTTCAGCAAGTTTGTGCGGCCCGGCGCCGTGCGGGTGGGAACGGCCGGAGCGGTGAACGGAGTGCGCTGCCTGGCGTTTCAGTCGAAAGACGGCGGCATGGTTGCCGAGGTCATGAACAGCCGCAAGCAAGCGTCTGCCGTTCAGTTGAACTGGCACGGCCAAACGGCGAGTCTGAACTTGCCGGCACTTTCCATCACTACATGCCTTTGGAAATAGGGGCCCGGCTGCTCCTGATTGGGCTGATTGCACTCGCTGCGTCAGCCCAAGAGGTTCGGCTTTACGTCACTTCTCAGGCCGGCGACCGCATCGCAGCCAAGCCGCCGGCGCACTTTGGAAATACAGTCCCGGGTAGAGTTGTTTTTCGGATCGATGATCGCGTCCGCGATCAGGAAATCGTCGGCTTTGGCGCTTCATTTCTCGAAGCCGGCATGATCTGCTTACATTCCCTTGATTCCGCGCATCAGGAAGAAGTTCTGCAAGCGTTATTCGATCCCGAGAAAGGCGCTGGATTCAGCGCCATGAAGACCGTCATCGGCGCCACCGATTTTCAGTCCGACGGCCCCTATTACACCTACGACGATCACCCCGGCGATGTCGCCATGAAACTGTTCTCCATCCAGCGCGATCTCGGGCCGAACGGTCTGATCCCCTTCATCAAACGCGCCCGCCGCTACGGCCAGTTCGTTCTGCAAGCGCCGATGGACTATCCGCCCGACTGGATGCTGTTCGATGTGAGCAAGAACCAGGATGTCGATCCGAAGTTCTTCGACGCTCTGTCGCTTTACTATTTGCGTTACCTCGAGGAGTACGAGAAGCAGGGCATCTTCATCGACTTTCTGAGCCTGTTCAACGAGCCGGGGATTTACACGACCATCCCGCCAAGCAAAATCCGCGATCTTCTCAAAGACCACGTGGGACCACTTCTGGCCAAAGCGGGTGTGAAGACTGAGATCCAGCCCAGTGAATTCAACACCCGCGGGCGCGCGTTCAAAGATTATCCCGTCATCCTTGAAGATCCCGCAGCGCGCAAATACGCCGGAGCGATGGCTTATCACGGCTATGAGTTCAAAGATTTCGAGAAGCTCAAACAACTGCACCGCCGCTATCCCGATCTCAAGCTCTGGATGACGGAAGTGGATCACTCCTACAACACCGACACTCCGCGCAGCGCCGTTCTGCCCAAAAAGGAGTATGAAGACGGCGACTTCTGGGGCAACCAGATCATGAACGATCTCGAGTCGGGAACCTCCGCGTGGATTTACTGGAACATGATCCTCGACGAGAAGGGCGGTCCCTGGCTGATTTCTCCCGTGCACCGCGACACCGACGGAAACCAGCAGCACCCGGTGGTCATCATTGACCGGCAGACGAAGCAGGTCACCTACACGGGCCTCTATTACTACCTGGCTCACTTCTCGAAATTCGTGCGGCCCGGCGCGGTGCGCGTCGGCGCGAGCGGCGCGGCAGGCAAAGTCCGCTGCGTAGCGTTCAAAGCCAAGAACGGTGACATGATTGCCGAAGTTCTCAACAGCGCTAGCCAAACCGCCTCCGTTTCTCTCAACTGGCGCGAAAAGACAGTCAAACTCGACCTCCCTGCGCTCTCGATCACAACCTGCATCTGGCGATAAGTGCCGGTTAAATCCAGGCCGGATTGTTAAAGCACTTGGCGGCGTGGTAGTTTGGGCACATCAGCGTGGGAGGCTATCTTGTCCTCAATTGCTTTGCCCATCGCCAACCCGGCAATCGTCGAGCAGTTTGAAAAGGACCTCAAATTCCTCCAGTTGTTTTTGCTCCTGGTCAACAAATCTTGCCCTATAAAACGTGTCGACCTGGTATGGGCCGAGGACGGGCCGGTGGGCAGGGTCGGGCTGCGCCAGAAACATCTTTCCACTGAACAGGCGCTGGCCGGGCCTTGCGCGCGGCTGCTGGCGTGCGATGACCTCCCCGAGCCCACCTATTGCTACACCGTGAACGACCATGGCCGGCACGAAGCGGAATCCTGCGGCGTCTCGGACAAGGCCGCGGAGTTGCGCGTCCGCAAAACGGGCAAAGCAGAGGCATACCGATGCCACGCCGGCCTGGTGGATATTGCCGTTCCGGTCACATGCGACGGCCAGTACATTGCGACGCTCTTCACCGGGCAGGTTCTGCGCGAGGCGCCCACGGAGGACCAATTCGTCCAGATCCGCAAAGAAGCTTCCGCGCTCACCTACATCGATTGGAACGCACTGGAAAAAGCCTATATGCAAGTTCCGGTGGTTTCGGACGCCGACATCCAGCGGACCATCGAGGTATTACAGGTTTTCGCCGAATACCTCGCAACCGTCTGGAAGCGGCTTTCCGAGATGGTTCGCGACCAGCAGAGGAAGGATCGGGAATCGCATCTCGAACGCAAGGAGTTTGCCCACCTGGTTCTCGAGGGGAACATCGCAAACCGGCCGGTTCTGCGGGATCTGATGAGCCGCATCGGCTTCACGCGGTATCCGAACCGGGTCGTAGTGGTGAAATTCGAGTCCGAGGAGGACTACCACAATCCAGCCACCTCGTTCGATCTGGCCCTCACCAGGGGCCTTCAGGCCATCGACGAGCTGTGCGAGAGCGTTCCCAACGTCTGCTGCGCCCATTTGCGCAGCCGCGGCGTGTGCATTTTCTTTCGTGATCGCGAGGAGCAGGGTGCGCCCTCGCTGGCTGCGCAGACCTTCGTGCACAAGCTGCTCTGCGCCATCTCGGCTCGCTGTGACCTGCGCGCGCGGATCGGCATCGGGGGCGCCAAGGGCAACTGGCATTACCTGGCCGACTCCTATCACGAAGCGTGCATTGCGCTGGCCAACTCTTCGGATCAAGTGGCCGTTTATCGCACTCCGCTGGCGCCGAATGAGGAGCTGGGACTGGCGGTCGGCCGGATCTGCCGCAGCATATCGGAACGAAGGCTGATCGAAGCCAGAACGCTTGTCGCGGGCTTGCCCATGCTGGTCCACAAAGAGATCGGTGATGGCGCTGAACATTTGACCGCACAGCGGCATTTCTTCGCTTATGCACTCGACGCGATCGGATATGCCTCACGGCAGGCAGGAGCCGCTGACATATCCAGCCGGCACGCGGAAGGGGAGACCGGCCTGAATCGCGCCGCCGGCTGTTTCGAGCTGCAGCAGACCTTCGTCTCTTCCGCCGAATCATTGCTGGATTCTGTGCGCCGCCTTTATGCCGGGCGGCCCCAAAAACTCGTGGAGCGCGTGTGCCGGATCATCGAGCGCCAGCTCCAGGACAAGTGGACGGCTCAGAACATCTCCGTAGGCAAGGCCGGCGACGCTCTTGGAATCTCGGCCGGTCACCTCAGCCGCGTCTTTAAGCGAACCACAGGACTGACCTTCGAGCGTTATTTGATGAACCAGCGCGTGGAAGCCGCGAAACGAATGCTGCTCGAGCCCCTGGCGACGGTTTCGGATGTGTCGGAAAGCTGCGGGTTTTCCGATCCAGCCTATTTCGCCCGCGTCTTCCGAAAAGTTGCGGGATGTTCCCCAAGCGAGTATCGCAACGAACCGATGCGCGAACCGGCTCCGCGGCCCCATCCAGATCCGCACAGCTATACTGGGCCATAGGATCTTTCTTCGGGATGAAGCTGGCCTGTGTTTTTCTGTGTGCCGCAGTCGTCAGTTCTGCGCAGAGCCCGCAGGAACTACAGCGGATGGTCGACGAAGGGCGCGCCCTGATGGGAAAAGGGGACGCCGCGGGAGCTCTCGACGCGTTTCGCAAGGCCAGCCATCTCGCGCCAAAATCTCCCGAATTGCACGACCAGGTCGGATTCCTGCTAGCCGTCCTCAAACGCAATGCGGAAGCCCGCGACGAGTTCCAAAAAGCCATCGCACTGAACGGCGGTTATGGGCCGGCGCATTATCATCTCGGCGTCGCATTTTGCCTGGACGAGAACTATCAGCGCTGCATCCCGGAGCTGCAGGCCGCGGCCCGCCTCGACCCCAAGTCGTTTGCGTACCGCTTCCATCTGGGGAATGCTTTTTCGGCGGCCGGGCGGTATGCGGAAGCTGCTGCTGAGTTGCAAGCCGCCGCTCACCTCGAGCCCGATAACGCGGACGTCTGGAACCGCCTGGGTGCGGCGTACCAGAAGGCGAACGATCTCGCTCACGCCGTGGATGCATACCGGCACGCGTCCCAACTCAACCAGGGTAACCTCGATGCCCGGAACAACTACGGCCTGATGCTTGTTCAGACGCGGGAAGCCGACAAGGCCATCGAGGAGTTTCAGCACGTGCTGGAACGCGACCCGGGCAACGTCAGCGCTGCGATCAATATCGGTACCGCGTACATGTTGAAAGGCGACCTCGACCACGCCATCGCCCAATTCCGAGCCTTGATCGCCAGGAATCCAGATCAGGCGATTGCGCACTACAACCTTGGCCTCGCTCTCAAGAATAAAGACGATCTCGATCATGCGAGGTCCGAATTTGAGAAAGCCATCGAACTTGATCCCAAGATGGCCGAAGCGCATTACACATTGGGCATCTCCTGGTGGCAAGCCGGCGATTTTGACCGCACCGTCGCGCAGATGAGAGAGGCGGTGCACTTGCGGCCGGATTACGGAGAGGCCTGGTTCATCCTGGGAACCGCCCTCAAGCAGAAAGGCGAACTAAGCGAAGCCATTTCCGCGTTGCGCGAGGCCGTGCGCTTCCGGCCGGATGATCCGGGGCCATACAACACTCTGGGACAGGCTTTGCGGATGAGCGGTGATCTGGAGGGCAGCAAAGCGGCTTTCGCTCAGGGAGCCAAGGTGAAGGCGGTGAAAGAAGCGCAGCAAGCCGAGATGCTGAATCGTAAGTGACCGACCCGGGAGCCCGTTTCGGGCGGCCTCACTGCGGCAACGACTTCAGCTTCTCCAACAGGGCTCTGCCTTCCTCTGTATGGCCTTCAGCGATCAGGGTCCGGCCAAGCAGAAAGTTTGCGGCGTAGTTGTTCGGATCCAGAGCCAGCGCGTGCCGCAGGATACCCTCGGCGTTGTTATAGTTCTGGGTATTGTAATAGCACTTGCCGAGCAGAATGTACGGTCCGCTGTAATTTGGGTTCAGCCACACGGCGCGCTGCAGATGCGGGATCGCCTGTTCCCAATGCTGCTGGCGTGAGTAGACATCCCCCAGCCGGTACCACGCCATCGAAAAGTTCGGATCGATCTCCAGTTCCTTGGTGAGGTCGGTGATGGCGTCTTCCAACTCGCCGCGCACGATGGCCACCTCGGCTAGCAGGAAGTAAGCTTGAGGCAGTTTCGGGTCGAGCGCCAGCGCCTTCTTCACCTCGGTGACGGCTTCGTCCCGAAATTCTTTCTTGAGCATCATCTGGCCGGCAAGCAGATGTCCCGCGGCACTCGCCGGGTTCAAACCGAACAGCCGCGCGAACGCAGCCTCTGACCGGTCCTGCTGTGCGGTTTCGAGGTACGCGTAACCCAGCATGTAGTTCGCTTCGTTCACGCTGGTAACCTTCTCGAGCCACGGAATGGCCTTTGGAGCTTGCGACAGCATGAAGTAGCTTTGGCCGATCAGCAACACAGACTCGCGGTATTCGCTCGAACCGGGCGTTTCCGTCTTTACCGCCTCTTCCAGAGCGGAAATCGCATCGGCATATTTTTGATGCTTGTAGAGATCAACGCCCCGGTCATGGACGCCAGCCGTCACACCTGCCAGCCACAGCGCGACCAACCCCTGCCACATGACTCCAGAATACACGCGCATTACTTGTGGCGATGCACTGCCACCAGATCGCTGTGTACCGGGACTCCTCCGCTTACCTTTACATGTAAAACGGCTTCAAACTGCGGGAAGGGTCCTTTCGAGGGAGCGCCCAGCGCGCCGAGCAACTCCTCGAGTCGTTTGGTCCGGCAGACGAACTCCGCCGCTGCCTGAGTTCCGAGGGTGGTCAGCCCCGCCAGCACCAGTGCGTGCTGGGCGTTTGTGAGACCCGGCACCAGGCCTACCACCGCATAGTCTTCCCGGATCGGTATGGTGGCGGTCGAGAAGTATGTGCCCTCTTCGCCGGGCCGTCGATGCACGTTCACGATGCTCAAGTCGCCCTTACGTGGACCGTCGCTGGCCACTCTGAATATGAAATCCTGAGTCCCGGGCATTTCGCGGAGCGAGAGATTTTCGGAAGGAGAGCCGATGAAAACCAGGTCGCCGGCCTTGGCATCGTCCCATGTCAGAAGGCGGCCGCGTTTCAGCCGCATCACACGATGCAAACTCGTGAAGAGATTGTCCAATTCATGGATCGCCATCACCTCGCCTACACCGGTGTAGTGGTCGAGAATGACGCTGTTGGTATCAGTCGCTGAGTTGAAGTAGCGGAGGCCTGTTTCCGGCCGCCCGACAAAAGCCGCGTTACTGTACACAACCAGCGGCGGCTCCGGCCCGTCGAAAAATCGCAGCCACAGGGCACGCAGCGCGTCGGCGGATTCCGCCGCCGGGATCTGGACGGATGCGGGACGCAAAGCAAAGTCCAAAGCGAGCGCGCTGATCACCGCAAACACACTTACCACCCCAGTCGTCATCCAATGCCGCGGCGCGCGCTGTGGAATGGGCGCCACTGCCGGCACGGCCACCGGTTCGGGCACCGCCGGCCTCAATTCCGGCTCTCGATAATGGAATATGAGCTGATAGGAACCGCGTGGAATCTCGACAACGACCCGGTCGTCTATTCCGTCGCCGCCATAATACTCGGCGAGCTTCGAACGAAGCCGACCAGTTTGCACGCGCACGGTCGAGTCCAGCCGGGGATCAAAATCGGGTGCCCGCCCAAACACCTCCGTCGCAATTTGATACTCCTTAACCGTTGAGCCGGGACGATCTAAGGACTGCTTGGTCAGAAAAC
>Ga0335077_10002855_pt1 | contig 20681 bp, 14 predicted proteins | sample Lox_Sample_31_FD_207151 | JGI IMG/M metagenome (GOLD analysis project Ga0335077, IMG submission 207151) | Soil microbial communities from Loxahatchee National Wildlife Refuge, Florida, United States - Lox_Sample_3.1 | ecosystem: Environmental > Terrestrial > Soil > Wetlands | place: USA...
CCTGAATGTAACAAAAAACAAATTTATTCCCAACGACTCGGCAATATATTGGCCATGAAGGACGAGTTGCCATGAAACATGTTGCTCGCTGTCGCCGTGGATTTGTCGGACTGGGCATCCTTCTGCTGGTTTGGGGAGGGAATCCATTTCGCGCCCAAGCCAATCCGTCTGGCGGCTCGGTGGTGGGTGGCAATGCCAACGCCACCATCGGCGGCGAAGGCACAAGCCTGACAACTATCAACCAGACCGCCCCCAGCGCCCTCATCAACTGGCAGAGCTTCAACATCGGCGCGGGCGAGACGGTCAATTTCAACCAACCTTCCGCCACGTCGGTGACGTGGAATTATATCAACGACCCCAACAATCCTAGCGCTTCCAGTATCAATGGGAATATCAACGCCCCCGGCTACGTGATTTTGCAAAACCCCAACGGCTTCATCGTGGACGGCCAGGCGTCCATCACCGCTCACGGTTTGATCATGACCACAGCCTCCACACCCGCCCTCAATCTTTCCAGCGGCGGCCCCTGGTCGTTTAACACGCCGCCGCCCACCGCCAAAATCATCAACTACGGCCAAATCAACATCACCAGCGGCGGACAGGCCTATTTGATTGCAAATGACATCGAGAACAACGGCACCATTTCAGCGCCAGGAGGAAAAATCGGTCTTTACGCCGGCCAAACGGTGCTGGTTTCCATGTCGCCGGACGGGCGTGGATTGAGCGCACAGGCCACCATTCCCCAAGGCTTGGTGGATAATAATGGGAATCTGACTGCCGACGCCGGCAGCATTGCTTTGCAGGCCCAGACGGTCAATCAGAACGGAGTGATCCAGGCCAACTCCGCCCAGAATGTCAACGGCACGATTGAATTGGTTGCTGGCAGCCAAGGCAGCTTGAATTTGGGCGCCAGTTCCACGATTTCAGCCAATGGCGATCCGACTGCTACCACCACTCCCAGCCCCGGCGGGTTCGTGGTGTTGAAATCGGATAAGACGTTTGCAGTTGCGCCCGGCTCAATGGTTTCCGTTTCGGGAGCCGCCGGAGGACAAAATGGCATCCTGGAAATCTTTGATCCGGGAGCCAGCACCAGTCCCATTCAACCCACTGGCAATTATTTCGCCGCGTTGTTTAATCCTTACGACCTTACACTCTCGTCCAGCACCGCCAACACTTCGACTGCCAATCCCACATTGGGCTTGGGAGATTTATCCGCCTACTCACAGATTGATTTACAGGCGCTGGACAACATCGCATTGAGTTCGGCTTGGAATCTCCCCAATTCAAGCTCGCCAGCTACTTTGAGCCTGACCGCAGGAAATAATGTCACACTGAATAACTCAATTAGTGCTGGAAATAATTGGGACATCAACCTGACCGCGGGCACAGCTTATTCGGGAACGACCAAGCCAGACTCCGGCTACGGGATTTATTTGAACGGTGGTGCCTATATTCAAGCCGTGAATGGCGACATCAATCTCAATGCCGCCAACGAAGTCATTGTCGGCAGCGGCGCCATTCGGACCATCGGCGGCGGCAATATTGATGTGACCGCGGAATACGGAAACGTCAACAGCGGGACGAGCGTCAATGGGTTTAGTTATCTGGCAAAGCCGCCTTATTATACACCTTTTCTGGTTTCTAGCACCGGGACGATAAATTACAATCAATGTAATCTCGGCGGCATCAGCACGGCGGCCGGCGGCAATGTGACCATCAATGCCGGCGGCGACGTTATCAGCTCTCCCACCACCACGGTGGCGGCGGGCGACCCGGGAACCGGGGCCTTCGGCCCGGAGGCGGGCAATGTGACGATTAACGCCGGCGGCAATGTCTATGGAAACTACATCGTGATGAACGGTGTCGGCACCATCAACGCCGGTCAGAATATCGGCACTGCGGCGAATAATGTGGCGTTGAGCCTGGCCAAGGGCAGTTGGAATTTGAATGCAGGTTGGGACCCGGTTTCGCAGACGGTGCAGAGCGGATTGGGCGACATTTTTTTGCAGGAAGTGCGAAATCCCAACGGCGTTTTCAACGATACTCCCGTCAGCAAGGTTAATAGCAGTCCTTCAGCCGGAAATCATCTCTTTGACTACGATCCGCAGGCCTCGGTTTCGCTGACCGCCGGCAATGGCGTTTATCTGACCGGCAACGAGCTACCGCGGCTCAGTGATGAGACCGGCAGTGGCGTTCCCCTGTTGCTGCCTCCCATCTTGATTATCAATGCCGGTTTTGGCGGAGTCAATCTGCAACAACCAACAGCGACGGATGGCTCAGGCAATGACATTACCTTGAAGAACCTTGACATTACCCTGTTTCCTTCCCCTTACCAGAATCTCGAGATTACGACCACGGACGGCGGATCGCTGAACGGCAACGGCAACACCTTGCTGATGTCCGATAGCGGTCGTACGCAATGGTTCAATACTGCCCTGGGCGGTTATTTTGGCCCAGAGCCGTTTGGTGCAGACGACCATGCCAGCGTGCCGTTGTTGTTGAACAACGACGAGCCGGCAACGATTAACCTGGCCGGCAGTATGCTGAACCTTATTCTGCAAACCGACAAGGCGACCCAGATCAATATCGCAGGCGATATGGATGGCTGTAGTTTTTATGGAGAAAACCTGCAGGCCACCGGGCCGGCTTCGATAACATCCATCACGGTTGGCGGCCAGATCTACAATGCGGGGTCATTCACTTCGATCACCTTGGATCAGCCATTGCCCACGCTGCCGGCAGCGGACACGCCGCTTACACCTCCGACGGGAGCTTCCTTAAGCAGCTGGTATTTGCCTTTGTTGTTGGCGCTGAACCCGGCGAACACCCAATCAATATTATTTCCCGGTCTGGACGTCGGTTCCTTGGTATATAATCCGAAGACGATGACATTGACCGCCATCGGGCCGATGTCGGCGGATTTATTGCAAGTGCTGGAAACTCAAACCTTGACCGTGCCCCGCTATAATTCTTTAGGTATTGCTGTCGGGACGGATACCATCAATTGGATGCCCAGCGGCAGCGCCAATGCCTCCTTGATTTCGTCCCTCTACACCAGCAGTCAGAGTGCATCCTCTTGGAGTTCTATTCAAGGGGCCCCGCCCGCTTATGTCGTTGGCGGCATGGGCTATTTTAACGTGACTGCCGGCTCGATCGACCTGGGCAATTCGGGAGGCTTTCTTTCTGTTTTCGATGAAGGCGACTCCAGTTCGAAACTTACATTCCAAGGCAGCTATTCCTTTCTGGCACCTTATGTTACGTCCGGGGCAACCATCAACGTCACGGTGCTGGACCCGCAGCAAACGGTCAACGGCCTGCCGGAGCCAAGTCTGTATATGCCGGCTTCGACCATCGCCACCCTCGGCGGCGGGGATGTCAACGTAAGCGCGCCGAACGGCTCAATGGACCTCGGCTCCTCGGAACTGTTGCCGTTTGAGAACCAAATCATGAACGCGAGCAAGATTGGCCTGGGCATTTACACCACGGCCGGCGGCAACGTGACGGTGACCGCGCTGGGCACCATCAACATTGACAGCTCCCGCATCGCCACCTTTGACGGCGGCGATATTTTCATTGAGTCCTACACCGGCGACGTGAACGCCGGCAGCGGCGGCACGGTGTCCATTCCCATTAATTATTTTTCTCCGAGTTATTCCCGCCCCGAGTTGGAGCAGATTCCGGCGAACGGCATCGTGGCGGGCACGCTCACCGCGGCAACCACCATCCCGCCCGGCGCCGCCACTCTCCCGGGCAACATCACGGTCATCACCCCTCAGGGAAGCATCTATGCCGATCTGGGCGGCATCTCGCAGGCGGCGTTTGGCGAAATTTTGACCGCCGACACCGCCACCTCCACCATCGGCTTGTTCGCAGGCACGCCCCTTAACTTTAATAACGACTGGTATTCAGAGGATAACAACTGGAATGCAAAACCACCGCTTTATATCGGAAACATTGAGCTGGGCACTTCCGGCGTGATTGGAGTAAACGTGACAGCCAAGGCTACGGGCACAATCACTGGCTTGATCATTTCGCAGCAGAACGCCGACGTTACCGCTGCGGAAAGTTTTACCGGCACTCTCCTTTCCGGCGGCAAAGCCAACGTTTCATCCGGAGGCGCGATTTCCGGAACCATTGTTGCCCTCGGCGGCCTTAGCACCTCCGGCGGAGGGAACCTCATGGCCAACGTGTTGAGCACTTCCGTCAACGGCGGCGCGGGCACGCTGGCCACTTCCTCCTCCGCCTCCAGCGCCAGTCAAAGTGCCACCGCACAAACCAGCACCGAAAACCAGCAGCAGGTCGCCAGCAATACTGAACCGGAAAAGAAAAAGAAAAAGAAGGAGGAACTGGTCCGCACCGTTGGCCGCGTCACGGTCATTCTGCCAAAGGCGAGCTAACCTCAACTTTTGATCCGCTCGCGTCTGTTGTTGATGATTGTCAAAAAAACATGCGCCGGAACTTTTGTAACCATTTTGTCACACTGGCCAGCCATATTTTCACATGACAACTTTATGTCCACTCCGATAATTATTTGACATCATGCTATGAAGACAACGATTCGATTTTTGTCGCCATGGGGCGCCGGCCTGGCCTTGTTACTGTGTTTTTTCCCGGCGTCCTGGCTGTTTGCCGCCGGAGAATTTACCCTGGACACCGCCCGCACGGCCGCCGGCAAGGGCGATCCGCAGGCGGGATTTTTTCTCGCCCGACACTATGCCGATGGCATGGGTGTCGCCCGCGATTATGCCAAGGCGGTGGCATACCTGCGCGAAGCCGCCGGGCAAGGATATGCCCCCGCCCAGACCGGCCTGGGCTCCTGTTACGCGCACGGCCAGGGCGTCAAGCAGGATTATGCCGAAGCGGTCCGGTGGTATCGCAAGGCGGCGGCGCACGGCGATGCTCTGGCGCAATACTGTCTGGGATATGCTTATGCCCACGGCAAGGGCACGCCAACGAATCTTGATGCCGCCCTCAAATGGTGGCGGGAATCCGCCCAACACGGCCAAGTCTATGCCCAAAACGCATTGGGCCAGTTTTATTTCCAAGGCGAACCTCCCGGTGACACGAATCACATTAATTACGCGGAAGCCATCAAATGGCTGCGCCTGGCCGCCGGGCAGGGTTATGCGCCCGCGATGGGCACTCTCGGATACATGTATCAATACGGTATTGGGGTGCGCCACGATTGGCAGCAGGCTCTCAAATGGAATCGCCCGGCGGCGGAAATGGGGGATGCCTTAGCCCAGGACAGCCTGGGACAGATGTATGAGAACGGGGCCGCCGGACTTCCCCACGACCTGGTGCAGGCTTATAAATGGTACCTGTTGAGTGATGAACAGGGTAATCCCTTAGGACATCATGATGTCATAGAGTTTGAGTTCCACCACGTGCTCACACCCCAGCAAGCCGCTGTAGCGAAACGCCTGGCGGCTGGATTTCACGCTCAAATGAGCACCAACCCGCCCGCCGACACCGCGGAGGGTCAAAACTGAATCCTTCCGTTGAAAAGTTTGTAATCCGACAAAGGCAGCACCACTGTTATGAATCCGCCGCGTTATCCGGTGTGGCTGCCGGCAGCATTGCTGTTGTTGGTGACGATCTTCGTGTACTGGCCGGCTACGAGTCATAACTTCGTCAATTATGATGACCCGTACTATGTCACCTCGAATGTTCACGTCCAAACCGGGTTGACCTGGGACAACATAAGGTGGGCCTTCTGCCATCCTGTAGTTGGCAATTGGCTCCCCTTGACGATGCTGTCGCACATGCTGGATTGCCAACTATACGGCTTGAGGCCCTGGGGGCATCATCTGACGAGCGTGCTGTTGCACGGGGTCAACACGGTCCTGGTTTTTTTGTTGCTTCGCCGCTTGACGGGGGCGGTTTGGCGGAGTTGGATGGTGGCGGCATTGTTCGGGCTGCACCCGTTGCACGTGGAATCGGTGGCTTGGGTGGCGGAACGGAAGGACGTGTTGAGCACGTTATTCGGATTGCTCTGTCTGATGGCTTACGCGCGTTATGCCGAGGAGTCCAAAGTCCAAGGCCCCCAATCGGTTATTGGCAATCGCGCTATCCAATATTATTGGCTGGCCCTGATCTTTTTCGCGCTGGGATTGATGAGCAAGCCGATGCTGGTGACGGTGCCCTTCGTCCTGTTGCTGCTGGATTACTGGTCGCTGAATCGAATTCGGAATTCGGAATTCGGAATTCGGAATTTTGCCAGGCCGCTGGTTGAGAAAACCCCGTTCTTTGCCCTCGCGGCGGTTGTGAGCGTGGTGACCTATGTGGTGCAGCAACGCACCGGTATGATGCATTCGCTTGAAAATGTGCCGCTGGGCGCGCGACTTGAAAACGCACTGCTCTCGTACTGCCGGTATTGGGGAAGATTATTCTGGCCGACGGATCTGGCCGTTTTTTATCCCTATCCCAATCATTGGCCTTTGTATCAGGTATTGCTGGCGGGTGTGTTGATGGCCGGTATTTCGGCGTTCGCTTTTGTCGAGCGGGCGCGGCATCCTTATTTCCTGACGGGGTGGCTGTGGTTTTGCGGAACGCTGGTGCCGGTAATCGGGTTGGTGCAAGTGGGTGGACAGGCAATGGCAGACCGGTACACTTACATCCCGTCGTTGGGATTGTTGATTCTGACCGTCTGGGGAGCATACGAACTGGCCAAGCGGGGGCGTCATCATGAGGCGGCGTTGGGTGGAGCGGGTTGCGCGGCGATGATTCTGTGCGCCGGCTTGACCCGGCAACAACTTGGGTATTGGCAGAACAACGAGACTCTTTACCAGCATGCGCTGGCGGTCACGAAGAATAATTATCTCGCGCATCACAATCTTGGGATTGCGCTTTTCAAAGAAGGCCAAATTGACGAGGCAATCAGCCAATATCAGACGGCCCTTCGTCTGGAACCCAATAATGCCGAGGCCCACTATAACCTCGGCGCCGCCCTCGCCGCGAGCGGCCAGACCGACGAGGCGATCATTCAATTGCAGGAAGCCATCCGGCTCAAACCCGACTACGTCGCGGCGCATATCAATCTGGGCACCGCTTTGGGCAGGGAAGGTCAACTGAGCAGGGCGATCGGTCAATACCGCGAAGCCGTCCGCTTGGAACCGGATAATGCCGAGTTCCACTACGACCTGGGCACTGCCCTCGGCATGAAAGGCCGGCTTGATGAGGCAATCATTCAATTTCAAGAAGCCCTCCGCCTCAGACCTGATTATCCCGCCGCACGCTACAACCTCGCTCACGCGTTGCAAATCAAGAACACTCCGGAAGCGCATTGATCAGCAAACGGGGCGAACAGTTTCCTGTCCGCCCCGTCCATTGGCAAGTTTTCAAAACAGATGTCAGTGCCCCTGGACCCGATAGAACCGGGTCGAGACCGTCGCAGTGGTTTCGGCATTTGTCACCATCGAACTGCCGGCCACCACTGAACTGCCCACATTGTTCCAACTGATGGGGGGGGTCAGACTGGCGGTGTATTGCAACTGGTAAGTGAAGTTCTGCACGGCGTTGCTGGAAACCACCGTTACGGTACTCCCTGCTTTGCTGACCGACACGATAATCGGTTTCGTCGTTAACGTTGGGGGAACATTCGTCGAGGAGAAGGTCAGAACCGGGTTCTGACCGGTGAGGTCCAGCGTGAAGTAACCCAGATAGGTGTAACCCCCGCTGCCTTCGGGGCCAGTGGCCTTGGTCTCGTACAAATCTTCGTAGAGCACTGTGGAAGGGCTGAAAAACGAGTCCGGATTGATGCCCATCGCCCCAAGGAAAGTACCGGAACCGTTTATCGGCTCAACAAAGTTTTCCCACGATTTGCTGCTGTCCAGAAGGCCGGTCCCGGCGCTTGGCGCGTCCATCTGGGCTATCGCTGTTTCGGAGTTGTCATCCTGGGACCGTGGCGAGGTCCCACTCAGACTCGAACCGGCCACGGCGGGATTGCCAATGTTGCTGGTGCGCAATTGGGTGAGAAAAATGTCCGAAGTACCGCCGCCGGCGGTGTGGCCTTCTCCACCCACCACGCCGCCGTAAATTTGGGACGACGTGCCTTGGAGCGCCGAGTTGTTGAAAAGGCTCGACGAGAAGTCGCTGCTGAGATCAACCACAGTTGCCTGTCCAACGATGTTGGACGCCGCGCCGAGGTTGATGATGTAATCCGCCGAACCACCGCCACCCGAGTTTTGAAAACCCATATACAGGTCGTTCTGCACGAACGGGAATTGGGCGAATGCCGATTGGGAAGCCAGAATGGTCCCGCCAATTAATAACACTGCTGCTATCAAATTTTTCATAATTTATGTCTGTTTTATTGTGCCATTGTTTTCCAAACCTTTTGCTTTCCCGCAAAAATTGCGCCGACGCGGCAAAGCGTTTATGATTCAACCTTGCAAACTGACCTGTAGCCGGCATTCCCCCGTTATTTCGGCTCCTGCCTCGCTCACAGACCGTGCTTGACGACAAGCACCTTAACATGGTCAAGGTCGCTTTTCTGCAAGATGCAGGACATGGCCAGCCTGTTTTAGGACTTGAAAATTTTAGCTATAACTTATTATGGACATGAAACTTAAAGCTGATGATTCCCCTATGCGTGGAATCCGACCGGCTTCGTCATCGAAAGTTAACTTTAACCCAATAACACCGCGCGGCAGCCCGCCCGCTGCGGCTCAACATTCTCATTTTGTCTCAGTGAAAAGCGCCGGATTGATGTTCAATGGTTCCCCGCTGGCTGCGGCCGCGGCCGCTTGCGGCTGGTACCACGCATAATATTGCTGCTGCTCGTAAGCCATGTAGCCTTGGCTGCCCAGCAAGTCGCGCAACGTTTGATCCGCGTCCTGCAGGGCCCTTTGCCATTGAGTCAGGGCGGCCGGGTCGTTGGGGTCGGGAGTTGGCAGACCGTCACCCGTGACTGTGGTGCTCGAATTCTGGTTCTCCGCGTCACCGGCATTTTGATTCAGGCTGCTAATCTCGTTCTCGAACTGCTGGCGAACCTGGGCGATTGCCTCCTGCTGCTCGGCAGTGAAGCCCAGAGCACTCCAATTCGGATTTTGGAGGAACAACGGGTAGGAAGGTGATTCCGTTCCCGTACTCGAAAACGGCACAGAAGCTTCGGCCACCTCGTCATTTCTAATCCCCCGCATGCGATTCGCTGCACTTTGCGCCGGGACGTTGGATTCTGCAACTTCGTTGCCACCGCCGTTCCTCCCCATCCCATTGTCCGCGCTTTGCGCCAAGGTCGTGGTTCCGGCCGGCGGCTGCACGCCCAAGAGGCTGGCCACCAATTGCATCTCCGCCTGCCGTGACCAGGGACCGGTGCCGGACCCGTCCAACCCCAGATGACGGCGCTCCCAGGAAAACGCCCGCTCGGTGTCGCCCCGGACAATGTCTTCGACAGTCGGTTCCGGACAGCCGATGGCCCGCAAGTTCGCCACATAGACCCGGTAATCATTGGTTGATTCAAGCTGGCGCCAGCGAAACGACTTCGATTCCATGCCCGGCGATGCCGCAGAAGCCGGAGTGGCAGACGCCTGTACCGATGGTTTGGCTTCAGACGAAACCGGCGCGGAGGCGGTTTCTTCATTCCGCTGGCTCGCCAGGAAAAAAATCAAGCCGCCCAGCAAAGCCAGGTTCAGTAAAATGGAAATTCTTAACATTGTTTTCATATTCATTTCAATTTCAGTGAGCAGCCCGTCAAAGAATTTCAATCCGCTCGCAGCCGCCGGCGTGAGGAGGTGGAATTTGTCTGAGCGTCGTGGCGTTCTGTCCGCCTCGTGACTTCGGCGGCTGCTTTTTTAAGCCGCTGCTAAATCCAAAGGCCAGCCCCGAAAGCTTTCGGGGCTGGCCGGGTGCTGAACTTTTAATGCATGCTCGACCAATTAGAACGCCGGGAAAGCGGTGTCGCTGGCCTTTGTGACCTTCATGCGACCGTAGGGAATGCCGGCATCATGTCCGTTTGGATCAGTTCCGTAACCCAGCGAGAGCAGTTGGCTGACAGTCGCATTAAACAAGTCAGTGCCCACAGCAGCCTGAATGCCGTTGATTCCGTGTTTGCCATACAGGTATTCATGGCCCCAGTACCACCATTGACCGTTTTCAATGGTGCCGTTGCTCGAGAACACGCCGTCCACCGTCACCCAGTTGTTGGTATTGGGATAAAGACCTTGACCGCCGTTATTTCCCGTGCTCAACGCATCCGACGGGCTGAGGTAACCCAAGGCAAACCAACCAGTGCCGCCGTTAATCGGGTCCGTTTGCTGGCAACTGCCTTGGATGGTGCTGCCGCCGGAGTCCGCCAACGCCTTGGCCACGCCGCCACCGCTTTCATAGCCATTGTTCCCCTCGTCCTGAAGGAGAAGAGTCTTTGGGTCCTGCGCCGGGTCGCGGGGATCAATGCCGTAACCAATGGAGTTTTGATCAACAGGGCGATGGCCCCCATAGCCGCTGTCTGACAACATGTTCTGGCGGGTGCCGGAACCGAAGTTGCGGCCGACCAAATAAACATACTGATGGTCGTTCGTGTTGCCGGTAAAGAACCAAGCCGGCGCCACGCCGTTGGCAAACAGGATGTTCAGTTGGGGGAGCGTGACGTTGCTGCAATCGTTCCAGCTTTGGGAAGGATTTGGTTGCACATTCTTGCTGATCGTGAAGGTGACCACGCCTTCCGTACCATAGGGCGTCAATTGCGTCAAAACGTTTGTGGTTTGAGGCGTGAAAGAAACGGTTTGGGATGTATCCGCCTGGGCCAAGTCCCCCTGGTGGCTGTTAGCCTCCAATTGCGCGCCATTTGTCAAAGTACCATTGGGTCCCGGGGCACTGGTCACTACGTTACCACCGGAAGCGGCAGGTGCCAGTGTGGCGCTCGCGTAATCCACCCAGGTTTCCGGCGAACCGAGAAGGTTGGTATAGGTTCCATCGCGGAGCTCGTTCTGCAACGTGGCGTCGCAGACTGAGCCGATACCTGCTTCCGAACCGCTCCACGCGCAGTCAATATACACAGACTGGCCATTGTATGCCCCGGCATTGGTAAGTACGCCATGGAAAACCATGTAATTGGCGCTGCCGGCGCTGGAGTTGCCCCATGTTCCATAGCTGAAGCCGGGCATGAACACGGAATTGGTAGTGCCTGAAGTATCGGACAGCGATTTGAATATGGTCGAACGGAAGGCCGTTGAACCGGTCAGATAAACGACGGGGTCCGTCGCCATCGCTTGGGAAACAATGCCCATAGCGACCAGTGCGGCCGTTATTTGAGTGCTGATTTTCATAATCTTATTGGTCTGGTTGTGTTTACTGTTTATTGTTTGGTTTTGTGCATTGTTGTTGAGTGGCGAAACTAGCTTGCGAATTTTTTATTGTTGAACCGATGGCGAAACGAAAGAAGCAGGAAACCCGCGCCGCCAAGCAGGCCAAAAACGGTCGGTTCAGGAACGGCCTGTGGTGTAAAAGTCAAGCTGGGGTTCTGGCCGGTGAGGTCCAGCGTGAAGTAGCCCAGATAGGTGTAACCCCCGCTGCCTTCGGGGCCAGTGGCCTGGGTCTCGTACAAATCTTCGTAGAGCACTGTGGAAGGGCTGAAAAACGAGTCCGGATTGATGCCCATCGCCCCAAGGAAAGTACTGGAACTGTTCGCCGGCTCAATATAGTTTTCCCACGGTTTGCTGCTGTCCAGAACGCCGGTCCCGGCGCCTGGCGCGTAGTACAACTGGGCCAGCGTTGTTTCGGCGTTGTTGTCCTGTGATCGTGGCGCAGTCGCTGTAAGACTCGAACCGGCCACGGCCCAATTGCCAATGTTGCTGGTGCGCAACTGGGTGGCAAAAATGTCCGCCGTGCCGCCGCCGGCGGAGCTGTTCTCGCCGCCGACCACGCCGGCGTAGATTTGGGACGAGGTGCCTTGGAGGGACACGTCGTCGAAAAGGCTCAACGAAAAGTCGCTGCTGAAATCCACCACCGTAGAGCTGCCGACAATGCCGGACGCCGCACCAAGGTTGATGACATAGTCTGCGCTTCCACCACCGGCTTGGTTTTGAAAACCCAGATAAAGGTCGTTCTGCACAAAGGTCGTCTGTGCGAAAGCGGATTGGGAAGCCAAAATGGCCCCGCCAATCAGTACTGCTGCTGTTGTCAAGTTTTTCATAGCTTTGTGTCCGTTTTATTTTGCTGCCACGGGTTTTGAGTTATTGCTTTTGCCTCCCACACAACGTGGTTTGACGGCACCGACTCTATCATGGGTCAACTCCCTTTTGCTGCATGTCAGAGGACAAGGGTTGTCTATTTCAGGACTTTCAAATTGCCAATGTAAGTGACTATGTTCCTGTTGATTAAGATGATTTTCCGGCCCGTGACTGGCTTTTGACGAACTTTGTCGCAAGAAGGTAACTTAACCCGCTCAGGAAAAACTCGGCTTGATTAATAAACAAGACACCTGACCAGCCCGACGGAAAGAATACAGTTGCCCGGCAAAAGAAAAGACCGCGGCCAGTCCCTTGTTCCCTCCGATTTAACGGATACTTTATTCGGCCTTCTGCCCGTGTCCTGCAAAATGAGTCTCCACCGCCACGACGAAAAAGGGGCTAAGGCGGGCTGAACCTTACTTGGCGGTTTGTCACCGAGTTGTAACCATTGCGCCATAAATTCGCCGCATTAAACCGGCAACATTCGCCTCTCATGCGAATGATCATAGCAAGGCGCCGGGCAACCTGGCTGGCCGGGATTATCATGATGCTGTTCATGGGCACGGCGACCTGGGGGCGGTGCGCGGATTCAACCAACACCACCGACCCGCTCCTGGATTTGTTTATCAAGAAAGGCTTTGTCACGCAAAAAGAGGCGGAACAGGTCGAAGCCGAGGCCGAAGCGCTCCGCACCAATGAAACCCAAATGCCGTCAGTGCCGCCGTCCAAATGGAAAATCAGCGACGGCATTAAAAACGTGGAATTGTTTGGCGACGTCCGCCTGCGTTATGAAGATCGTTCGGCGGAAGATTCCGGCAATGACCGGATTGACCTGCAGCGTTTCCGCTACTCGGTGCGGGTGGGTTTGCGCGGTGACCTGTTTGACCAATTTTACTACGGCTTCAGGATGGACACGGGTGCCAATCCGCGTTCCTCTTTTGTCACTGCGGGCACCTCCGCGAGCAGCGGAGCGTACCAGGGGCCGTTTGGCAAATCCAATGCGGGCATCAACATCGGCCAGGTTTATCTGGGCTGGCGGCCATGGGACTGGCTGGACCTGACGGTGGGCAAGATGCCCAATCCACTTTACACCACACCCATGGTCTGGAACGGAAACATCAGCCCGGAAGGCTTTGCGGAACGCTTGAAATACACCGTCGGTCCGGTGGACTTCTTTGCCACGCTTGGACAATTCCTTTACGCCGACTTTAATCCCGCTACCGCCAGCAAAGGGCTTGGGATCGGACTCCCGCCGGGCGGTTCTGGACCTGGAAGTGGACAAAAGACGGATAATATTTTCATGTTTGCCTGGCAGGGCGGCTTCGATTACCACGCCACCACCAATATTTCCGCGAAGATCGCGGCCACGTTATACAATTATACGGGACTCCAGCGAAGTTCCGGGAGTAGTACCGAGTCTCCTTACTTCGGCGATCCCTATGTGGGTGAAGGGGCGTATTACCTTTATGGCGGGACCAATCAAGGTTACGCCCCTGGCTATAGCGGATACACCCCGGGGCATGACTTCAGCTCTGGCTACCTCCCCGGTTTTGGGAGCGTAAGTTTACCCTTCAACCAAGTCGGCCTCAATCATCTGTTGGTGGTGGAAGTTCCCTTTGAATTCAATTTCAGAATCAGCAAGCTGGATGCGCGGGTATTTGGCGATTTTGCCTACAATCTGGAAGGCGCACAGCGCGCGGAAGATGCCGCCGCTGCTTATCAGAATATTTTGTCCACATTCGCCGCCGTTTCGGGATCAACGACTATAGCCACCAATTTCCCTGCGCAAACGCACGACGATAAAGCCTATCAAATCGGCTTTGAGCTCGGCAGCCGGGACAGTTTGGGATTGGTCAACGGCTCGACTTCGCGGCGGCACGCCTGGGAGATCAAGACCTACTGGCAGCACATCGAACAATACTCTTTGGATCCCAACCTGCTGGATACGGACTTTTTCGAGGGCCGTGAGAATCTTGAAGGCGTTTACGTGGCCGTGGCCTACAGTTTCACGGACAATCTCATCGGCGCTTTTCGCTGGGGCCATGCCAGCCGGATCAACAAATTGCTGGGCACCGGCGGCAGCGGTCAGGACATTCCCCAGATGAACCCCATCAACGACTTTGACATCTATCAAGTGGACCTGACCTTCCGGTTTTGAAGCGGCCGGGCGACATCTCTTTGGGGAGAGCTGGCTGCCTATTCTTACTGGCGCGTCCGGCAGGACTTGAACCTGCAACCTTCTGATCCGAAGTCAGAAGCTCTATCCAATTGAGCTACGGACGCCCATCACCAAGTCTGCCAATTTTCCCACGGTGATAAAGCGGATTCGCACGCCGGTTGACTTGCTGCAGGTCTCCCGTTAGCGTGCGGATCGTCATGGCAAAAAGGCCGTTCTCGCGTCTTGTCAAAACTCTCTCCGGTCTCCGCGCCGGTGCAGAAGGGGAATGGTTCCGCACGGAAAATGAACTCAACCGACTGGAACGGTTCGCGCATTTTTGGGTGCTGGTGGGGAAAAGCTTTGCGCGCAACCGCTGTCCGGTGCGCGCCGCGGCGTTATCTTACACGACCCTGCTGGCGCTGATTCCCTTGCTGGCTGTGGCCATCAGCGTCACCAGCAGTCTGCTCAAAAACCAGGGCGAAGAAAAAATCTACGGGGCGATTGACAAGTTCGTTTCCAACATCATGCCGCCTGCAACGCTCAACACGAATAACCCCGCCGTTTCGTTGAACTTGAGTCCGGGCATGTCCGCCGCGCTGACACCGACTAATTCCGCCGGGGCCACCAATGCCATTGCTTCAACGGAAGGCAACGCGCGAGTGGAGACCGCCCAAAAAGTGGTAGCCAAGGACATCCATGAATTCATCCAGAGAACCCGCAGTGGCGCGCTCGGCGCCATCGGCATGTTATTGCTCGTCTTTGTCGCCATCCGGATGCTCGCCAGCATCGAGGCCACGTTCAACGACATCTGGGGGGTCACGCGCGGACGCAACTGGCTTTGGCGCATCGTGCTCTACTGGACGACCATTACGCTCGGCCCGCTGCTGATGGTCGGCGCGCTCGGCCTCACGAGCGGACCCTATTTGCAAACCACTAAAAATCTTATTGTCAAAATGCCATTGGTCGGCGACCTGATCTTTGAACTTCTGCCGTTTGTGGTGCTGTGGCTGGTGTTTGCACTGGTGTACCTGCTGGTACCGAACACGAAGGTGAAATTATCCGCCGCGCTCGTTGGCGGTGCGGTTGGCGGTTTGTTGTGGCACTTGAACAACTTCTTCGGTTTTCTCTATGTTTCCCGCGTTGTTTCCAATAGCAAGATTTACGGCGGCCTCGGCTTGTTGCCGGTTTTCATGGTGGGTCTATATTTTTCCTGGCTGATTCTGCTGTTCGGCGCGCAGGTCGCTTACGCCTTCCAAAACCGCCGGGCGTATTTGCAGGACAAACTGGTCGAAAACGTGAACCAGCGCGGGCGTGAATTCATTGCGCTGCGGCTGATGACGTGCATCGGGCAACGCTTTCAACGCGGCCAACCGCCGGTTACCCTCCAGGAAATTTCGGTCGAACTCGGCATTCCCACCCGGCTGGTGCAGCAGGTTCTGCAAACACTTCTTGCTGTGCGGCTGGTCACCGAGGTCGCTGCCGCTGAGCCTGCGTACACGCCCGCCCGTCCGCTCGATGCCATCAATGCCCACGATGTGCTGCTCGCCATGCGTGCCAGCGGCGGACAGGAATTGTCCCTGCGCGAGGGTCCAGTCCGGGCTGAAGTTTATGGCGAGTTCGCTCGCATTGAAGAAGCCGAACGCCAAGCCGCATCGGCGGTGACCATGCTGGCACTGGTGGATCGCCTTCCGACGCGACCCGAGATCGTCGCGCCGAAGGAACCGGAAAGCTAAATTTTCAAACCCCCATTGTACCGCAGCGATGACCACCCAGCTTAAAGAATCACAACCACCGGCCCGGCAAACGACATTGAATGGCTTCGGGAATATGTCGCCGAACGTGGTCCCTTTATAGATTTTTTTTGCCATCTCAGCCTTTCCTCTGGCATGTTTCCTGCCAACCAAGTTGAGCGGAAGAAAACCAAAATAACACATTTCCAAAGGCCAAACATGAACTGGTATTACGTTGACCAAGGACAACAAGCTGGCCCCGTGACTGAGGAACAGTTCGGAGAGTTGGTGCGCAGTGGAAAAATTCAACCGGACACGCTGGTGTGGCGCGAAGGCATGGCGGCCTGGGCGGCTTATGGGGAGGCCGACGCTTCATCCGACCCGTCCGGTTCTTCTCCCACCGGCGGCGGCTACGTGCCCGGCCAAGGCCCCGAGGCGGTTTGCGCCGAGTGTGGCAACCTGTTTGCCATCCGGGAAATGATCCGCCATAGCGGGGTTTACATTTGCGCCAACTGCAAGCCGGTCTTCATGCAAAAGCTGGCCGAGGGCGCACCGATCAATACCGGGCAACTGAATTATGCCGGTTTTTGGACGCGATTCGCGGCGGTGTTTTTGGACGGCTTGATTTTGATGGCGGTCAATTTCTTTATCGGAATGGTTGCCGGGTTAACCGTCGCGCAAGCTGCAGGGCTTCAACCCCGAGGCGCGGTTGTGCTTCAGGTCATTTTGATGGTCATTCAACTGACCATCGGCATTTGCTATGAGGCGGTACTCATCGGCAAATATGGCGCGACGTTAGGTAAGATGGCATGCAAAATCAAAGTGGTGACGGCGGATGGCGGACGCGTTTCGTATCCGCGTTCCTTCGCCCGGTATTTTGGGAAAATGCTCAGCAGTTTTACCTGTTTAATTGGGTTCATCATTGCCGCTTTCGACGGCCAAAAACGCGCCCTGCACGACTACATCTGCAACACGCGCGTAATTTACAAATAGCCATGAATACGTCGCTGGTTCAATGCCCCAAATGCCACGCCTGGCTGTTGGATGGCGTCTTCAACCAGCCCGAACTGTCGCCCTGCCCCGCGTGTGGCGTGCCTTTGCAGATTGAAGTTTTCCCGGCCCTGTTTCGCAACCAGAGCGCCGGCCGGAGCGGCGAGACCATCCTGGTCGAAGGAGAATCCAGTTGTTTCTACCATCCCCAGAAGAAGGCGGTCATCCCCTGCCAGGGTTGCGGTCGTTTCCTCTGTGCCTTGTGTGATTGTGAATTCAACGGACAGCATTTCTGTCCGACATGCCTGGAAACGGGAAAAACCAAGGGCAAAATCAAAAACCTGGAAAATCAGCGAACGCTTTACGACAACATTGCCCTGTCCTTGGCGATTTATCCGCTGTTGATCTTTTATTTCACCCTGATCACGGCACCGGTGACTTTGTTTGTAGCCATCCGTTACTGGAACGCGCCTCGCAGCATCGTGCATCGGACAAAAATTCGTTATGTCGCCGCCATCATCCTGGCCCTGATGCAAATTTCCGGCTGGGGATTGCTCTTCTTCTTCCTTGCCACCCATCATCGTTCCTGACCCATGCCTGAAAAAGAATACCAGCGTTTGACCCGCGCCCGATCCCGGTCGGCGTTTTCTGTCGTCTTCATGTCTCGTTCCAGCCTGTGGCTGGGCAAAGATCACCTGCTCTGTGTTGACTCCAGTGGTTACACGGAAAGTTACAAGCGGTTCTATTTTCACGACATCCAGGCCATCAGCCTCATGGGATCGAAACGCCGGGCCATTTGGAACTGGATATTGGCGATTCCAACGACCTTTTGCCTAGCGCTGTTGCTCACTGCCTTGTCATCACGTCCGTATTGGGAACAGGGGATGCCCATCGTTTATGCGATATTTACGTCCCTGTTCGGCGTGCCGTTCTTGTTCAACAATCTTCGGGGACCGACCTGCATCTGCCACTTGCGCACCGCTGTCCAAATCGAGGAACTGCCGTCACTCAACAGCCTGCGATGTGCGCGCAGGGTGCTGGAGCGCATCCGTCCCCTGATCATTGCCGTGCAAGGCCAACTGACGCCGGAGGAAATCTCCTCCCGCATGCGGGCCATCGCCGGGTCGCCAGCCGGCGTAATGATGGCACCGGGGGGTTCCGCGTCCCCCCCGCTGGCTGCGGACCGTCCGGAAACGCCGCCCGTCATTTCCTGAATTTGAATCACCTTGAACCATGCAAAATCTGGCTCATCAGCGTTGTTTCAATCATGCCGGACGCGAAGCCGTGGCCCGCTGTCCGGAGTGCGGACAGTGTTTCTGCCGCGAGTGCATCACCGAACATGACGACCGCGTGGTCTGCGCCGCCTGCCTGAAAAAATTGACGCAACAGCCGTTCGCCCGGCACTCCGCCTTTGCGTGGCTGTTGCGGCTTGCCCAGTGCGCCTTCGGCATTTTGATGATCTGGTTTTTCTTCTTTCTCATCGGGGACAACCTGTCGAAGCTGCCGGCTTTGTCCCATGAAGGAACGCTTTGGCAGGTCCCTTGGATTGATCAGAAATGAGTTCAGAGTTCAAGGTGGGCGGCATTGATGCCGTGCAACTTAACTTTGAAGCTTCGACTTTGAACTTTTGAAATGAAACGCGGACGACGACAACAAGGCAAAGCCGTTTTCGACCTCATCGAAGAGGCTGTGCATTTGCTGCGCACCGTACCGGTCGCAACCCTGGCAGTCTATTATCTGGGTACGATTCCGTTTGTGCTGGGGCTGCTCTATTTCTGGACGGATATGAGCCGCAGTCCTTTTGCCAGTCAGCATTTGGCGGACTCGGCGTTGGGTATGGCTGGGCTGTTTCTCTGGATGAAATTCTGGCAGGTGATTTTCTGTCGGCGTCTGCGGGCGCACGTCGCCGCCGAGCCGGTGTCACATTGGACGGTCCGCCGCTGGGGACGCGCTTTCCTGACGCAAGCTTTTGTGCAACCATCCGGTTTGTTCGTGGTTCCCCTTTCACTCATTCCGATCCTGCCGGCCGCCTGGGTTTATGCCTTCTATCAAAACGTCACCTCGCTCGACGACGGCGGTCCGGAGGGAGTCACGAAGTTGCTGAAAAAATCCTGGCAACAAGCGCAGCTCTGGCCCAAACAAAACCTCCTTGCCCTGGCCATCCTGGCTGCGTTTGGTTTTTATGTCTTCCTGAACTGGGTGGTGGCGGGTTTGGTGCTGCCGCATTTGATCAAAATGCTGTTCGGTATCGAATCGGTCTTCACCCGCAGCGCGTTCAGCATCTTGAACACGACTTTTTTTGCCGGCATGGCTGGCCTGACCTATCTGTGCGTGGACCCCATTCTGAAAGCTGTCTATGCCCTGCGCTGCTTTTATGGCGAGTCGCTGCAGTCGGGCGAGGATTTGCGAGCGGAGTTGAATTCGATTGCAATTGGGCCACAATCCGTGGCCGCCATCATTGTGCTTTTGCTGGGGCTGATTTGCGCGTCGCCGGTTCGGGCAATGGACAGGGACATGCCCTCTGTCTCGTCAGCCAAGGCGCCGATCTCGTCATCCGTCAGACCAGCGGACCTGAACCGCGCGATCAGCCAGACCATTCACGAAGACAAGTACACCTGGCGCATGCCGCGGGAAAAAGTCGTGGAGCCGGACACGCAGGAAGGCATGGTGGCGCGATTCTTCGACAAGATTGGCGCCATGCTCCGGAAATGGGCACGTGCGGTTTCGAACTGGTTGGATGAATGGTTGCGGAAATTTTTCCGGCGCCCGCAAATTCACTCCGGTTCCGGGAGCTACGGCTACGGCTGGATTGAGTCCCTCCAAATTCTGCTTTACGGACTGGTGGCTGTGGTGTTGGCGGCGCTGGCCATCCTGCTCTACCGCGTCTGGCGGGACCGGCGAATACCGGCAGCCATCGCCAGCGAGCCCATCCAACCGGTGCCGGACATCCATGATGAAAATGTGGGGGCCGACCAGTTGCCGGAAGACGGCTGGACCACACTGGCCGGCGAACTCCTCGAACGCGGCGAACTGCGCCTAGCCCTGCGGGCGTTCTACTTCGCCAGCCTTTCACACCTGGCGGCCCGTAACCTGATCAGCATCGCACGGTTCAAATCCAACCGCGATTACGAGCGCGAGTTACGCCGACGCGGACATTCATTTCCCGACCTTTTATTGAGGTTCGGCGACAATCTCACGTCGTTCGAGCGCAGCTGGTATGGTTTGCATGAGGTCAGCCGTGAACTGGTGGATCGGTTCGCGGCCAATGTGGAAAGGATGAAGGCCGCCGGATGAAAAAATACTTCCCGCTTTTCCTGCTGCTGGGCTGCACCGCCATGTTTGTCTTTGGCCTGGTCCGGCTCTTCGAACTCCGGTTTGAAGTGGGCGATGTTTACCCGCCGTATTCGTCGTTGCGTTCCGATCCATTGGGCGCCATGGCGTTCTATGAAAGCCTTGGCCAACTGCCGGGCATCGCCACCCGCCGCGATTTCAGCACCGAAAACCGCCTGCCGGAAAAACCGCACACGGTTTATCTGCAATTGGGCGCTTATCCTTACGAATGGGACTGGATGCCGGCGGATTTGTCTCACGAATTGGAAACGTTCCTCGCCCGCGGCAACCGGCTGGTTATTA
>Ga0335077_10002858_pt1 | contig 20678 bp, 15 predicted proteins | sample Lox_Sample_31_FD_207151 | JGI IMG/M metagenome (GOLD analysis project Ga0335077, IMG submission 207151) | Soil microbial communities from Loxahatchee National Wildlife Refuge, Florida, United States - Lox_Sample_3.1 | ecosystem: Environmental > Terrestrial > Soil > Wetlands | place: USA...
CCACTTGTTAACATCATGCTCGGCGAAGTGATTTTTGGCGGCGTCGGCGCAGGCCTCTACGGCGTCCTCGTCTTCGTCATCCTCGCCGTGTTCATCGCCGGCCTCATGGTCGGCCGCACTCCCGAATATCTCGGCAAAAAAATCGAGTCCTTCGACGTGAAGATGGCCATGCTCTCCGTGCTCATCTCTTCCCTCACGATTCTCGTGTTCACCGCCATTGCCGTCGTTGGAAAATTCGGCACCTCGAGCATTTCCAATCCCGGTCCGCACGGCCTCTCCGAAATCTTGTACGCCTATACGTCCTCGGTAGGAAACAACGGCTCCGCCTTCGGCGGCCTCAATGCGAATACCCTCTGGTACAACACCAGCACCGGAGTCGCCATGCTTCTCGGCCGCTTCTTCGTCGTCATTCCCATTCTGGCCATCGCCGGTAACCTGGCACGCAAGAAAATGACGCCCGCGTCGCTCGGCACATTTCCCGTCACCGGTCCGCTCTTCAGCGTGCTGCTGATCAGCACCATTTTGATCGTCGGCGCGCTCACGTTTTTCCCGGCGCTGAGCCTCGGCCCCATTCTCGAACATTTGCTCATGCACGCCGGAAAGGTTTTCTGAGGAACTTCATGGAACGCTCGCATCATCACGTCAAATCGAAATCGCTCGCTGACTCTGCCATTCTGAAGACGGCCATTGCGGATTCGTTTCGCAAGCTGAATCCGCGCACCATGGTCAAAAACCCCGTGATGTTTGTCGTGGAAGTCGGCGCCTTACTCACCTCCATTCAGCTCGTCCGCGACACGCTGCATCACACGGGCGAATTTGGCTTTGGCCTGCAGATTACGCTCTGGCTCTGGTTCACCGTCTTATTCGCCAATTTCGCCGAAGCCATGGCCGAAGGCCGCGGCAAGGCGCAAGCCGAAACACTCCGTAAAGCTCGTGCCGAAACGCAAGCCCGCCGCCTCCGTAAGGACGGCACAACCGAAACCATCGCCAGCTCCAAGCTACGTTCCGGCGATGAAGTTCTTGTCGCTGCTGGTGAGTTCATTCCCGGTGACGGTGAAGTTGTCGAAGGCGTCGCTTCCGTCGATGAATCTGCCATTACTGGTGAGTCCGCTCCCGTCATTCGCGAATCCGGCGGCGACCGCTCCGCCGTAACCGGTGGCACGCGCGTGCTCTCCGACGAGATCCGCGTGCGCATCACCTCCAACCCCGGCGAAACCTTTCTCGACCGGATGATCGCGCTCGTCGAGGGAGCTTCCCGTCAAAAAACGCCCAACGAGATCGCGCTCAACATTCTCCTCGCCGGCCTCACCATCATTTTTCTTCTCGCCGTCGTGACCTTGCAGCCGCTGGCCATCTATTCCGGCGCGCCGCAAACCATTTTCGTGCTCGTTTCTCTCTTGGTTTGCCTCATTCCCACGACGATCGGGGGCTTGCTCTCCGCCATCGGCATCGCCGGCATGGATCGCCTGATTCAACGCAATGTCATCGCTATGTCCGGCCGCGCCGTCGAAGCTTCTGGCGACGTGGACGTTCTCCTCCTCGACAAAACCGGCACTATCACCCTCGGCAATCGCGAAGCCACCTCCTTCGTCGCTTGCCCCAATGTCAACGAGACCGATCTCGCCAGCGCTGCACAGCTTGCCTCGCTCGCCGATGAAACTCCCGAAGGCCGCTCAATCGTCGTCTTGGCGAAAGAAAAATACAGTCTCCGCGGACGCGAACTCGCTCCCCATAGCCCCGTCTTCATTCCCTTCTCCGCACAAACTCGCATGTCCGGCGTCGATATGGATGGCCTGGAAATTCGCAAAGGTGCGCCGGAAGCCATCGAAAAATACGTCGCGGAAAAAGGCCAGATCGTTCCGCCGCAAATTAAGGAAGCCATTCGCGAAATCGCCAATGGCGGCGGCACGCCACTACTGGTCACGCAAAATCGTCACGTCCTCGGCGCCATCGCGCTCACCGACATCGTCAAAGGCGGCATGCGCGAACGCTTCGATCACCTGCGCGCGATGGGCATTCGCACCATGATGATTACTGGCGACAATCCACTCACCGCCGCCGCCATCGCCCGTCAAGCAGGCGTCGACGACTTCCTCGCCGAAGCCAAGCCCGAAGACAAAATGGCGCTCATCAAGCGCGAACAAGCCAGAGGCAAGCTCGTCGCCATGACCGGCGACGGCACGAACGACGCTCCCGCTCTCGCGCAAGCCGACGTCGGCGTCGCCATGAATACCGGCACGCAGGCCGCAAAAGAGGCCGGCAACATGGTGGACCTCGACTCCAATCCCACCAAGCTCATCGAAATCGTCGAAATCGGCAAGCAACTGCTCATCACGCGCGGTGCGCTGACCACCTTCTCCGTCGCCAACGACGTCGCGAAATATTTCGCCATCATTCCGGCCATGTTCGCTGCGGCCTTTCCGCAGCTCGCCGTGCTCAACGTCATGCAGCTTAAGACTCCTGAGTCCGCGATTCTTTCCGCCGTCATCTTCAACGCGCTCATCATCATCGCGCTCATTCCGCTCGCGCTCCGTGGCGTGAAATACCGTCCCGTAGGAGCTGCCGCGCTGCTCCGCCAAAACTTGCTCATCTACGGCGTCGGCGGCGTCATCGCTCCTTTTATTGGCATCAAGCTGATCGATATGGCCATCACTTCCCTGCATCTCGCGAAAGGCGCTCTATGAAACAACTCCGCATCGCCATTCTCATCACTCTCGTCACCACTCTGCTCTTCGGCGTCATCTATCCGCTGGTGGTCACTGGCCTGGGCCAACTCCTCTTCCCGTCGCAGGCCAACGGCAGCCTCATCACGCAGAATGGCAAAATCGTCGGCTCGCGGCTCATCGGCCAATCTTTTTCCGCCGACTGGTACTTTCATCCGCGTCCTTCTGGCGCGGGTACCGGCTACGATCCCATCGCCACCAGCGGTGGCGCCACCAACCTCGGCCCGACCAATAAGCAGCTAACCGACCGCGTCAAAGCCGACGTCGAGAAGTTGCATGCCGAAAATCCGGGTACCCCGATTCCCGTGGATCTGGTCACCACCTCGGGTTCGGGGCTCGACCCGGATATCTCTCCGGCCGCCGCCGAATTCCAGGTTCCGCGCGTGGCTCGCGCCCGCCACATGAGCGAAGGAGACGTAAGCGCGCTCGTCGCCAAGCACACTGCGCCGCGCCAGTTTGGCATTTTCGGCGAACCGCGCGTCAACGTCCTCGAGCTAAACCTCGACCTCGACGCCACACACCCCAAGCCCTGACGCCCGATCAACACATTGATTTGAGAGCGGTACCTAGTTCTTGAGACGAGGAGATTTTCCTGGGCCAGCCTTTGGCGCCTGGAAGCGATAGCCGACCCACGGTTCCGTCAGGATGTATTTGGGGTGCGCAGGATCAATTTCAATCTTCTTGCGCAACTGATTGATCACCACGCGTAAATTTTCCGTCTCTTCGCCATATTCGGGTCCCCAAACCGCTTGGAGCAAGCGGCGATGCGAAAGCGGTTTGCCCACGTCAGCCACTAAATATTTCAGCACGTCGAATTCTTTCGGCGTGAGGTGCACATCGCGGCCACGTACTGTGAGCTGCCGGCTCTCAAAATCAATACTCAAATCCTTTGTAACGAAGGGAGGCAACGCATCAATCGGAGCGTGACGACGCAGCGCCGCGCGAATGCGCGCCAGGAGTTCCTCGATCCCGAACGGCTTGGTCACGTAATCATCCGCACCAGCATCCAGCGCCACAACTTTGTCGCGTTCTGCGCTGCGCACCGTCAGCATAATGATCGGCACATCGCACATGCCGCGAATCTCACGCGCGGCTTCAATGCCGCCCATGCCCGGCATGTTCACGTCGAGCAAGATCAAATCCGGGCGTTCCTTGCGCACGGATTCGACCGCTTCTTCGCCAGATTTAACTTCGGTAATGACGTAGCCCTTGCTCGTCAGCGTGCTGCGCAGCACGCGGCAAATCTGCGGTTCGTCGTCCACCACAAGAATCGAAGCGTTCATCGCGACTCCCTGGCTGAACGGTCCACAGGCAACGTAAACGAGAAAACGGAACCGTGACCGAGCTGGCTGGTAACCGAAATCGTCCCGCTGTGAGCGGTGATGATCGCTTTAGCGATAGGCAAGCCCATGCCGGTACCGCTGACGAGGTACCGCTGATCTTTGCCGCGGTAAAACTTGTCGAAAATCATGCCTTGGTCAAAATCGTCAATGCCGGGCCCTTGGTCTGCAACGCTGGTGGTCACCATATCTCCGTTAAGCTCGGCGGAAATCGTGATGGGCTTTTCTTTCGGCGAATACAAATTGGCATTGTCGATAAGATGCACCAGCGCTTCTTTAATGCGGCCCAAATCGGCACGGACCGGGGGCAGGTTCTCTGGAACCTTCACCTGAATGGGGCGGCCAGCGAGGGCTGCTTTCGTTTGCGCCAGAGCCGCTTCGATGATGTCGGTAATGGGTGTCGGCACGAGTTGCAACTCGATCTGGCCCGCTTCGAGGCGCGACATTTCGGCGGCCTCCTCCACCAGGCGATTCAACCGGTCACATTCTTCATTGATGATCGTGAGAAGTTCGTGACGCTGGGAAGCTTCGGGTTTCTCCGTAGACAGCAGGCTCGTAGCGGCGGCCTTGATGGAAGTGAGTGGAGTGCGGAAATCGTGCGCAATGGAATCGAGCAGAGCTGATTTGAGACGCTCACCCTGACGCTCTGCTTCGGTTTCGCCGAGTTTTTCGACGGCACGGGCGCGTTCAATCGCGATAGCCACCAGACTGCCCAGGGCGTCCAGCGTTTGGCGCGACAGCCGCGCGCCAGAGATCCCCAGGCTGGCAATCGGTTTCACACCGAGCCGTACGGGGATGAAGTAGAGTGCGTTTTGCGCATCCACCAGCGGCTCATCGCGCAGAAACACTGACTTCATGCGCTCTTCATCGAGGTGTGCTGCGCCAAACCCGGAGCGGTAGAACTTGTCCTTCTGCGGCAGGAACAGTTCGGCGGCGCCCCCTTCAAAACTCTCAACGATGTAGTTGGGAATGGCGTTCATCAGCTGAATCACATTGCCTTCCGCGAGCAATTTCTGGCTAAACGTGTACAGGCGCTCGATTTCATAGCGGCGCGCATGTGCAGTATCCGCTTCCCTACGAATGCGCGCCGAGAGCTGACTGCCCATGATGCAGGTGACCAGAAACGAAAAGAGCGCCACCCAGTTTTGTGGGTCGGCGATGGTGAACGTGCCCACCGGAGGCAGGAAAAAGTAATTGATCGCCAAAACAGAAACCACCGACATGAACACCGAGACGATCATTCCCCACACTGCCGAAACTGCTAGAATGGCCAAAAGGAAAGTCAGCGCCACCGTCGTCTGATTGACGTGCAACGTGTGCCGGTAAAATACCGTGATGAGCGCGATGAGAATGAGAGAAACGGCGAAGCCGACGATGCGGCCGCCCAGCAATCTCTGCATGGCGGATATTCTATCGTATGCGGACGATTTGAAACGGAGAAGCTGACGCTTTGCCGAAGAAACCGGAAGAGTGGCTCGAGATCGTCTCGCCGCCGCAAAAAACCCGCGGCATCTTCAAACTATTTCTGGGGTACGCTCCGGGCGTAGGCAAGACGTACAACATGCTGAGCGAGGCGCTGCGCCGTTGCAGCCGCGGTGAAGACGTGGTCGTCGGCGTAGTGGAAACGCATGGCCGCAAAGGGATCGAAGAGCTCGTCTCGCAACTCGAGCGCGTCCCTCGCAAACAAATCGAGTACAAGGGCACCGTTTTCGAGGAGATGGATGTGGAGGCCATCCTGGCGCGGAAGCCGGAGGTGGTGTTGGTGGATGAATTGGCACACACCAATATCCCCGGCAGCAAGCACCGCAAGCGGTATGAAGACATTCAGGACTTGCTGGCTGCCAAAATCGACGTTGTCTCTACTCTGAATATTCAGCACATCGAAAGCATCGCGCCCGTGGTGCGCTCGATTACGGGAATCACCGTGCGTGAAACCGTACCGGACTGGGTTCCGCTCACTGCGACCGAAACGGTGATGGTCGACTTGACGCCCGAAGCGCTGCACAACCGCATGAAACGCGGCGACGTCTACAGCTCGGAAAAAGTGGAACGCTCGCTCAAGAATTTCTTCCGCCGCGGCAACCTGATCGCGCTGCGCGAACTCGCACTACGCCAGGTGGCCGAACAAGTCGATCGCAGCCTCGAGACGTACATGGAGGACGAGGACATTCGCAAGAACTGGGGCGTGCGCGAGCGGATGGCCATCTGCGTTTCGGGAAATCCGGCCGGGCAATACTTGGTCGCGCGCGGCGCACGCATGGCGCGGCGCATGGACGCGGAACTGTATGTCGTTCACGTGGACCGCGAATTGGGACCGAAGGAATCGAATTTAAGCGCGCTGACGGCCAACCTGAAATTTGCGGAGAGTCTCGGAGCCAAAGTGATTCGCCTGAAGGGCCGCAGCGTCGCGGACACCGTGGCGGATTTTGTGCGCTCCAAGCACATCACCCAAGTGATTTTTGGCCGAGCGCCTGTGCATGACTGGAGAAAGTATTTGTATCTGTCGGCCGTGCACCGCTTCCTGCGCGAGTCGCCGCCAGTCGATATTCACATCGTGACGCAAGAAGCCGAGGATTGAAGCAGCATCACTGCGCAGCAGTGCTTTGCAGACTGCCCGCCAATTCCAGTTCGACCTGGACTGCCGGGTCAGCCTTCAGCAAAAAAGTGTTCGGACTCTTCAATCCCCATTGCACGTAAGGGATCGAGAATTTCGCCGAGCCTTTCCATTGCGTGCCAGTCAACTCGGCCTGCACCGGCACGGTAATTTCGTGTTCGCTGCCATGCAAGACAAAAATGCCATGCACCTGCACGTTCGAGCTGCCCTGCAACGAGATCGCGCCATCAATTTTCGTTGGCCGGAAAACCACGTCGTTGTACTTCGCGCTTTCCAGAATCTCTTTGTGCATTTTGCGGTCACGCGAATCGTTGTCGCTTTTTCCGCTGGTGGCATCGGCCACAAATTCTCCGGTCGCGGCGCCGGTGGCAGGATCAACATGCACTTCGCCGCGTTTCATCGCGAAGGTCCCATGCACCGTGTGCAGCGTACTGCCCAATGTCCAGTGGATAGCGCTGTGAGGCGCATCCAGCTTGAGCGTCAGCTGCGTGTTCTGCGGCGCGGCGGGAGCCCGGCCAGGAGCAGCCGATGCCAACGCCACGAGCGCGGTCACCAGGAATAGCAGCTGTCCAATTCGCGGCATCGCTACAGATTTTTTCATGCGTCTGCTTTTCCTCGAGTCGGTTAAGCCATCAAGAAACGCCAACCGAACTGCGCGCCAGTAGCCGCCAACTCCAACGGCCGCGTTTCACCTAGATGGTACGCCAGCATGCAGTCAAAAATATTGGGAGCCGCTTGCATCGCCTGGAAGGTGCGCTGGCGAATCCATTTCTGCTGGGCAAGAAACACCAGCAAGTTAGCCATGAAGCGCGGCCGGCGCAGCAGTTGCCGGTGCGACCGCTCATACTGCAGCAAATCGCCTGACTGCAACGCATCGCCCAACGCCAAAGCTTGCCGGAAGCTCAGCGAAAGCCCCTCGGCGCTGATCGCGTCGACGCCGCCCGAGGCGTCACCGACGAGCGCGACGTGCCCTCGCGCAACGCGGCGCAAAGCCGAAGTCCGCGTCATCGCCCCACGCTCGGAACTCGTCAATGGAGCGTCACCGAGTCGCGCAAGCAACTTTGGAAAATCCCGCAACGCTTCCTTGCCGCGCACCTCGGAGCTGTCGGAGATAAGCGCCACACAAATCTCCTCCGGTCCGACCGGCGTCGCATAGGCCTGTGCCGCGCCGCTCCAGTGAACTTCCGCAAAACTGCTCCAAGCCTCAGCGCGATAGTGCTGGCGAAACGCAAAGCGTTCCGCGTAAGAAACGCTTTTCTCCATGCCGGCCCAATGGCGTACACGCGAACGTGTACCATCCGCTCCGATAACCCAGCGCGCGCGAACTTTATTCCCGCCCGCGACGACACCGCTTTCGCAAAGTCCGGTGACCGGAGTATTCCACGCGAAAAAAACGCCGCACTCTTCGGCGCGTTCGACCATGTGGTGATGCAAGACTTCGCGCCGCACACCCAGACCCACACCGCCGCGAAATTTCGCCGCGACCCCCGCGTCACCATTATCAAAAGCAATGCCGCGCAGCACGTGGCCATCCGCAGCGCCAAGCACGACGCCAAGTTTGTGTAGCGCTGCCACAGCATCGGGCAGCAATCCTTCGCCGCAGGTTTTGGTGATTGGCGGACTCGCGCCGTCGGCGACGATGACGCTCAGTCCTTTGGAGCGCGCGGCGATGGCGGACGCTAGTCCCGCCGGACCACCCCCGACAATCAACACGTCCGTATCAAACCGCATTTAAGCAACCTCCACCTTGAGCCTGTGCAAGAGGGGACCCTGGAACCGACGCCTTCCTCCATTAGATGTGAGAAACGGGATGGAGAATGCCTGAACAAAACATCAAGAAGCGATCGGAAAAGCAGCGCTGCCGCGCCTGGATAACTCTGACTTATCGATATGAGCAGAACTATTAATTTGACTGATTGACTCGCTGACGGGCATGCTGCTATCTTCTTTGGCGATCGTTATGTCTACCTTCGCCTTCTCGCTGCGGCACAACGCCGGAACCATCGGCGCAGCGGTTCTGCTTATTCGCAGCGGACGAATTAGCCCTGTCGTCGTACGGGGAGCAACACTCCGATGATGGCCTAGAACTCAGCGATGCAAGGATTCGGGGCCATCATCCAGACCAGGGTGATGGCCCCAAGTTTTTGTGCTGGACCACAAATCTTGGGGATCAGGAGACGGACACCGTGACCAATGTCACATCGAAACGCCGCAGCAGTGCACTGATTGAAGGCCCGCGCCGCGCGCCCGCACGCTCAATGCTGCGCGCTTGCGGCTGGCAAGACGAGGATTTCACCAAGCCGCTGATCGGTGTGGCGAACACGTGGATCGAGATCGGCCCCTGCAATTTTCATTTGCGCGAACTGGCGGCCCACGTGAAAGACGGCATTCGCGCCGCCGGCGGCACGCCCCTCGAGTTCAACACGGTTTCCATTTCCGATGGCATCACCATGGGCACCGACGGAATGCGTGCGTCGCTGATCAGCCGCGAAGTGATCACCGATTCGATCGAACTGGTCACGCGTGGAAACATGTTCGACGCGCTGGTGGTACTGGTGGGCTGCGATAAGACGATTCCCGCGGGAATCATGGCACTGGCGCGGCTCAATGTTCCAGGCCTGGTGCTCTACGGCGGGTCGATCGCTCCGGGCCACTACAACGGGCACGACATCACGATTCAAGATATGTACGAAGCCGTGGGCAGCTTCGCAAAAGGTACGCTTTCGCAAGAACAGCTCACGGCGATGGAGAAAACCGCGTGTCCTGGCGCGGGTGCCTGTGGCGGGCAATTCACGGCCAACACCATGGCACTAGTGTGCGAATTTTTGGGTATTGCGCCGATGGGACTTTCGAGTATTCCCGCGACGGACGCCGGCAAGGCTGCGGCCGGCAAACGCGCCGGCGAGTTGGTGCTGGAACTCCTGAAGCGCGAGGTGACACCGTCGAAGATCATCACGAAAACGGCCATCGAGAATGCCATTGCTGGCGTCGCAGCGACCGGCGGCTCGACGAATGCGGTGCTGCACCTGCTGGCCATCGCGAACGAGGCGAAAGTTCCGCTCAATATTGACGACTTTGACCGCATCAGCGCGCGCACGCCCTTTATCGCCGACCTTAAACCGGCGGGGCGCTTTGTGGCCACGGACCTTTTCGCCGCGGGAGGCACGCCGCTGGTAGCCAAGCGGCTCATCGATGGTGGTTTTTTGCATGGCGAGGCGATCACGGTGACGGGACGAACGCTGGCGGAAGAAGCGGCCGGAGCAAAAGAGACTCCCAAGCAGGAAGTGGTGCGTACGACGGCAGCGCCGCTGAAAGCAACCGGCGGGCTGGTGATTCTCAAAGGCAACATCGCGCCGGAGGGCTGCGTCGTGAAGGTCAGCGGCAGCACGTTGCAGAAGTTCGAAGGCCCTGCAAAAGTTTTCGACGGCGAAGAGGCGGCGTTTGCAGCAATCGAGAAAAACCAGATTGGCGCGGGCGATGTGGTCGTCATCCGCTATGAAGGTCCGAAAGGCGGTCCCGGCATGCGCGAAATGCTGGCGGTGACGGCGGGGTTGATGGGCGCGGGCCTGGGCGATTCGGTGGCGCTGCTCACGGACGGGCGCTTCTCCGGAGCGACGCGCGGCTTGATGGTCGGCCACGTGGCACCCGAAGCGTTCAACGGCGGTCCGATCGCGGCGCTGCGAAACGGCGACCGAATTACGTTTGATGTCGCCAATCGCCGGCTGGACGTCAATGTGAGCGACGCGGAAATCCAGAAGCGGCTGGCGACCTGGAAAGCGCCAGCGCCGCGATTCACGAATGGTGTTATGGCGAAATACGCGTTGCTCGTTTCTTCAGCGGCGATTGGCGCGGTGACTTCTGTGTCTGCATCTTTTGCAGCGCCGAGTTCCGTCTCGAATGCGTCGGCTGCTTCAGGGCCATCCCAAGGAAGGACGTTATGAAACTCACCGGTGCGGAAATCCTTTGCGAATCGCTGACGCGTCTCGGCGTACAACATATTTTCGGCTATCCCGGCGGCGCGATTCTGCCCGTGTACGACGCGCTCGGCAAATCCAAGCTGCACCATATTCTGGTGCGCCACGAACAAGGCGCGACCCACATGGCCGATGGCTACGCACGTGCCAGCGGCGGCATCGGCGTCGCAATGGCAACTTCGGGCCCCGGCGCAACGAACATGGTCACGGGAATTGCCACGGCAATGCTCGATTCGTCGCCCGTGGTCTGCATCACCGGCCAGGTCAGCAGCAAACTGCTCGGCTCGGACGCGTTTCAGGAAATCGACATCACCGGCATCACCATGCCGATCACCAAACACAATGTCGTCGTGTCTCGCGCCGACGACATCGCGCGAACGGTGCGCGAGGCGTTCATCATCGCGAACAGCGGGCGGCCCGGGCCAGTGCTGGTCGACATCACGAAGGATGCACAGCAAGCCTCGTGCGAATTTGACTGGGATGCGGCAACCCCCAAGTTGCCGCCGAAGCGCGCGCGTAACAATCACGATCAGGAAGAGTTCGACCGTGCCGTGGAATTGCTGAACGCGGCAAAACGGCCGGTGATTTTGGCGGGACGCGGAATTATTTTGTCCGGAGCGATGCGCGCATTCGAGGAGTTCGTGCGCAAAAGCAATATTCCCGTAGCGATGACCCTGCTCGGCATCGGCTGCTTCCCCGCTACCGACCCGCTGAACCTCGGCATGATGGGCATGCACGGCGAGGCGTGGGTGAATCACGCGATTCAGGAATCGGACCTACTGATTGCCATCGGCATGCGCTTTGACGATCGCGTGACCGGCGATCTGCGGACATACGCAAAAGACGCACGCAAGATTCATATCGAAATCGATCGCGCGGAAATCAACAAAAACGTGAGCGTGGACGCGGCGATCATCGGCGATGCGCGAGAAACGCTCGAAGCGCTAACGCCGCACGTGAAAGGCGTAGACATTGAGGCGTGGCACGCGCACATCCGCGATTTGAAAGGCGATTCAGCGGTGCGTGACATTCAGAGTCTGCCCGATACGGGACATCTTTACGCCGCTCACGTGATCAGTGATTTATGGAAAGAGACCCGCGGCGAAGCGATTGTGGTGACGGACGTGGGCCAGCATCAGATGTGGGAGGCACAGTATTACCACCACAACCAACCACGAACGCTGATTACTTCGGGCGGACTGGGGACGATGGGCTTTGCGCTGCCGGCGGCGATCGGCGCGAAATTCGCCAAGCCCGATGCCGAAGTCTGGGTTGTCGTCGGCGATGGCGGCTTTCAGATGACCATGAGCGAGTTGGCCACCATCGTTCAGGAAAAGATCAACGTCAAGATCGCGATCATCAACAACGGCTACCTCGGCATGGTGCGGCAGTGGCAGGAATTTTTCTACGACAAGCGGTACGTCGCTACGCCCATGGTGGCGCCGGACTTTTCCGCGCTGGCCAACGCATTCGGCATTCGCGGTGAACGAATCACTTCCCGGGCAGAGGTGGCGCCGACGATACGGTCAGCGCGCGAGTCGAAAGAAACGGTGCTAATCGATTTTCGCGTCGAGCAGGAAGATTCGGTATACCCGATGGTGCCGGCCGGCGCCGCGCTCCATGAAATGATTCGGCGACCCAACAATCCGCTGGTAGAAACGGCGTCGGAGCCGTGAGATGCGAAAGCGCTGAGCGCGAAACTGAGAGGAGATTATGCAAACACTCGTCGCATACGTGGAAAATAAGCCGGGCGTGCTGAATCGTGTGTCGTCGCTCGCGCGGCGTCTGGCCATCAACATTGATTCGCTGACCGTCGGACCGACCGACAATCCGGAAGTCGCGCGCATGACCATCGTTGCGCACACGGACGCCAAAGGCGGTCATCGCCTCGAAGCTAGCCTTGAAAAATTGGTCGATGTACTGCTCGCGGAAAATATTTCGGACCGTTCGCTCCTCGAACGCGATCTTGCATTGATTAAGGTCGCCGCCGACCAGCAGTCGCGTCCGCACTTAATGGAACTGATCAAAGTGTTCCGCGCGCGCGTCGTGGACGTAGCGCCAGAATCGTTGATCATCGAAGTTTCGGGCACGGTGGACAAGATCGATGGACTGCTGGAAGTTCTGCGGCCCTTCGGCGTGCTGGAAATGGCGCGCAGCGGACGCATTTCCATGACGCGCGGCAACGACTTGCTGCAGCCGCCAACTGCGTTGCGATCAGCAAGCCTAAGCCCGGCGACCAACGCCGCGTAGATTTCTTTGTAGTGGCGCAGCATGCTGCGCCACCGTTGAGCACGATGATTCAAAACCCAGCCCGAAAATGGCTGCCGAAAAACGAAAAAGGACAAACATGGCAAATCTCTTCTACGACGATTCCGCGGATCTCGCGCTTATCCAATCCAAGAAAGTCGGCATCATCGGCTACGGCTCACAAGGCCATGCGCACTCGCTGAATCTCCGCGACAGCGGTGTGAACGTGCGCGTGGGCCTACCGGCAGGAAGCGCGTCGCGTTCGAAAGCTGAAAAAGAAGGACTGACCGTCGGCACTCCGGCCGAAGTAGCGGCCTGGGCGGACGTCATCATGATTCTCGCCCCAGATACAAAACAGCCGAAGCTCTATCGTGAAGCCATCGAGCCAAATCTCATTAAGGGCAAAACGCTGATGTTCGCGCACGGCTTCAACATTCGTTTTGGCACGATCAAACCACCTGCACACGTCGACGTTTCGATGATTGCCCCGAAAGCACCGGGACATCGCGTTCGCGAAGTGTTCACCGAAGGCGGCGGCACTCCAGCGCTGATCGCGATCGAACAGGACGCTAGCGGCACCGCCAAAGCGCTCGCGCTTTCCTACGCCAAAGGCCTCGGCTGCACGCGCGCCGGCGTTCTGGAAACCACGTTTACCGAGGAAACCGAAACCGATCTCTTCGGAGAGCAGGCCGTGCTCTGCGGCGGCGTCAGCGCATTAATCAAAGCGGGTTTCGAGACACTCGTGAACGCCGGCTACCAGCCGGAAGTCGCCTACTTCGAGTGCCTGCACGAAATGAAGCTCATCGTCGACCTCATCTATCGCGGCGGCCTCAGCTATATGCGCTACTCCGTCAGCGACACTGCGGAACACGGCGACTACACCGCGGGGCCGCGCATCATCACGCAACAAACCCGCGACGAAATGAAAAAGATCCTCGCAGAAATTCGCGACGGCAGTTTTGCCCAAAAATGGATCGAAGAAAACAAAAAAGGGTGCCCCAATTTTCTGGCCAAGCGCCAGCAGGAGCAAACGTCGCAGCTCGAGCGCCTCGGCCCGAAGTTGCGCGCCATGATGCCGTTTCTTCACCCCGTCATCGCGCCCGGCCTCGAAAAAGCCGCCGTTGCCGCGGAGAAATAATCGCGCTCGCCCAGCAGTGCAGCGGCTTGTGAGGAAAATTGCAGCTGTCCCGCGAAGGCCTCCGCCGCTTCAGGTAACATGACTCCGCTGTTGACATGCTGTACAATTTAGGCAATTCTCTGGCCCCATGAAGCGAAAAGCCCTTCCATCCCAGGCCTCGGCGCCGTCTCTTTCGGAACGCATCGAACTGCTCAGCTCGAAGCGCCAGGAAATCATTCGCCCCATTCTCGAGCACCCCCGCGAGTACGTGCTGCTCAGCGTGCGCGCCATGGCCAAGCGGCTCGATACCGATCCTGCCACCGTAGTGCGCATCGTGCGTTCGTTGGGTTTCGCCAGTTATCGCGACTTCCAGCGTCACCTTCACGATCTGTCCATTGCGTTTGCCACGTCGCTGGACACCATGCAGCAGAGCGGCAACTCGATCAGCATGCCGGCGCACGTTCGCGAGGCGCTCGAGCAGGATTTGAAAAATTTGCATGGGTTGAAAAATAGTCTGGATGCGACCCGTCTCGTCTCGCTTGCCAAACGCTTCTACGAAGCTCGGCGCATCGTCATTCTCGCGGGCGATTTGGCCGCGGTGCTGGCGGGCTATCTCGAATATCAGATCGCGATGCTCGGTCTCCCGGTTTTCACCGGCACTTCGGCCGGCCGCATCGGCCATTTGGTGCGCACCGTCAATCGGCAAGATTTGGTGCTGGCCATCAGTTTCCGGCGCGGCTTGCGGCAAACTGTGGAAGGCGTGCATCTGGCCCACGATCGCAATGCCTATTGCGTGGGCATCACGGACACGTACGTTTCGCCCTTGGCGCGCGAATGCGACGAAGTCTTTCTCGCCAGCGTCGAGTCCACCTCTTTCGGCGCGTCGTACGCCGCGCCCACAGCGCTGGTGAACGCGATTCTCTCGGCCCTGGGCCAGTATCGCCGGCCGCAGACCATGTCCATCCTCAAGGAAATCGCCGAAGAGCAACGCAAGGGCTTCCGCTGGTACACCGTATAATTGCTGTAGCTCAGGCCTTCAGGCCTGAGGCCTTTCCACCTGATCTTGACTCCAACTCTGCCCGCGCAACAAACGTTTCTACCTACAAATCCTCGAATCTTACGTGCTCGGCTTGAGCCTGGCCTTCGGGCGCCGAGTGCCAGTTCTCGCTGTGGTCTGCTGTTTGCCAACATTTGTATCTCGCGCGATTTCACATTCTCGGTTATGATGTGCCCGTTCGGACCTGCTCCTTGCTAAGTTTTTCTTCGCCCACACGAACAGAGGACTTTTGCAGGACCATGCGATCTATCCGCAAGCCGCGCCCACACTTTAGTTCCCCACTGCTGTTCCCGTTGCTTCTTTTCTTCTGCGGCGCACTGGCTTACCTCCAGGCCCAAGCTCCAACTCCGTTTGAGCCCGGCCAAAAACCGAGAGATATTCCTGCTCCCTGGAAACCCTGGATTGGCGATTACGGAGAGCCCAGTGCTCTCTCCGGAAATGGGACTGTCCACGAAGTATCGGAGAAGGACGGTTACATCTTAATCTCCGACCGAACCCAGCAGGGCAGCGGTGAGCGCTACAAGCTCGGAGAAAAATTTCTTGCGAAAGGATCTTCGCCTTCAGGTCACGGACTGAGCAAGGGTTCTCCCGGTCAGCGCCAACTGCATTCGGGCAGCCTGATCGAGGACAAAGTCACGCCGGGCTTCGATGCGCGAGCGCAGATTCTGATCAAGCCGGTACGCCCTGTGGCGGAACTTCGGCCGGAAGCGTTAGCTGCTTCCCCTCCGCACGAGGACGGTAATTTCCGCAAACCCGAACTCATTGAACTGGCTCCGCTTGATCCCGCCATTCATCTCGAGATCCGCTACGCCACTACCAACGACTTCCTCGGCACCGCCGTCTACAGCCAGGCCCGCGCATTTCTTCAAAAACCCGCCGCCGCAGCACTCGTCCGCGCACTGCACAAACTCCAGCCGCTCGGCTACGGTCTGCTGATTCACGACGCCTACCGTCCCTGGTATGTCACCAAAATCTTCTGGGACGCCACGCCGCCGGAAGGCAAAATTTTCGTGGCCGATCCATCACAAGGCTCGCGCCACAATCGCGGCTGCGCCGTGGACCTCACGCTTTACGACCTCGCCTCCGGCAAGCCTATCGAAATGCCCGGCACCTACGACGAAATGTCTCCGCGTTCCTTCCCGGATTACCCCGGCGGCACTTCGCTCGAACGCTGGCATCGCGACCTGCTTCGCCGCGCCATGGAATCCGAAGGCTTCACCGTCTACGAACACGAATGGTGGCACTTCGACTACAAGGATTGGCACGACTACCCGATTCTGAACGTCAAGTTTGAAGATTTGCATTCCGGCCAGGGATTAGCGAGCGCAAACTGACCGCGCACGCGGCATCTTTCACCGGAATCTCTTTGGAGGCAATACGTTGAAAAGGCAACGCAGCTCCCGTGTGTTTCCTGTATCGTTGGCCGTCGTCCTCTTCACTTCACTTTTCGCGGCAGCTCCTCCGCTACGCGCGCAATCGCTGGTCTCTTCTTCCGCCGTGCTCTCCGAGCGCATCCAGAAAATCATGGCCCGTCCCGAATTTGCGCACGCCAATTTCGGCATCGAGTTCTACGACATCGCCAGCGGCAAGGTCGTTTACGCCCTAAATCCCACCAAACTCTTCGTCCCCGCCTCCACCACCAAAACCCTCACCGAAGGCACTGTGCTCGCTAAGTTTGGCGCCGACTATCGCTTTCACACCCGCATCTATCACACCGGATCGCTCGATAAAAAAGGCACGCTCAAGGGCGACTTGATCCTCGTCGCCAGCGGCGATCCCAACCTCTCGAACCGCATTCAACCCGATAACACGCTCGCTTTCGTCGACGAAGATCACATCTACGGCGGTCCCGCGGTCGCCGGCGATCCGCTCACCGTCATCAACAAGCTCGCCAAGGATGTTGCCGCGAAAATTCACAAAATCGAAGGCCGCATCCTCGTCGATACTTCGCTCTTCCCCGACGGCGAGCGCGACGGCGGCACCAACATCGTCGTCTCGTCCATCTGCGTCAACGACAATCTCATCGACATGATCATTACGCCCGGTGCCAAAGCCAACGATCCCGTCGCGCTGCAAACCTCACCGAAAACTTCTTACGTTACTTTCGTCAATCACCTCACCACCTCCGCAGCCGGAACGCAGCCACAGATCCATGATCCGGTCGAAGTAACGAATCCTGATGGCAGCGTCACCGTTACGTTAAACGGCTCTTTCCCCGCTGGCGTGCCGGCGATTACCGCGCCGTACGCAGTTCCCTCGCCCACAAAATTTGCCGAGACCGTCTTGCGCGAATCGCTCATCGCCGCCGGTGTGCAAATCAAAGCCGAATCCAAATCCAAGAACGCCGCTGCAGCCCCCGACTTCAAAGCACTCTCGCAAGCCTACAAGGCCGAAAATCAACTCGCCGAACACGTTTCTCTTCCGCTTTCCGAAGAAATCAAAGTCACGCTGAAAGTCAGCCACAATCTCCACGCCGGAATGGGCCCCTACCTGCTCGGCTCACTCATCGCCAAAGAGCAAAACGATCCCTCGCACGCCGGTTTCAAAATTGAGCGCGACTTTCTGCAACAAGCTGGCCTCGATCTCTCCGGCGCCTCACAAGGCGATGGCGAAGGCGGCGCGCGCGGCGATCTCTTCAGTCCCGATTTCATTTGCCACTACATGGCCTACTGGGCCACGCGTCCCGACTACGACGTATTTTTCAAAGCCATGCCGATCCTTGGCAAGGACGGAACGCTGGCCAAAATCCAGGTGAACAATCCCGCCGCCGGCCACGTCTTCGCCAAAACAGGCACCTACGGCTCCGAAGACAAGCTCAACGGCAAAATGATGCTCAACGGCAAAGGCCTCGCCGGCTACGTCATCACTTCCACTGGCCAAAAGCTCGCGCTCGCCGTCTATCTCAACAATGTTTCGCTTTCCGGCACCGATCCCAACGCCACGCAGGAAGTGGCCGGCCAAGCTGTCGGCGAGATCGCCGCTGCTGCCTACGACGCGCCGCTCGATACGCCGGCTCCCGCTGCCGCGGCGAGCACAACTCCGCCCGCCAACGAATTCGATCTCATCATTCGCAACGGCCACATCATCGACGGCGCCGGCAATCCGTGGTACGCCGCTGACATCGGTGTTCGCGGCGATCGCATCGCCGCCATCGGCAACCTGAAAGACGCGCACGCCAAAAAAGAAATCGACGCGCAAGGCCAGATCGTCTCTCCCGGCTTTATCGACATGCTCGGGCAATCCGAGTCTTCCCTACTGCTCGACAATCGCTCGCTCAGCAAACTTTCCCAAGGCATCACTTCCGAAATTACCGGCGAAGGCGGCTCCATCGCTCCGCAAAACGAAAAAACGCTCGCGCCACTGAAGCCGTTCCTCGAGCAATTTCATTTCACGGTGGATTGGACCACACTCGACGGCTATTTCCGCCGCCTCGAAAAGCAAGGCACGCCGCTCAACATCGGCACCTACGTTGGGTCCGCACAAGTTCGCGAAGCCGTCATTGGCGACGACGATCGCGCGCCCACTCCCGAAGAACTCACGCAAATGCAAGCGCTGGTCGAACAAGCCATGAAAGACGGCGCGCTCGGCGTCTCCAGTGCTCTCATCTATCCGCCCAATATCTACGCCAAAACTGACGAACTCATCGCACTCGCCAAGGTCGCCTCCCAATATGGCGGACTTTACGCCACGCACATGCGCAGCGAAGGCGCTTCTGAAATGCAAGCCATCGACGAAGCCTTCCACATTGGCCGCGAAGCCAATCTCCCCGTCGAAATTTTCCATTTGAAAGTCAGCGGCAAGGCGCGCTGGGGCAACATGAAGCAAGTCGTTGCCAAAATCCAAGCTGCGCGCGATTCCGGCCTCGACGTCGCCGCCAGCATGTATCCTTATCCCGCCGGCGGCACGGCGCTTGCTTCCGCGTTGCCTCCCTGGGTTGCTGACGGCGGCACGCAAAAATTGCTCGCGCGCCTCAAAGATCCCGCCGTTCGCGCGCGGATCAAAAAAGAATTCGTCGGCGATCATCCCAACTGGGAAAATCTCTATTACGATTGCGGTGGCGGCGCAGGCGTACTCATCGCGTCCGTCGAAAAGCCTGAACTAAAGCAGTTCGAAGGCAAAACCGTCGCCGATGTCGCGAAAGTCTGGAATAAATCTCCCGAAGACTCGCTGATGGATTTTGTTCTCGCCGACAACGCGCAAACCGGCGCGCTCTACTTCATGGCCAGCGAGCAGGACATCCGCACCGGCCTCGAACAGCGCTGGACCAGCATCGGCCTCGACGCCAACGAAATGTCCCTCGACGGTCCTATCTTCGAAGCGCACACCCATCCGCGCGCCTTCGGCTCTATGCCGCGTTTCCTCGGCCACTACGTACGCGACGAACACCTCATGCCGCTCGAAACCGCCATCCGCAAAATCACTTCGTTCCCCGCACAACGCGAGCATCTGCAAGATCGCGGTCTGCTCAAGACCGGCTTCTACGCTGACATTACGATCTTCGATCCCTCGAAAATCATCGACAAGGCCACCTTCGTCCAGCCCGCACAACTCTCCGAAGGCGTCGCCTACACTATCGTCAACGGCCAAATCGAATACGATCACGGCCAACTCACCGGAGCCACTGCCGGCCGCCCCCTTCGGGGCCGCGGCTACCGAGCCGCTGAAAGGTAAATGGGAGTTGCGTCAGGGTTGAGACTCGGGGGTCAGAGCTTCAGTTCCGACAAAAAAAGTTCGAGAAACTACTGAGTGTTTAGCTGAGGGATTTTTTCCCTAGCTCGGCCACGCGTCGTTCGTAGGTCATTTCCGACCAGCCATTCTTCCCCAAGAAGCGCAGCACAATCTTGTGCCCCGGTTCAATCTTCGCGCGCGCTTTAGTCATCGCGTCGGAGAGTTGCACCCATTCCCCGTCCACCATATACGTGCCTTCCCACCCGCGCAGCTCAAAGCGTCCGTCGTTTTTCAGCTTGAGCGGCGCTGCAGAGCACGGCAGCACTTTCCCGTGTGTTTTTACCTGCGTACACTGGTAGCTTCCGGAAACGTCATCGATCGTAACTAGCGTCTGAGCCTTACAGGCAGGCGCGAGCAACAGGAACGAGAGAATCAGCTTAAAGCAGAAGTAGTACCGCAGCACGCTCGGCGTAACCCGGACCAGGGGCATGAGGAGTCTCCGCGCCAAGGACGAGTGGCTGCGGGCGTCGTCCCTGTACTTCGGGTCAGGTGCACGTCGCCAGCCAACTTGCGTTGGCATAACTATAGTATTTTCAATGACATACGGCCATGGCGGTACCTGTACTACCGGTCGCGCCGGGAACTTCCCTTCCTATTTCCCGCATTTCGGGCGACTTTCGATCGAAAGGACAGGTGGATCAGCCCCGCCTTTTCAATAGGATACGCGCCATCCGGGCCGTGGCCGCTGGAAAGGGCAAGTTTGCCGTCGCTTGTATTTAACCAACTGGCTAAATACATCTTACTCTCTCTTAGTGATGGACGGCCCACTTCTCATCCCTTAAAACGGCAATTCCGCGATCGCCGCGCCGTCTTTCCGCGGGTCCGACGCCCCATAATTGACTCCAGCAGCAAAATCGCGTAACACGGCTTGGCCGCCG
>Ga0335077_10002860_pt1 | contig 20671 bp, 23 predicted proteins | sample Lox_Sample_31_FD_207151 | JGI IMG/M metagenome (GOLD analysis project Ga0335077, IMG submission 207151) | Soil microbial communities from Loxahatchee National Wildlife Refuge, Florida, United States - Lox_Sample_3.1 | ecosystem: Environmental > Terrestrial > Soil > Wetlands | place: USA...
CAGGTGATCGAGCTCCCCGACGGCACGCGCTATTTCTCGATCGCGCAAATGGTACGGCGGCCGACCGTGCCGCATCCTTTGCCGCAGCCGCGCTTTGCGATCGGCCTTGGCTGCGAGATCCGCCATGCCTCGCGGCTCGTCTATGCCGCCGGCATGGACCTCGAGAAAGCCGAGGGAACGCCAATCGGCGTCAACTGCCGGCTCTGCGAACGGGAAAATTGCAGCCAGCGCGCCGAGCCGCCGATTACCCGGACCCTGATCCTGGACGAGAATACGCGGCGGGTGTCGTCGTTCGCGTTTTCCAATGCGAGGGAGTTGTAAGCCTTCCGAACGCTTGCCCCAAAGTGACTCCAATCTCGTCGCGATTGTGGCGCGTCCCTCGTGATATCCTGGATGCGAATCAGGAGATGTCGCATGGTTGACAGCAACAGCAGGATCGCCTGGCACCGGGCGCAGCTCAAACGCAATCGCGATGCGCTGAAAAGGCTTGAAGTCACGCTGTACACGATCGGTCACGACAAGCTCGACCAGACGGAGAAGGCGATCGCCGAACTGCGGCGAAAGATCGCCGAGTCCGAAAAATGCGTCTCGGCGCACGACAGGCAGCGCGGCCGCCCGCTGGGCACGGATTTCGGCTGTCTCACCAATGTCAGCTGGGGCACATGGAGCGCCCATAGCGGCCTGCGGTAATTGCTCGGTTCCTATTCGACCTGTCAAACAGCTCGTCGTCGTTGCCTACGACTCTATCGTCATTGCGAGCCAACGGGTCGGCGCCAAGCGCCGCCCGATGACTCGCGAAACAATGACGTGTGGATAGGCATGAATTCGCATTCTCGCGGCGCGATTTGCGCCCGAGTTTGTTGCATCAACGTCCCCCGAAAAACCAGAGGGCGCAGGGAATGCCGGGTGTTGTGCTGCACCCGCAGCCTTGTGTGCGATTGAGAAGAGCACACAAGCGTATTCACCACAGGTAAAGCCGCAAACCACGACATTCCCTGCGCGATGGTGTTAACGGCTGCTTCGCGCTCTTCCCGGTGTCCATGACCTTTTAGTCACCGTCGCGTGCGAGTCATCGCCTTGCACGCTTGGCGCCAGCCCAGGGGCGCCAGAACCACGCGACTTGGCCGTCCGCATCGAGATCGCTACGTCCGACGATCCGACCGCGTCCATCGCATCCCGCCCCACGTTCGTGACGACGCGTACGCCCCTCCTGACGAGGCAGGATGTCATTACGATAATCATAAATTTCCGGAAAACGGAAGCAAAATATTTTTCGCAAAGGGGCTGGACAGGGATTCGCAAAGCTCACTTGTCGGGCAAATCACTTGGCGCAAATGGCCGGCGTGCTTTTTGTCCTGCCCTGTTGACACCAGCCCTTTATTTCAATATTCGTTGAAATATGGAAAAGACAAATACCGTCAGCGCGCTTGCCGCGCTGGCCCAGGACAATCGCCTCGACGTGTTTCGCCTCCTGGTGCAGGCGGGCCCCGACGGCATGCCGGCGGGCGCGGTGGCGTATGCGCTCGACCTCGCGCCGAACACGCTGACGTTTCATTTCGACCGGCTGCGCACGGCCGGTCTCGTCACCGCGCGGCGCGACGGCCGCTCGATCATTTATGCCGCACGCTTCGAGGTGATGAACGAGCTGGTCGCATTCCTGACCGAAAACTGCTGCGGCGGCGTGCCCTGCGCGCCGGCCGTCCAATGCAAGCCCGCGCGCAAGCGCGCAAAAGTTCCAGCCTAAAAGGACAGATCATGAAGCGCCTGCATGTTCACGTCTCGGTCGCCGACATTCCGCAGTCCATCCAGTTCTACTCGGCGCTGTTTGCGGCGCAGCCATCGGTGGTGAAGCCCGATTATGCGAAATGGATGCTGGATGACCCGCGCGTCAATTTTGCGATCTCGTCGCGGGGCCGCGAGGTCGGACTCGATCACCTCGGCATCCAGGTCGAAAACACCAACGAGCTGCATGAGGTCTATGGCCGTCTGCGGCAGGCGGGCGGCGAGATCATCGAGCAGGGCCAGACGACCTGCTGTTACGCCGAATCCGAGAAATCATGGACCAGCGATCCCGCCGGGATATCCTGGGAGACCTTCCATACCACAGGGGAAAGCACGGTCTACGGCGACGGCAGCGGCGAGAACGCGGCGCGCATCGCCCACGAGAAGCAAACCGCCTGCTGCGGCTGACAGATCGTCATCATGACTGATCGCCCCTACAACGTCCTGTTTCTCTGCACCGGCAACTCCGCGCGTTCGATCATCGCGGAAGCAATCCTCAACAAGGCCGGCGCCGGAAAATTCCGCGCCTACAGTGCCGGCAGCGATCCCAAAGGACAGGTCAACCCGCACACGATCCGGCTGCTGCGAAGTCTCGGTTACGACACGACGGGCTTTCGTTCGAAGTCGTGGGTCGAGTTCCCCAAGGAGCCTCAGTTCGATTTCGTCTTCACCGTGTGCGACAACGCCGCAGCGGAAGTCTGCCCGGTGTGGCCGGGCCAGCCGATGACGGCCCATTGGGGCATCGCGGATCCTGCGGAGGCGATCGGCAGCGAGGCCGAGGTCATGCAGGCGTTCAGGGAGGCCTATCGCCTGCTGAACCAGCGCATCAGCGTCTTCGTCGCGTTACCGCTGCGCTCCCTCAACCACCTCAGCCTCACGGCCAAACTCCGCGAGATCGGCGAAATGGAAGGCGCAACGCGGGTGCCGGAACGTCATTGATGCCATCGCTGGCGCGCCGCATCGTCGCCGAATGGCTCGGCACCGCCTTTCTGCTCGCGGCCGTCGTCGGCTCCGGCATCATGGCGCAAAAGCTCGCCGGCGGAAATGTCGCGCTCGCGCTTCTCTGCAACACGATTCCGACCGGCGCGATCCTGGTCGTGCTCATTCTCGTGTTCGGTCCTGTCTCGGGTGCGCATTTCAATCCAGCGGTGACGCTCGCACTGGCCTTCCGCGGAGAGGTGCCGTGGCGCATCGTCAGCATCTACATTGCCGCCCAGATCGCCGGAGCCATCGCTGGCGTCTGGGCCGCGCATCTGATGTTCGAAATGCCAGTGCTGCAATTCTCCCTGACGCAGCGGACTGGCGCCGGACAATGGCTTGCCGAGGCCGTTGCAACCTTCGGCCTGCTGTTGACGATTTTCGGCTGCGCGGCGCGCACGCCGACGGCGATCCCCTACGCCGTCGGCCTCTACATCACGTCCGCCTACTGGTTCACCGCCTCGACCTCCTTTGCGAACCCGGCCGTCACCATCGCACGGTCGCTATCGGACACGTTTGCGGGCATCGCACCTGCTGGAATCCCCGCTTTCATCGGCGCGCAATTGCTCGGCGCAGCGATTGCCGCGGTGCTGGCCGGGTGGCTGTGGAAAGAAGCGGCCAAAGGCGCATCGCTTTGAGGGGGCTGGTGCGGGATATTCCGGCGCAACCTGCGGGGCAGAAACTCGTCGTTGGAAAAAATCAATCGTCCTCGAACTCGTCTTCCTCGTTGATCTTTTCGCGCGGCTTCCGCTGACGCGTGGCGCCGAGCGATCCGGTCGCGTAAGGGTCGCGCGATGACGCGTAGGGGTAGCGATGCGAGGCGCGCGCCGCGATCTCCTCGCCCGAGACCGCGTCCGGCTCGCAGATCACGTGGCCGCTGGCGCGGCGCATCAGGTCGACGTGGATGTGATCGCGATGATAGACGTTCGAGCCCGGCGCCAGCACCGTGTTGAACTCGCGGCAGGCGGATGCCTGAATGTCGCGCAGGAAACCCTGCTCTTCCGGCAGACCGCGCCAGCCGTCCTTGACCGTGACCCGGCGGCCGTCGGCGAGCGTGAAGGCGGCGATATCGAGCGCGTTGCCGAAGGCGTGCTCGGAGATGTGCGCGTTCGGGTTGCCGTTCATGCCGCGGCAGGAATAAGCGGAGATCTGCTTGATCTCGACCACGCGGGCGTTGAACCAGCGCTGCGCTGACGGCTGCACCGAAGCGGCGAGCCAGCGATCGAGCGCAGACACGATCGGACAGGCCAGCGTCGCGGCCGGCCTCACCGCGACCGGCCCGACCGCGCCGACCGCATCGCCGCGCGGCCCAAGCCGCGGCGACGAATAAGGCGGCGGCGCACTCGCCGGCGCGCTCATGGAGGGCGCGCGCGAATAAGGCGTGCCATCGGGCGGCAGACCGATTCCGTCATCGTTGCGGACGCCGGGCGCCGACAGCGAGAGCGGAGCACCGGGCGCCGCACCATAACGCGGCTCGCGCACCACGGTCTCCGGATAGTTCCGCGGATAAGACGATTGCGGAGAGGCGTTTTGCGGGTAGGACGATTGCGGATAAGCGGGCGCAGGCTGCGACACCGGCCAGCGCGGCTGATTACCGATCGGCGCCGGCGGCCGCAGATCCTCGTCGGCAAAGCCGTAGCTTGCAAAGCTTTCGCCGAGCGCTGCGACCTTGAGCGGATAGTCCGCGCCGCACATGCCCGGCCCGCTGATCGGCTCGATGCGGACGACATCGGCGGTTTCCCTCACCGCGCCGGATTTCAGGCACGCGACCTCGGCCTCGGCTCGCCACGGCTCGCGCTCGGCCTGGAAGAATCCGCGCCCGCAACCTGCCAGCGAAACAAGGACGATGGAGCCGACGAGATACAAACGAACTCCGCGCGTCATCCGCGCACGTTCGATGAATTTATTTAAGGACTCTTCAACGCGTTGATTTCACCGATCTTTAACCACGCTCGCGGCCGTTGCTGCAGCGCACGGGCAGCACGACTTACTTTTTCACCGCCGGACGGCCTGCTATTTTTCGCCTCAAGTGCGGGCAGGATGGGAAGGGAGCATTTCCCATGACCTTGGTCTCGAGGCTGAGCGTCCTCACCGCGTATGCCGCGTTTGCATTCGTCGGTGCCATCGTGCTTGGCGTGTTCTAGCAAACACCAGCCCAAGAAAGTTTGACGCGAGAGTTTGACGCCCGGCGGTTTCGACCGCCGGACGTTTTCGTCCCTGACAATATGCAAGGAGGTCAGGAGCTCGGCGCGCCGGTCGACGGCCGCGCGATGACCATCTCCTCAGGCTGCTTCACGACCCTCGTCCAGTCATTGCCGGAACAGAAGAAGCGGAGCACCGCGCAGGCCTCGACATGCAGCGTGTTCGGCGCCTTCTGCGTCATCTTGGCATAGTAGCTGTTGCCGCTGGCGCGGCTGAAGATGTCGCCGGTCCACTTCCTGCTGCTCTTGTTGTCGCTTGTGGACTTCATGTTGGAGAGCACGGTCTCGCCCTTGGCATCGGTCTGCTCGTTCAGCACGTAGCCGCAGAGCGACTTGCCGCATTGCTCGATGCGGACAAGACCCTTCCTGCCCTCGGTCTGCCAGTCGCCGAGCGGCGTATCGGCTGCGGTCTCGTCATCCCTGGCCTTGGCGGGCGCCGACGGCGGCGCGACGGGCGGTTTCTCGGCGCCGACGATCTTGATCTCCGGCTGCGGCACCGGCGGCGGAACGGATTGCGTGGTCGTCGAGGCGAGTTCGATCTTGGGCACGGTCGGCGGCGGCGCAACCGTCTCGGCGACCGCTCTTGTCACGGGCGCGGCCACGACGGGCGCGGGCACCACGGACGGCGCGGGCTGCGGCTGCACGGCGGCTGGAGCTGGCTGGGCTGTAGCTGAGCTCGGCGGTTGCGGTGTCGTCGGCTTGGCCGGCGTGGCATCGTCATCGCGATCGCGCCGATTGCGCGAACTGGAGTCCGACCAGGACACGCAGGACAGCGAGCGACAGCCATGCCGCGCCTCGACATGGATGCGATGTCCGCCGATCACAAAGGAATAGGACTCGGCCCGCGCGCTCGACGCGGAGGACGTGAGCACCATCAGCACTGCCAGATAGCAAAGTTGCCTCATCGGAGCCTCCCCTCAAGGTTCCCGAGAAGCTCAACACCGTTCGTTGACCCTGACTGTGAGGTGAATCACGCCATGCGAGCAGCCGGAGCTGTGACCGATATCACGGAAGCGCGCGAGCGAGCGGCCTAGGGTCTGCGACGAAATCCAACAATCCGACGAGGGAGACCTGCCATGAAGAGTCTTTATCTCACAGCCGCCGCCGCTTTGCTGATGGCGAGCACCGCAGCCCATGCCGGCAGCGGCATCTCGCTCCAGATCGAGGGACAGAAGATCCATGTCGAGCAGCCCCGTGGCTGCAACTCGCTGTCGTGCCTGCAGATCACGGCGCCCGGCCTGTCCGCCAAGAGTTTCAATCTCAACAACATCAACCTGAACGGCATCAAGAAGGGGTCTGACGACGACGATGTCGCAACCTCGACGCCGGCTCAACCGACTCAGCCCGCGCCGCAAGCTGCCCCCGCGCCCGCCGCCGCGCCTGCGCCGGCCCCGGTTGCGAATACCGCGCCGCCCCCGCCTCCCCCGCCCGCTCCAGTTGCGCCGGCCACACAGGCGCCGGTGGTGACACCGCCTCCCGCTCCGCAGGTCGCAACCGTTGCGCCCGCGCCCGTACCGCAGGCCGCTCCCGCAGCCGCCCCCGCCGTCGCACCGACCACGCCCCTCGGCCTTTGGGCGACCGAAGACAACAAGGGCAATGTGCGCATCGAGAATTGCGGCCAGAATCTCTGCGGTTACGCCGAGAAGACGGGTGAGCACATCCTGATCAACATGAAGCCGGCCGACGGCAACAAGTGGACCGGCCGGATCCACGATCCCGATGGCGGTGGCAACTATGACTCGACCATCGCAATGAAGGGACCGAACGTGCTCAAGGTCCAGGGTTGCGCGTTCGGCGGCATGTTCTGCGGCGGCCAGACCTGGAAACGCATCAGCTAAAGTTTCAAAACCATCCGGGTCGCGCGACGAACGCGGCCCGGATTTTTTTGCGCATTGACAAATCCCGAAAGGTTTTCGCGCGCGTTTCGGATCGAAAACCGTCCCCAAAGCGCGCCTCGAAACAATTGTCCTCCGCCACGAAACCGGATTGGGAAGGCGACGAAGACGTCCGGAAACCATGGCCGGCCTATCTCTCCGGCGCGCCGCGGCGCGAGCGCGGCATGTGATTCGGCAAACAGGAGGATGCAGGTGGATTTCATCGGTTCGACGATGCGGAATGGCAAGTTGCTGGTTGCGACAGCGTTTGCGCTTTCACTGCTTTCGACGTCGTCCTTTGCCTATACGCCGGAGCAACAGCAGATGTGCTCGGGCGACGCGATGCGACTGTGCGGCGAGTACATCCCGGATGTGAACCGCATCACCGCTTGCATGGTCGAGAAATATTCCGCGCTGAGCGACGGCTGCAAGGCGGTATTCGGCGCACCCCAGTCCGACGCGACGACGGCCGGCACCGTGCCGACCGCAAAGCCCGCAATCTACAGGCAGACGACGAAGCCGGCGAAGCCGCTCACGATCACGCCGAACCTGAAGCACAGCTGAACGCGGATCCCGGCGACCCCGGGATGCTGCGGGCGTCGCGTCCTATCGATGGGACGCGGCGCTTGCTTGTTTGGCGCTGAGACGTCCTGATGGGCGACGGAAACATGAACGGCGACAGCCGCGTGACAGCCTAGCGAAACATGTTCATCCGGCATTCAGCAAGGCGCGGCTGAAATCCGCCCTGCTTCGCGCTTCGCTCCTGGGGACCTCACACCGTGGCTTGGCATCGGCTTGTCCTGGCGCTTGCGCTGCTTGGAATCCTCGCTGGCGGCATGCCGCGGGTCCACGCGGCGCCGGCGCCATTCGATGGCGGTCGCGCGGCAGTCTCGGGCGACGACAGAGCGGCGGAGCCGGCCGAACTCGCCCAGACGCAACCGCTTCCGTCCCCCTTGCCCTCACCTTCGACGCCGCCGGCAGCCCAGCCGTCGGCCGCGCCGGCAGCTTCCGCCTCGCCCGCGCCATCCGATGAGCCGATTGGAAATGTCGCGACCCTGACCGGAACGGCGACCGTCATCCGCAACAAGGATTCGATTGCGCTGAAGCTCAAGGACGACATCTTCCTCAATGACACCGTGCAGACGTCGACGGGCGCTTCCCTCGGCATCACCTTCAACGACGACACGACCTTCCATCTTTCCGCCAACGCCAAGATCACCATCGACTCCTATGTCTACGAGGCGGGCGGCAGCAAGAACACCGGCATCTTCGACATCGGCAAGGGCACCGTCGCCTTTGTCGCGGCATCGGTGGCGAAAACCGGCAACATGCAGATCAATACGCCCGCAGCCACGCTCGGCATTCGCGGCACCACCGGCGTGGTCGAGGTGCCGGAGGGTGCCGCCGCGGCCGCCGCGCACAACATCAAGCTCTATCCGGATGCCGACGGCCGGGTCGGACAGATCGAGGTCTCCGACCGGCAAGGCACGCGGCTTGGCACGCTGACGCAGGGCGCGAGCGGCTTTGCCGTGCGGCCGGGTATGGGTGGGGGGCGCGCCACCCTCCAGGCGCTCACGATCTCGCCGCAGCAGGCAGCACGCGACCGCAGCTTTGTGAGCCAGGTGCATCAGGCGCAAACCGTCGGCCGCCAGATCGTCACCGAGCAGCGCGCAATCCGCCGCGCCAATCCGCCTCAGCCCGGTCAAGCGCCGCGACAGCCCGGTCAGCAACAACAGCCGCAACAGCGCCAACCCGGTCAACAGCAACCCGGCGCGCCCAAGGCGACGCCCCAACCCGGCACGCAGAAGGGCCAGAAGCAAACGCCAGGCACGCCGAACGGGCAGAAGCAGACTCCCAATGGGCAGAAGCAGCCACCCGGCACGCCGTCCGGCGCGCCCAATCGGCAGGGTCAACAACAGCCCGGCGCGCCGTCACAACCTGGCACGCCGGCTGCGCCTGGCCGCCAGGGCGCGCAGCAACCGGGCGCTCCGCAATCGCCGCCGCAGCCCGCGGCACAGCCTCGTCCGGGCGTGCAACAAGGCGCGCCAGGAGGATTGCGCGCGCAGCCGCAGCGACCGAAGCCGACGCTCGTTCCGCCAAAGGGCAAGCAGAAGAAACAGCGCTAAAAACGTGGCCAGGCCACGCTAAACCGGCTCGCGGTGAATTTCGGTACCGGATTCATCGATGACAACGATGTACCGATCCCGGTCGGCATCCGCTCGTTTGACACGCAATTCCCTGGCGAGCCCCTTGCTGTGCTGGATCGCTTCCAGGCTTGTCGCAAATTGCAGTCCGCTGTTGTCGCGGACGGGGACGCCGTCCTTTGTATCAAAATAGTAAGTTCGCATCATTACCCCTCAAAATGTCAGGCTTTTCTCCATTAACCGCAGCGCACCGCCTTGATATGGCTCAAACGCCCGGCTTGCCCGCGATGCGTTTGCCGGTAAGATCGACCCTGGGGGCAACAGGGGATCTCGGATATTTCTCCGATGCCGCAAGACATTGCGAAAGCAAACATCGAGCACTTCAAGAAGCTCCTCGAAACTGAAAGGGATGCGGAAAAGCGTGCCGTCATCGAACGGCTTTTGGCCGAACAGGAGCAAAAGCTCGCGGCGCTCAAGAACAGGAGCGACCGAAAAGAGGGCTAACGGAATTGTCCCACTCCCGCCAATGCGTTGGGTGCACGTTGACGGTCATGTCTGTCTTTGCCTTGACCCAACCGCGGAGGACGCGGCGGCAGGGAAACACCAGCGCATTGATTTCGCCGCCCTCGATCACCGCCAACTCCAGGTCGCGGTCGAAGGGTGCGGTCGTTATAGGCTGCCATTCCATTGAGGAATGGTCGGGCCACTTCTCCAGATCGGCGTTGATCCTGGTCAATTCAAGCATGGATAAACTCCTTCGTCCCCCAATGTAGCGAACGGAGCTTGTTTCCGAAATTCGGTCAATCGCTTAAGGGATATCCCGGAGGTCGCGCAAGGCGCCCTGGCCTCCACTGCCTCACGCGGCGCGGCCGAGCCAGTCGCGCAGCCTGTCGGCAAGGCTGCGGCGCTTGTCGTCGACCGGATCGGTGGCAACGCTCTCGCCGTCATGCAGCGGCTTCGAAGTCGCGCAGAAATCCGGTTCGACCGCAGGGAGGGCGATCTCGGTCTTTGCTGGCGGCTCTGTGGCCAGGACTTCGATCGCCGCGTTCGCGCGCGCTTCCGCTTCAGGCGGCGCAAGCTCCGCCTGCGGCACGAACTCCGGCTGCAGCGTCGGCTCGGCCAACGCATGCTCGACCAGCGCGGGCTCGACCGGCACAGGCTCCTGCACCACGCGGGCGCGGCGTTTTCGCGCAGCGGGAGCCCTGATTGCAATTTCCCTGGCGGCAGGCTCCCTGGCGACGACAGGCGGCTTGGTCCTGAGACGCCGCCACAGCCCGTTCATCGCCAGCGGCCCCACAGTCTCAAGAAATGCGCGCTCGGAGCTGCGCGACAGCCGCTCGATTGCTGCATCAAGCGGCAGCCAGTCGACCGCGCGGATGTCGCTCATCAACTCGCGGGTCTGCTCGCCTGAGGCTTCCATGCTCCAGTAATGCACCACCTTGGAACGACCGCTGGTTTCATAGACCAGCGTGCCCAGGAATTCGTGCACGGTTACATTGTGGCCGGTCTCTTCCAGCACCTCGCGCCTGGCGGCCGCGCGTGCCGTCTCGCCCTCGTCGAGCTTGCCCTTCGGCAGCACCCATTCATCGCGCTTGCGAACGCGCACCACGGCGATGCGCGGCGGCTGTTCCCGCCGCAACACGATGCCGCCCGCCGCTAGCACTGACGCCCTCGCCACTTGCAATTCCCACGCAATTCAAAACTGGAATCAATACTCTATAATGGCCGGTCGCGCGCCCTGTCACGATAAAATCGAATCAGGGCGCGGGAATCCGCAACAAGGCTTCGCCTGCGCGAATCCGCGCGCCCTCTTTGACAATGTCGGAGAACCCGTAATGTTCCGGTGCGAGCACAATGATGGTCGAACCGTGCTCGAACCAGCCGAGCTCCTCGCCCTTCTTCACGTCCGCGTCGCAAGCAAAGGTCGTCGGCCCGCGCGTGCCTGCGTTGAGGACGACGTCAAGGGCATGCAGGCGGATGCTCGCAACCAGAATGGCCGCGACCGGCACCAGCGTCAGCGCGTCGCCGTTTGAGAGGCGCATCTCGATCACCGCGCGCTCGTTCTTGCAGAAAAGCTTCTCGACCCGCTTCAGCGCGATCGGATTGACGTTCCAGGTGTCGCCATGGATGAAGGTCACGTGCGAGATATGGGCGTCATACGGCGCGTGAAAGCGATGATACATGCTCGACATCAGCCGCAAGGTCAGGAACTTGCCGTTCTTGTGCGCTTCGGCCAGCGCGAAGTCACCAAGCAGATCGGTCAGCGAATAGGGCGCGCCCTTGATCTGGTAGAGCTCGCCCTCCTCGATCGTGCCGAACGCGCCGATGATGGCATCCGACGGGCTCGCCACAATCGCGGGGTCAGGATCGGCCGGGCGCAGCCCCGGCTTCAGCTCGCGGATAAAGCAGTCGTGAAGGCTGGTGAAACCTGTCTTTTTCGCCTCCGACAGATCGAGGCCGGAAAACAGCTTCCAGCAGCCGATCGAGAGGTCCCGCACAATCGGGTTCTCGATCTTGGAAAACCAGCCCATGAAGCGGGTCAGGGCTGCGCGCGGGATGCGATTGGTCAGCAGGAAGTTGAGGTCCTCCTGCTGGGTTAATGCGGCGATAAGGCTTTTGACTGTCATGAATCTGTCAGCAGGACTGGTTAGCGATGTCATTATGGATTCGTCGATACCGATTCTCTCGCTGGCCGCCGTTGCCGTGACTGCGGCCGTCGCCCCCAAGGTCAAGGCCCGGATCGAGCTGTCGCGGGCCAAGCACCGCTCGCTCGCCGGACATTCGAAGATGTCGCGCCGGGTGGCGCGGCTGATCCCCTCTTACGAGTTCGAGATCGACGACTTCTTCCGCGCCGACGGCGCGCCGCAGGAGGTGGCGACCCGCCGGCAGGACGGCTTCTTCCGTCTCGCCGCGATGTTCGCCGAACGCTTTGCCAAGGGACGGGAGCTGACCGGGGAGGCGGCGAGCCGGATCTCCGACCTGCAATTCACCCAAGCCTACCGGGTGCCGTTCCCGTTCAGCCGCCTGGTCCGCGAGAATCTCGGCGCGGGAAGCTTCATGCAGTCCTCGTCGGGCGTGACCCTGACCGATCTCGACGGCAATGCCTTCTACGACCTGACCGGCTCCTACGGAGTCAACATTTTCGGCAACGACTTCTACAAGGAGTGCATCGAGATCGGCGAGAGGCGCGCCCATGCGCTCGGTCCCGTGCTCGGCTCCTACCACCCCGTGGTCGCCGAGAATGTGCGGCGGCTTGCCGAGATTTCCGGGCTCGACGAAGTCTCCTTCCACATGTCCGGCACCGAGGCCGTGATGCAGGCGGTGCGGCTTGCGCGTTACCACACCGGCCGCTCGCATCTGGTGCGCTTTGCCGGCAGCTATCACGGCTGGTGGGGCGACGTGCAGCCCGGCGTCGGCAATCCGGTGTCGCCGCACGAGACCTACACGCTGGCCGAGATGAGCGAGCGCACGCTGCATGTGCTGCGAACGCGGCGCGACATCGCCTGCGTCCTGGTCAATCCGCTGCAGGCGCTGCACCCCAATGCGAACGCGCCCGGCGATTCCTCGCTGGTCGACTCTTCGCGCCGCGCGCGGTTCGATCGCGCAGCCTACACCGAATGGCTGGCAAGGCTGCGCGAAGTCTGCACCGAACGGAACATCGTCCTGATCTTCGACGAGGTGTTCGTCGGCTTCCGGCTCGCCCCCGGCGGCGCGCAGGAGTATTTCGGCGTCTGCGCCGACATGGTCACCTACGGCAAGAGCCTTGCCGGCGGCCTGCCGATCGGCGTGGTTTGCGGCAAGAAGGAATTGATGCGGCGCTTCCGCGACGATCGTCCCGGCGACGTCTGCTTTGCGCGCGGCACCTTCAACTCGCATCCCTACGTCATGACGGCGATGGACGAGTTTCTGAGCCGGCTCGCCAGCCCGAATTTCCGCGCGGTCTATAACGGGCTCGACGACATCTGGAACGGCCGCGCCAGGCTGCTCAACGAGATGATGGAAAAGGCCGAGTTGCCGGTTCGCTTCGCCAATCTGTCGTCGATCTGGACGGTCTGTTACGAAACGCCGTCCCGCTACAACTGGATGCTGCAATTTTACCTGCGCGCCGAAGGCATCGCGCTGAGCTGGGTCGGCACCGGCCGGATGATCTTCAGCCTCAACCATACCGATGCCGATTTCGCCGAGGTGGCAAAGCGCTTCGTCGCGGCCGCGAGCAAGATGAAACAGGACGGCTGGTGGTGGCATACGACGGAACTCACCAACAAGGCGATCCGCCGCAAGATCATGAAAGAGATGATCGCCAGCCGCTTCGGGTGGTGAACTTCGCCACACCCTCATCGTCATGGCCGGGCTTGTCCCGGCCATCCACGTTAGCTCCATGGCCCCGGCACACGGAGAGTCGCCCTCGCCCGCATCGCTGGCGCCATGCGACCCCTCCCCGCAAGCGGGGCGAGGTGAAGCGCGCAGACCAACCAGCCGTTTCAAACGAAATCATCCTGCCAAAAAAATGTGGATGGCCGGGACAAGCCCGGCCATGACGCAAGTTTGAGCCCGAGATGGCAACGCTTCAGGCGTGCTGCTCTTCCAGGCCCTGATGCTCGAGGATGTCGAGACCGGGATCGATCAGCTCGCCGCGAAAGAGCGCGAGCGGGGCGCCCTTGTAAAGCTTGAAGTCGTTGAAGGGGTCGGTGATGATCTTGGTCATCCAGACGAGGCCTGTCTCGACGTCGCGGATGAAGAACAGCTGCACGGTGCGGAACAGAAGCCCGCCAAGGCCGACCACCAGCCACAGCTTGGCAACATCGCGGACGAATTCGGCAGGCGTAGTCCATGGGCTCATCAGACCGAACAGCGTCGGATCGATGTAGAGAACCGGCGGCACCAGCACCCAGATCGTCATCAGCACGACCTTGCGGCGCAGATTGTAGCCGACCTTGATCTCTTCCTTGTGCTCGTGGGTCGCCTGGTTGACGTGGTCGTAGCCGCGCGGCTCGAAGAAGAAGTGCCCGGCCTGACGCGAGGTCATCGACACCAGCCAACCGATCAGCGCCGAAACCAGCGGATCGAAAAACATCATGACGTAGCCGATCATGAAGCTCACGGCGCTGACAAAGTGCAGGCTCTGATTGATGCGGCTGTGGTGATAGTAGCGATGATCGTCCCAGCGCTGGATCCGCAGCTGCTCAACGAAGCTCTTGATCATTTTCATTTCCCCAGAAGGTGAGTCGGATGACGCTTACACGAATTCGATGTCCGCTGTGTGACATCATCATAATGTCACACGACTGTCATGTTCGGCCGCGGCGTCGACACTGAACATGCGTCAGGCAGCGGCGGCGAGCTCGGTTTTTCGGAAACGAACCAGCGAGAAGTGGCCGAGCGGAGGGATCAGACGGCGCTCGACAAGCTCCATGCTGTGGGCGCCCTGCAGCCAGCGCGTATAGCGCGACCAGGCGAATTCAGCGGTGCGGAAGCCGAGCCGGCGCACCACCGGCTGGAGCCGCTGCTCGATGAAACGGCGCATGCCGGCGTCCGCGCTGACGCGGGTCAGGATGATCAATTCGCCGCCGGGACGCAGCACGCGGGCGAACTCGTCAAGGGCGGCCTCCGGGTTCGGCACCGCCGTGACAACATATTGCGCCATCACGACATCGAAGGAGTTGTCGGAGAATTCGAGTTTCTCCGCATCCATCACCGCAAGGCCTTCGATGTTCTTGAGGCGGAGCCCGGCGACGCGCTGCTTTGCCTTTTTCAGCATGGCTTCCGAAATGTCGGTGCCGAAGATGCGGACATTCGGCGCGTAAAGCGGCAGCGAGATGCCGGTGCCGACGCCGACCTCGAGCACGCGGCCGCCAAGCTTGTTGGTCGCCTGGATCGCGGCGTCGCGGCCCTTGGAGAACACGCCGCCGAACACCAGATCGTAAATCGGCGCCCAGCGGTCATAGGCCTGCTCGACCATCTCGCGGTCGAAATCCAGCTGCCCCTCAAGCTTCAGTGCTTCTGCCATGATGACTTTCGCTTTCTTTGGAAGATTAGGATTAGCCGCGGACCGGGCTCGAGCCGGCGACGACCGGTGTCGGACGCGGCACCCTGCCCGGCTGCAGCACCGAGAGATTGCCGATGAATTGTCTTGCGCTGTTTTCCCATGAGCGCTCGAGCGCGAAACTGCGGCAGGTCTCGCGCGACATGGTGAGCGCGCGCAAGCAGGCGCTGCGGAGGTCGTTGTCGAGCGCTCCGATCGGGTGATCGGCGACCACGTCGAGCGGGCCCGTCACCGGAAAGGCCGCGACCGGAGTACCGCAGGCAAGCGCCTCGAGCTGCACCACGCCAAACGTATCGGTGAGGCTTGGGAATACAAAGACGTCGGCAGCCGCCATGTGCGATGTCAGGTCCTCGCCCTTTTTTTCTCCAAGAAACTTTGCGTCGGGAAAGCGCCGCTCGAGCTCGGCGCGCTGCGGCCCGTCGCCGACCACGACCTTGGAGCCCGGCAGGTCGAGCGAAAGAAACGCCTCGAGGTTCTTCTCCACTGCAACCCGGCCGACACTCATGAAGATCGGCCGCGGCAGATCGAGCCTTGCGGGAGCGTCGGGATGAAACAGCCTGGTGTCGACGCCGCGCGTCCAGGCCCCGATCCGCTTGAACCCGCGCTCGGAAAGCTCCCGCCGGAGCGAGTCGGTGGCGACCATGATGGTCGAGGACGCGTCGTGAAAGAGCCGCATCACGGCGTAGCCCCAGCTCAGGGGGATTGCGGTCCTGACCGAGACATATTCCGGAAATCGCGTCGTATAGGACGTGGTGAAGGGCAATTTGCGGCGCCGGCAATAGGCGCGAACGGACCAGCCGATCGGTCCCTCGGTCGCAATGTGGATCGCCTCTGGTGCCGCCTTCTCGATCCGTCGCGCGATCTCGTTGCTGCTGGGGATCGCGACCCGCAGGCTCTGGTAGGTCGGGATCGGCACCGACGGGAAGCCGTCGGGCGTGAGGAACTCGATTTCGGCGCCGAGATTGGCCGCGGCACGGGCGAGCGAGGTCAGCGTGCGCACCACGCCGTTCACTTGCGGGTGCCATGCATCGGTCGCGATTAAAATCCGCATTATTGAGACCCGAGAGCTGGAATGATTCTCAGGTTCGGAAAATCGGGCACGGATATTTCAGGCGTATGACATCATGAAACTGTTGCAGACGCTTTTTTTGGCACTTTGCCCGCAAGGAGTCGCGAAACCGTCATGAAACATATCCTTAAAGCCACGAAACCGTTTTGCTGAGCCAATGCAAACGTCCCGAAACGTTTACCCTTTAACCACGTCCTCAACGAAACACGGACACGGCGCCAAAGCCGGTCCAAAGCCTGACTCAACAAGGCGAAACAGGGGACGACAAGATGCTCAATCTCAACGCTTTCATGGCGACGTCGCACCGTGCCGCAACCTTCGGTGCGCTGGCGATCGGCTCTGTTGCATTTTCCGGCGCGGCGCTTGCAGCCCCGCCGTCGCAGCTCTTCCCGCCGCCTTTCTTCCTGGTGCCGCAGATGCAAATGGCGCCTCCGCCAACTGTCGAGGCCGCGCCGCAGGAGGAAGAACGCTCCACTTTCGAATTGCCCGCGCGGCTGCGTCGACAGGTCGTCAACTACGCGACCCGCGAAGCGCCAGGCACCATCATCATCGATACGCCCAACACCTATCTCTATTACGTGCTCGGAGGCGGCCAGGCGATGCGCTACGGCATCGGCGTCGGCCGCGACGGCTTCACCTGGTCGGGCGTGCAACAGATCAGCAGGAAGGCCGAGTGGCCGGATTGGGTGCCGCCGCCGGAGATGATCGCGCGCCAGCCCTATCTGCCGCGCCACATGGCCGGAGGCCCCGGCAACCCGCTAGGCGCACGCGCCATGTATCTCGGCGGCACAGTGTATCGCATCCACGGCACCAACGCGCCGGAGACGATCGGAACGCATGTGTCGTCCGGCTGCATCCGCCTCACCAATGCGGACGTCACCGACCTTTATTCGCGCGTCAATGTCGGCACCAAGGTGATCGTGCTGCCGATGCCTGACCGCCGCGCCGACCTCGGCTCCGCCGTCCGCTGAACCAGCGAACCCCAAGGCCCAAACCCCAGGGCCAGAGAGAAGGGCTCCGGTCTCCCCGCCGGAGCCTTTTCTGCCTGAAATCGGCCGCGTTCCCCGGTCTGGCGCGGCCCCGATCCGCCCTGTAAAATCAAGAACTTGATTCAACAGGGGGGATGATGCAACTGCCGGCGCGGCTGACAACGATCCTGCTTGCGATCGCGGTGGTCGCTGTCTCCTTTTTTGTCAGCCTCAGAGCCATCGAGTGGATCGCGCCGCGGCCAAGCACTTCCCCGCCGGTGCTGGCTGCGCTGCCGCCGCTGGTCGCTGCCCCGCGCAGCTCGATCGTGGTCGTGCCGGTTGCGATCGCGCTTTCGGCCATCCGAGAGGCTGCCGAACGCGCGGCGCCGCGCAACTTCGCCGGCAAGTCCGATAATCCCGTCTCGCAGGTGCTGCAAAATGCCGACATCGGCTGGACCGCCCTGCGCGGACCGATCCTTGCGAGCGGGGCGCGGGACGTGCTGTCGCTGTCGACGCCCCTGACCGGCAAGCTCAACGTCACGGGATCGCTGACTGCGAGAGCCGCGGGCGCCGTGGGCGAAGCGATCGGCGGCGTCCTCGGCGCCAATGCTGCAGCCAAGATCGGCGCGGTCAACATCAAGCAGTTCAACGCCAGCGCCGCAATCAAGGGCGACGTCACCATCACCTCGCGACCGAAGCTTGCCGCAGCCTGGCATATCGAACCGAACCTTTCCGCCACCGTCAATCTGGGCAACACCTCGCTCGCGCTCGCCGGCGCGAAGGTGAACGTGCCGGCGCAGGTCAAGCCTTACATCGACAAGACCGTCGGCGAGCAGCTCGATGCCGTCAGTCAGCGGATCCGAAACGACCCGACACTGGAGCGCGCGGCGCGGGCGCAATGGGCCAAAGCCTGCCGCTCGATACCGCTGCAGGGCATGGGCACGACCGCCTCGATGCCGGCCTTGTGGCTCGAGTTGAAGCCGGTCCGCGCCATCGCGGGGCAACCGCATGTCGACGATCGGGCTGTGACCGTCGCCATCGGCATCGAAGCGGAGACGCGGATCACGCCGGCAGAGACCAGGCCTGACTGTCCGTTCCCCGAAAAAATCTCGATCGTGCCGCCCTCCTCGACCGGCGTCTCCATCGGTGTGCCGATCGACATGCCTTTCACCGAGCTCAACAAGATCCTCGAGGCGCAGCTTGCGGGCCGGACCTTTCCGGAGGATGGCTCGGGCGCTGCCGAGATCACGGTCAAGCGCGCCTATGTCGCAGCCGCGGGCGATCGGCTCCTGATCTCGCTGCTGGTGCACGGCAAGGAGAAGAAAAGCTTCTTCGGCTTCGGCGCCGACGCCACCGTGCACATATGGGGCCGGCCGGTGCTCGATCAGGATCAGCAGACCTTGCGTCTTGCCGACATGGAGCTGGCCGTCGAGTCGGAGGCCGCCTTCGGGCTATTGGGGGCCGCGGCACGCGCGGTGATGCCGCATCTGCAGCGCGCGCTCACCGAAAAGGCGATCATCGACCTGAAGCCATTTGCCAGCAATGCGCAGAAGAAAATCGCGGATGCAATCACCGATTTCCAGAAGAACGGCGACGGCGTCAGGGTCGACGCCAACATCACCTCGACCGGGCTCTCCGACATCGCCTTCGATTCCAACACGCTGCGCGTCATCGCGGAAGCCGCCGGCGCGATCTCCGTCACCGTGACCAAGCTGCCTGAGCTTTAGGCGCTCGCGTTGTCCGCTCTGCGGCAGCGGCATGCGCCCACCCTCGTTTCGGCCTTGCCAGAGCGCGCGGATGTGGCATTACCCCCTTTTCAAGCCCGCCAACAACAACACAGAAGGAAGGGAAACAACCATGAAACAACTCGCAACTGCGGCCGCCATCGGCCTTGCGCTTGCCGCGGCGAGCGGCACGGCGCAGGCACAGGCGATTTCCGACGACATCGTCAAGATCGGCGTGCTGACCGACATGTCCAGTCTCTACGCGGACGCCACCGGCAAGGGCTCGCTTGCCGCCGTGCAGATGGCGGTCGAGGACTATGGCGGCAAGGTCAAGGGCAAGCCGGTCGAGGTCATCTCCGCCGACCACCAGAACAAGCCCGATATCGGCGTCTCGATCGCACGCAACTGGTATGACAACGAGAAGGTCGACGCGATCTTCGACGTGCCGACCTCCTCTGTCGCGCTGCCGATCTCGGCGCTGACGCGGGAAAAGAACAGGATCAACATCAATTCCGGCGGCGGCTCGTCGGATATCACCGGTGTCGCCTGCTCGCCCAACACCGTGCACTGGACTTACGACACCTACGCGTTGTCCAATGTCGCAGGCCGAGCCATGGTCAAGCGCGGGGAGGATACCTGGTTCTTCATCACCGCCGACTACGCCTTCGGCATGGCGCTGGAGCGCGACGCAGCCAACATCGTCAAGGAAAGCGGCGGCAAGGTCCTGGGCGACGTCCGCCATCCCCTCAACAACTCGGACTTCTCGTCGTTCCTGCTGCAGGCGCAGGCCTCGAAAGCCAAGGTGGTCGGGCTCGCCAACGCCGGCGGCGACACCCAGAACGCGCTGAAGCAGGCGGCCGAATTCGGCATCACCCAGGGCGGCCAGAAGATGATCGCGCTGTTGCAACAGATCACCGACACGCATTCGCTCGGCATCGCCGCAACGCAAGGGCTGATCGTCACCGACGGCTTCTACTGGAACATGAACGACGAGACGCGCGCCTTTTCCAAGCGTTTCAACGAGCGGGTCGGCCACATGCCGACCATGATCCAGGCCGGCCTCTACTCGGCGACCATGCATTACCTCAAGGCGATCGAGGCGATCGGCACCGATGAGGCGCCGAAGGTGATGGCGCAGATGCGCGCAACCCCGATCAACGATTTCTTCGCCAAGGGTGGCAAGATCCGCATCGACGGCCGCATGGTGCACGACATGTATCTGTTCGAGGTCAAGAAGCCCGGGGAATCCAAGGGCGAATGGGACCTCTATAATCTCATCGCGACCGTGCCCGGCGACGAGGCGTTCCGGCCGCTGGACAAGGGCGGCTGCCCGCTGGTGAAGACGAATTGACGTCACCGCGTGCTTTGCACGCTGTGACGTCATCCCGGGGGCGCGCGTGAGCGCGAACCTCAGATGCGCAATTGCGCATCAAAGATCTCGAGGTTCCGGGTTCGATGCCTGCGCATCGCCCCGGAACGACGATAGCGGGCGTGGCGCTGTCGCGCGTTTGCTCACCCTGCGCCCCGTGCGCAGCTAAGTCCCCTCGAACTTGAAGGAGACATTGAGCTTGGCGCGGTAGGCTTCGACCGTGCCGGTCTCATCGAGTTGCATGTCGAGCTTGACGACTTCGGCGACGCGAAGATCGCGCAGCGTCTTCGACGCCCTGTTCACCGCCGATGAGGCGGCCTTCTCCCAGGACTCCTTGCTGGTCCCGATCAGTTCGATAACCTTGTAGACGCTTTCGCTCATGGACGTCCTCCCGTCGGTTATATGAAGCGGCAGGAAGCAAGGGCGCTTCCTGCCGCTTTGAGCCTAACATCGCCACGCCCATGCCGAAAGGATGCTGCGCGCCCTACTCGTTCGAGAACTCGAACTCCGGCATCGCCT
>Ga0335077_10002861_pt1 | contig 20670 bp, 18 predicted proteins | sample Lox_Sample_31_FD_207151 | JGI IMG/M metagenome (GOLD analysis project Ga0335077, IMG submission 207151) | Soil microbial communities from Loxahatchee National Wildlife Refuge, Florida, United States - Lox_Sample_3.1 | ecosystem: Environmental > Terrestrial > Soil > Wetlands | place: USA...
GGAGTGGAGCTGTTCGACGGTTGCCCTTTGCACCGAATCGCCCAGAGCCAGCAGCGGCGTGCCTCGCTCGACATGCTGCCCTTCGGCGACCCGGATCGACACGACCGTGCCCGGCACCTCGGGATAGATGTTGATGTTCTCCCCGTGGGACTGATAGCTCTCGATGATCCCGTTGGCGTAGATCCCGCGCGCATAGGGGTTGGGCGCCGGATTGAACACGGGCGGCTGGGGCTTGCGCTCCATGCCGTACAGATAGGCGCTCACCAGGCCGGCCACCATGCCCAGGATCGATAGCGCGAAAAGCAGCTTATTCCTCACCCGCGAGGCCTCCGTTGACGATCCCGGTGATCTTCCCGTCCTCCATGCGGATGATCCGGTCCGCGTACGGAAAGATCCGGCTGTCATGCGTGACGACCAGGATGGAGCGCCGCTCGTTGAGGATGTGGCTCTTCACGAACTCCAGGATCCGCTTGCCGGTGTCCCCGTCCAGGGAGGCGGTGGGCTCGTCGAAGATCAGGATGTCGGGCGCGCTCACGATTGCTCTGGCGATGGCCACGCGCTGCTGCTCGCCGCCGCTCAGCTTCACCGGCGGGAGCTGAGCGCGCTCCTTCAAGCCCACGATCTCGAGGTACTGCAGCGCCAGCCTGAGCGACTCGTCCCAGTCCTGCTTCTTCAGGATCAATGGAATGGCGACGTTCTCCGCCGTGGTCAGCCGAGGAAACAGGTGATAGTCTTGAAACACAAAGCCGATCGTGTTCAGCCGGAAGTGCGCGAGCTGATCGGCGGGCAGGCTCCAGATGTCCCGGTCCTTGACGGTGACGCTGCCCGAATTGGGCCGGAGGATCCCGGAGATCATGCTGAGCAGCGTGGTCTTGCCGCTGCCCGAAGGACCCTCGATGTAGAGCATTTCGCCGAAGCTCGCTTCGAAGCTCACACCGCGGATGGCGAAGGTCTTTGCGTCGCCTTCGCCGAACCACTTCACGAGCTCGTTGGCGCGGATCGCGGCAGCGGGCATATCAGCCCCGGAAGATGTCGAAGGGCTCGATGCGCAGCACCTTCCGGATCCCGATGTAGCTGGAAACGCCCGCGATGATCAGCACCATGACGAAAGCAAGGACGATGTTTCCGTAAGTGGTCATGGCGGCATAGCTGGGCAGCCTGAGCTGGGCGGTGAAGATCAGCAGCGTGCTCAAGCCGATGCCCAGGCCATAGCCCGTGAGCGCGGCGAAGGTGGCCTGCCACAAGATCATGGCGATGAGTTGCGAGCTCTTCGCCCCGATCGCCTTCAAGGCGCCGAACCGCTCCAGGTTCTCCAAGATGAAGGTGTAGAACGTCTGGCCGGAGATGGAGAGGCCGACGATGAAGCTGATGACCGCCATCAGCATGACGTTCGTGCCCAGTCCCGTCTGATACATGTAGAAGCGGCTGATCCGCTGGATGAACTGCTCCTTGGTGAGCGCGTCGTAGCCCAGGCGTTTCACCTCGGCCTGGATGTGGGGGATGACAGTGGCGTTTTTGGGTTCGATCAAAACGAAGGATGTGGTGAACCGGGTGGATGGGATATAGCGGATCGCCCGGGTGTACGTCGTGTACAGGGTGGGGATCCCGAACAGTCCGCTGGTGGCGACCTTGGCGATCCCGACGACTACGCCGCGGTGGTCGTTGATCTCGAACTCGCTGCCTAATGCCGGGTTGCCGAGCTTGCGGAACTCCGCGTCGTGCACGACGATGAAGCCGTTCTCGGCGTAGATGTCTTCGATGTTCCCCGTTTCCAGAGCCGGCCGGCCGAACAAGCTGGAGTCGTCCAGCCCGATCACGCTGGCGGCCTGGTACGTGCCGTCGCGCACCTTGACGAGCGCGGCGCCGGAGTACAGCGGCACCGCATAGCTCACGCCCTCGATGCTGCGCACCGCGTCCAGGACGTAGTCGGGTAGCGGGATCGTGCTGAGCACGTTGTTGACGGCCGGGTCCATCACCCACATCGTCGCGCCGACATTGGTCACGGTGGACGCCGAACGGCGCAGGATGCCGGAGAACATCGAGGTCATCATGATCATCAGGAACACTGCGAACGTGATCCCGACGATCAGGGCGGCGAACTTCCCTCTGTCGTTGACCAGCAGCTTGTACGCGATCCGGAACAGACCCGGCATGGTCTATCGGCCTACGGGAGTGCTCGCTTAGCGAGCCGCCGGCCGGCACCGGCGACTTCGCGCGGGGACTTCAGCGCAAGGTCTGGAGGTAAGCGACCAGATCGTCGATCTCCTGTGCGTTCGGTACGCCGGTAGGCATGATCGTCCCGGGCACCTGCTTGGTCGGCGCGGCGAGGAATTTGCGCAGGGAGGATGCGCTCCAGGTGATGTCCGAGTCGACCATCGCACGAGAATGAACGCCTGATTGCTCCGTCCCCGCCTTGCGCCCGATGATGCCTACTAGGCTCGGGCCGAGCGTCGGCGCGGTGCCATCGCCGCCGTGACAGCCGAGACAGCGCAGGTCGTACACGCGCTTTCCGGCGGCGGCGTTGCCCGCGGCGAGCGCCGCGACGGAGAACAGACCGATCAACGCAAAGCCGCAGGTTGCTACGCTACGCCGCACGGTACGCGTATGATTTGTTCCAAGTCGGTTGCGGCAGCGCGGTTTCGAGTTCATCTCTTGTCTCCAGTGGTGGGGTATGCCAAGCCTACCTCAACGCGACGCGATAGGTGGCACCTCTTGTTGCGGGATGCGTGGTGTGAGCCCCTGAGAATCCTGCGCCGTCTATGTCGGACCGCTACGACGTTCGAACATGGTAAGCGCCACCGGGTTGGCGGATTTGATGGAGATCAACGAGGCGCGACGTTCCACGCCGAGTATCCGGTCCGGGCGGAGGTTGGGCGCTTCGATCCGGCGGGGAGCTGCAAGGGAGAGCGAAAGCCCGGGGTAAGCCACGGGCATGGAGCACTCGGCCCAGTCCTACGTGCCCGTGCCCCGGCGCAAGGTTGAATGCATGAGTTCACCGCAACGGTTGCTGGAGCGGTATGTGGAAGCCAAGGACTTGACGCGTCCGTACCTGATGGAGGAGATCTACGCAGCCGATGCGGTACTGACCTACTCCATCGCCACCCATGCCATCGCCTTCCCGTCCAGAGTGAAGGGCCGGGAAGGGATCACACGCACCCTGGTCGTCGATTTTGCCGACCGCTTCGACCGTTGCAGGACCTTCTACGTGTGCGACTCGCTGCCACCGGTCGCGGGTGCGAGCTTGCGCGTTCCGTGGCTTGTGCTGATGCGGGAGCGCGCCGCTTCGAGCCTGCGGATCGGCAAGGGCTACTACGTCTGGGAATTCACCCAATCGGAGCCGCTGCGGGTCACCGGCATGCACATCCATATCGCGCGCATGGATTCCATCGCCGATCCGAGCGGCTCGCTGCTCAGCGCCACGCAGGCGGTCCTGCCGTATCCTTGGCTGAAACCGGCGGCGCTGGGCTCTGCGTTCTCGGCCCTGCTCGACACCAGCGCCGCGCTTTCCTTTCTGAAGGATTTCGTGCAGCCGCTGGACGGCGGCGTCGCCAGCGCTCGCTAGAGCAGTCCGGTCTCGCGCCGGTGACCAGCGTCCCGGTTTCGCGTCGAACGCGAGGCCCGAGTGCGCGCCGGAGCGGTGCACGGCAAGCCTGTTGACGCACCGTAGCCGTGCGGCTACTCTTGGCTTCGCCCGCATAACATCCTAAGCGAAAAGAGCTTATGGGCAACGCAGCGCATGGCACGCTGAATGCGAAAGGAGACGGGGCGCCGCAGCACTGCTGCCCTGCGCCAGGGTTGCGTACAGGCCCGAACGGCATCGGCGTCTAGCAGCCTCCAGATCCGAAGAACTTGAGACCGAACCCCACCCAAACCAGGAGGAGACCATGGCGAAAGAAATCTTTTGTGCATTCGGCATCGACGTGGATGCGGTGGCCGGATGGCTCGGGTCGTACGGCGGCGAAGATTCACCCGACGACATCTCGCGCGGGATGTTCGCAGGCGAGGTCGGGACACCGCGCCTGGTCAACCTGTTCAAGCGGCTCGGCGTAAAGACCACCTGGTTCATCCCCGGCCACTCGATCGAAACCTTTCCGGAGCAGACCGCGATGGTCGTGGAGGCCGGCCACGAGATCGGGATCCACGGCTATTCGCACGAAAACCCGATCGCGATGACGCCCGAGCAGGAAGAGGCGGTGCTGGACAAGTGCATCGACCTGGTCACGAAAGTGTCCGGCCGGCGGCCCACCGGGTACGTCGCCCCGTGGTGGGAATTCAGCCCCGTCACCAACGAACTGCTGCTCAAGAAAGGCATCAAGTACGACCACAGCCTCATGCACAAGGACTTCGAACCCTACTATGTGCGCGTGGGAGACCGCTGGACGCTGATCGACTACTCCAAGAAGCCGCAGGAGTGGATGAAGCCGCTGCAGCGCGGCACCGAGACGGACCTGATCGAGATCGCCGGGAGCTGGTACCTGGACGATCTCCCGCCGATGATGTTCATCAAGAAGGCGCCCAACTCCCACGGCTTCGTGAACCCGCGCCATCTGGAGGAGATGTGGCGTGACCAGTTCGACTGGGTGTACCGCGAGATGGACTACGCGGTGTTCACCATGACGATCCACCCCGACGTTTCAGGGCGGCCGCAGGTGCTGATGATGCTGGAGCGCCTGTTCAACCACATCATTCGGCACCCGGGGGTCAAGTTCACCACGTTCGACGAGATCGCCAACGACTTCGCGCGCCGCAGCCCGCGCAAGAAATAGGAGGGGTGCGAACGGAGCAAGCCGCCCATGATGAGCATCCGGGGAGGAGCGACATGGAAAGCTGGCGTAACCGCAAGACGCTGATCCTGAGCCGCACCGAGATGATGGGTCTGCTCACGCCCGCGGAGTACAACGCGTGCGTGGAGCAGGCCTATCGCATGCACGGCGAGCGGCGCTTCTACATGGACCCGAAGGGCCACATCGTCCTGGACAAATATCCGGGCGAGTGGGAGGCCATGCCCTCCTATATCGAAGAGCCGGAGGCGGCCGCTTGCAAGTGGGTGTCGATCCGCGAGCGCAACCGCGAGAAGTACGATCTGCCCACCGTCTTCTCGATCCTGATCTACACCCACCCCGAGACCGGCTTCCCGCTCGCGATCTGCGACGGCAGCCACCACACCGTGATGCGCACCGGCGCGGCCGCAGCGGTCTCGGCCAAGTGGCTGGCGCGCAAGGACTCGAAGGTGCTCGCCATCGTAGGGGCAGGACACATGGCGGCGGGCGTGCTCGCCACCTGCAACGAGGTCTTCCCATGGCGGCAGGTGCGGGTCTGGAGCCGCTCGCAGGGCACGCTGGATCACTTCGTGGGCGAGCAGCGGCCGCAGTTTCCGAGGCTCGAACTGGTGCCCTCCACCAATCTCGAGAAAGTGGTGCGCGGAGCGGATGTCGTCGTCACCGTAACGCCGGCGCGTGCGCCCATTGTCAAGCAGGACTGGATCGCCGACGGCACTCACATCGCCGCGCTGGGAGCCGACAAATCGGGGGACCAGGAGCTCGACCCGGCGATCCTCCAGCGCGCCCGCATCTTCGTGGACGACATCCGGCAATGCCGCACCGACGGCGAGATCAACGTGCCGCTGTCGCAGGGGTTGCTGAAGGAAGCGGACATCGCCGGCGAGATCGGCGAGGTGATCGCGGGCAAGAAGAAGGGCCGGACCTCGGATCGAGAGATCACGCTCTTCGACTCGACGGGCATCGCGCTGCAGGATTCGGCCACCATCCCACTCGAGTACGAGCGGGCGCTGGCCGCCGGCGTGGGGATCGAGAAGAAGATGATCTCGACTTGAGTTGTAAGTTCTATCGTGGCCAACAGAGGAGAAGACCATGAGCAAGAAGCGTAAGGTGGGGAGTACCACAGAGCGCACCAAGTCGCGGACCTCGCTTGGGCGCAGGCGTTTTCTCAAGACGGCAGCGGTGACGGCGGGCGCCGCGGCCAGCTCGGGTCTCATCGACGGCTTCCCGCTGGTGTGGTCTCAGAACATCAAGGACATCACGCTCGTGCACGTGGGCGGCTCCTACTCGGCGATCATCGACATCGCCAAGAAGGCGACCGAAGACCTCGGCTTCAAGGTGGAGATGCAGACCGCGCCGCACGATGCGCTGTTGAACCGCCTGCTCACCCAGCCGAACACGATCGATATCGCCGACACCGAGTACTTCTTCCAGTACTACATGATCAAGAAGGGCACCCTGCAGCCGATCGACCTGCAGAAGCGCTTCAAGTGGTGGGACAAGGTGGTGCCGATCTTCACCAAGGGCGAGTACCCCGACGGACGCAAGGTCTCCACGCAGGGTTGCCTGCCGTACAAGGTGCAGTACGTGGACGGACCGGGCGCCAAGGATTTCGCCAAGAAGCCGACCAAGTGGGCGACCGGTGTGCCGACCGTGTACAACGCCGACACGCTGGGGATCCGCCCGGACAAGGTGCAGAAAATCGAAAGCTGGACCGCCCTGCTCGACCCGAAATTCAAGGGCAAGACGGCGATCGTCTCGGTGCCCTCGATTGGAATCATGGATGCCGCCATGGCGATCGAAGCACGCGGGGACATCAAGTACGGCGACAAGGGGGACATGACCAAGGCGGAGATCGACAAGACCATCGAGATCCTGATGAAGGCCAAGAAGGACGGACAGTTCCGCGCCTTCTGGAAGACCTTCGACGAATCGGTGAACCTGATGGCGGCCGGTGAGACCGTGGTGCAGTCGATGTGGTCGCCTGCGGTCACCGCGGTGCGCGCTCGCGGCATCCCCTGCTATTACGCGCCGCTCAAGGAGGGATACCGCGCGTGGGCGAGCTGCCTCGGCCTGATGTCCCACCTCAAGGGGGCGAAACTGGATGCGGGCTACGAGTATCTGAACTGGTACATGTCCGGGTGGCAAGGCGCATTTATCGCCAAGCAGGGCTACTACAGCTCGGTCCTGGAGACGGTGAAGAAGCAGATGACCGAAGACGAGTGGGGGTACTGGTTCGAAGGTAAGCCGGCCAAGGGTGAGATCAAGGATCCGTATGGCAACGTGCTGGAGAAGCCAGGCGCGGTGCGTGACGGCGGCAGCTTCTGGCAGCGGATGGGCAACGTGGCGTGCTGGAACACGCTGATGAAGGAGAACGTCTACCTGATCAAGCGCTGGAACGAGTTCCTCACGGCCTGAGGTGATCCGCGGGCGAGGCGCTGGCCGCCTCGCCCGTCCGCCCTGGCAGCGCTCGCGGAGGACCGGCCATTAAACTGTCTCCCACCGCCATCTCCTACCTGCAGGTCGCCCCGCTGCTGCTGGTGCTGGCGGCCTTTTTCGGCCTGCCGCTGCTGATGATCATCGGCGTGAGTTTTTTCGACTACGACGGGGTGAGCAGCGTGCCGGCGTTCCAGTTCGGCAACTACATCGACCTGTTCACTTCGCGCAATACCTACGCGCTGTACCTCAAAACGTTGGAATATGCGCTGATCGTGTGGGCCATCACCCTGGCCATTGGCTTCACCGTGTCATATTTCCTCGCTTTCCACGTGCGCAGCCTGCTGTGGCAGATGGCGCTCTTCCTACTGTGCACGGTGCCATTCTGGACCTCCAACATCATCCGCATGATCTCCTGGATCCCGTTCCTCGGGCGCAACGGAGTGTTCAATCAGGCGCTGATGGGGCTGGGGATCACGCGGGAGCCGCTGGAGTTTCTGCTGTTCTCGGATTTCGCAGTCATCATCGCGTATGTGCACCTGTTCACGCTCTTCATGATCGTCCCGATCTTCAACGCCATGGCGCGCATCGACCGCTCCATCATCGAGGCGGCGCTGGACGGGGGCAGCAGTCGCCTGCGCGTCATCTGGGAGATCGTCGTCCCGCTGTCCAAGACCGGCATCGCGCTGGGCTCGATCTTCGTGATTACGCTGGTGATGGGCGACTTCTTCGTCGTCAACACCATGAGCGGCGGTCACAGCGCCTCGGTTGCGCTCGCGATGTACAACCAGATCGCTGAGGTCCAGTACCCGCCGGCGGCTGCCAGCGCGGTGGTGCTTCTCATCATCGTCGTGCTCATGGTCGCCGCCATCCTGCGCCTGGTCGACGTGCGGCGCGAGCTGGCCGGCTGAGCGGAACGAGATCATGCAAAGAGAGCTCGGAAAGCGGCCGTGGACGTTCTATGTGCTCGCGGCCTTCTTCGCGCTGTTCGTGCTGTTCCTGTACGGCCCGATGTCCGCGATTTTCGTGCTGTCCTTCCAGGGGCCGACCGGAGGGCTCACCTTCCCCATGAACGGGGTGTCGTTGCGCTGGTTCTCGGCGTTGTTCAGCCAGGAGCGCACCGGGGATTTCGCGGGCGGCTTCACGCGCTCCATCGTGCTGGCGCTGCTCGTCCTCGCGCTTACGGTGGCGATCTCGGTGTTGGCCGGGCTCGCCTTCCGCAGGCGTTTCTTCGGCGCGAGCTTCGTGTTCTACCTGGCGGTGGCGAGTCTGATCATGCCCGGACTGCTGGTCGGACTGGGAGTAGGCCTCACCTACCAGACGCTGGGGCTCACGGCGAGCTGGTTCAGCTCGGCGCTCGGGGCACAGCTCACCTGGACCCTGCCGTTCGGGCTGCTCATCATGTTCGCGGTGTTGAGCCGCTTCAACCGCGCCTACGAGGAGGCCGGGCGCGACTTGGGCGCGAGCAACTGGCAGATTTTCTGGATGGTCGTCGTGCCGATCCTGTTCCCCGGCATGATCGCGGTCGCGCTGTTCGGGTTCACGTTGTCCTACGACGAATTCCCGCGGACCATTCTCACGGTGGGTGCGAAGAACACGTTGCCGCTCGAGATCTGGGGCATGACCACCAACGTGACTTCCCCGGCGCTGTATGCGCTGGGGACGGTCACCACACTGGTGTCCTTCACCGTGATCATCGTGGCGCTGGGCTCGATCGCCATCATCGAGCGGCGCCGCACCCGCGGACCGATCTCCGCCCCGGAGGGGGAGCCGGTGCGGAGCGACGCCTGAAGGAAGGCAGCGGCAGAGAGCATCATGAGACCAACTGAACGGCAAGCGACGGCGCGCGGCGGCATCGAGCTGGCGGGCGTAACCAAGCGCTTCGGCGAGACGGTCGCCGTGAACAACATCAATCTCAAGATTCCGGCCGGCTCGTACTGCTGTCTGCTCGGCCCCTCCGGCTGCGGCAAGACGACCATCCTGCGGATGATCGCAGGCCATGAGTCCCCGACCGAAGGGGACGTGCTGATCGACAACGAGAACGTCACCGGCTCGCCGCCGGTGCGCCGCGGCACGGCCATGATGTTCCAGAGCTACGCGCTGTTCCCGCATTTGAGCTGCCTCGACAACGTGGCCTTCAACCTCAAGGTGCGCGGGGTGGACAAAGCCGAGCGGCACGAGCGCGCGCTGGCGATGCTGGATCGGGTGCGCATGAAAGCCTTCGCCGACCGCTTGCCGGCGCAGCTGTCCGGCGGACAGCAGCAGCGCATCGCGCTGGCACGCGCGCTCATCACGAATCCACGCGTGCTGTTGCTGGACGAGCCGTTGTCCGCCCTGGACGAGTTCCTGCGATTGCAGATGCGCGGCGAGTTGAGGCGCATCCAAGCCGACGTCGGCATCACGTTCGTCCACGTGACGCATACCCAGTTGGAAGCGATCGCGCTCGCCGACATGGTCGTCGTCATGGACCAAGGGCAAATCGAGCAGGCCGCCTCCGCGCGCGAGGTGTACGATCGCCCGCGAACCGGATATGTGGCGCGCTTCATGGGCGGACAGAACGTATTGTCCGGCACGGTGGTGAGCCGTGACGCAGCCATGGTCACCATCGACAGCGGCCCCAAACAGGTGACGCTCTCGGCCCCCAGCGCGGGGGTCACGGTGGGCTCGAAGTTCGAAGCGGCGGTGCGCCGCGATCATGTTCGCCTGGCGCGTGCAGACTCGCAGGGCGCGCCGGCCGGGCCGAACGCCGTGACCGGCCGCGTCGCGGCGATCGAGTATCAGGGGACGTGGCTGAAGATCACCCTGGAAGAGGCGTGCGGCGAGGAATTCGTCGCCAATCTGCCCGACGCCGTGTTCTTCGCCGATCCGCTTGCCATCGGGGATGCCGTGATCGCGCGATGGGATCCGGGTGAGCTGCATTTCCTCAGCACCGCGGCCAAGGGCGCACTGGCCGGGTCCGCTGGCTCGCCGCTCACCGAGCACAGCGAGATGGCGACAGCCGGGGGCCGCTGATGTGCGGATTTTGCGGCGTCTTCCTGACCGAGACGCACTGGTCCGATGGATCCGTTGCGGGACCGCAACCGGGAGGGCGAACGCGACGGCAGGAACGCGCGCACCGCGTAGCGTTGGCAAACCGAGTCTTGCGCCAGTACGGCCTGAAGCTTGCCGACTGGCAAGGCAGCGCCTACCTGCTCAGCAGTCAGACCGGCCAGACGGAGGTCGTCCCTAGCGTCGCGGCCGTATGGCCCGCCGCCGAGTTGCTGCGCAAGATCGCGCTCGACCCCTTCGACGAAACGCTGCTGGAAGCGCTGGAGCGAGACTGACGTGAATCGCGTACCGGAGACTCGCGACCAGGGTCTGCTCCCGGTGACCGTGATCACCGGCTTCTTGGGCAGCGGCAAGACGACGCTGCTGCAGCGCCTGCTGCGCTCTCCACGCATGCAGCGCACAGCGGTGCTGATGAACGAGTTCGGCGAGGTTGGGCTGGACCATCTGCTGCTCGAGCACGTGGCGGAGTCCGTCGTGCTGTTGAAGAGCGGTTGCATCTGCTGCAGCATCCGCGACGACCTCAAATCGGCGCTGCGAGGGCTGCTCAGCCGGCGCGACCGGGCAGAGGTGCCCGAGTTCGACCGCGTGGTGATCGAGACGACAGGGCTCGCGGACCCCGCGCCGATCCTGTACACGCTGGTGAGCGAGCCGGTCGTGCGGCATCACTTCCTTCTTGCCACCGTGATCACGACCGTGGATGCCGTCAACGCGGATCTGCATCTGTCGCGCAACCCGGAGGGGGTCCGGCAGCTCGCCGCCGCGGATCGTGTGGTCATCACCAAGACGGACCTTGCCGAACACGCGCAAGTCGCCGCAGTGCGTGCTCTGTGCCGCCGCATCAACCCGTCCGCGGAGCTTCTCGATGCTGCGGAAGTCGGATCCGATCCGGATCTGCTCCTGGCCGTGCGAGCGCCTGAAGTCCACTCACGGGCAGCTCCTGGACCGGACGCGACCTTGGACACGCAGGCGGGTCAGACGCACTTCGCTGCGCTCCAGCGTCATGGGGAAAACGTGCGCAGCCTTAGCTTGGTGCTGGACGACCCGCTCGACTGGACCGCATTCGGCGTCTGGCTCAGCATGCTGCTGCACCGGTACGGAAACGACGTGCTGCGCGTGAAGGGGATCCTTCAGGTGCGGGAGCTTCAGGCTCCGGTGTTCATCAACGCCGTGCAGCACATCGTGCACCCGCCGCAGCACCTGGCGAGCTGGCCCACGGACGATCATCGGTCGCGCATCGTGTTCATCACGCGCGGAGTCGACCGTGAGCGGCTGCAGCGATCGCTGGCCGCGTTCACCAAGGTTAAGGTGTCCGAGGCCTCTTACGCCTGATCTTGCGGGGCGCGAGCGCCGCAGTGCATGCGCGCCCGGCGCGATCGACCGGGCCGTGCGAGGAGTGTGAGCCATGAGTGATGTCGCCATCGACGCGCAGCGGCTGTGGAAGTCGCTGATGGACCTCGCCGAGATCGGCGCGACCCCGAAAGGCGGCGTGCGCCGGCTCGCCCTGACGGAGCTGGATGGCCGGGCGCGCGACCTGTTCGTGCGCTGGTGCGGATCGGCGGGCTGCTCGGTTACCGTGGACCGGATCGGCAACATCTTCGCGCGGCGCGCCGGCGAGGACGAAAGCCTGCCTCCGGTGGTGACAGGCAGCCATCTCGACACTCAGCCATCGGGCGGAAAGTTCGACGGCAACTACGGCGTCATGGCCGGGCTCGAAGTGCTGCGCACGCTCAACGACCGGCATATCCGGACGCGAGCCCCGGTCGAAGTGGCGGTGTGGACCAACGAGGAAGGCTCGCGCTTCACGCCCGTCATGATGGGCTCCGGCGTTTTCGTCGGCGCATTCTCGGTCGAGTCGACGCTCCAGCGTGCGGACCTGGACGGCATCAAGGTCCGCGACGCGTTGGCGTCGATCGGGTACGCCGGAAAGACGGAGGTCGGCGGACGGCGCATCGGCGCCTACTTCGAGGCGCATATCGAGCAGGGGCCGATCCTGGAGGATACGAACAAGGTGATCGGCGTGGTGACCGGCGCGCTGGGCCTGCGCTGGTATGACATCGTGGTCACGGGGCAGGACGCGCATGCCGGCCCGACGCCGATGCGGTTGCGCAAAGACGCCATGGTGGCCGCAGCGAAAATGGTGGCCGAGGTCAACGCGCTGGCGCTGCGCTATCAACCCGACGGCCGCGGCACGGTCGGATTCATGCAGGTCAAGCCGAACTCGCGCAACGTCATCCCAGGAGAAGTGCGCTTCTCGGTCGATCTGCGGCACGCGAGAGACGAGGATCTCGACCGGATGGAAAGCGACATGCGTGCGAACTTCGCCGAGATCGCAACCTCGCAGAACGTGAGCTCGGCGATCGAGCGCGTCGCCAACTATCCGGCGTGCAGGTTCGACGCCGGTTGTGTCGCGGCGGTGCGAAATGCTGCGGGCGCTTTGGGAGTCAGTCACATGGACATCGTGAGCGGCGCCGGCCACGATGCGATCTACATGGCGCGCGTGACGCCGACCAGCATGATCTTCGTCCCGTGTGAGGGCGGCATCAGCCACAACGAGATCGAGAACGCCGAGCCCGAGGACCTTGCGGCGGGGTGCAACGTGCTCCTGCGCGTGATCCTCGAGCGCGCCGGGGTCGCGGCGTGAAGCCGAAAGTCGTGCTGTTGGCGACGGGCGGGACGATCGCGTCACGCTACGATCCCGCGCTGGGCCGCACGGTCGCATCCCAGCGCGCCGAAGATCTGCTGCAAGCGCTGCCGGAGGTTTCGCGTGTGGCGCAGCTCGAGGTGGTGGACTTCGCGACCATCCCCAGCTTCGACATGAGCGTGCAGTTTGCCTTCGGCCTTGCCAAGCGCATCGACGAGCTGCTGGCTCGACCCGATGTCGCCGGCGTGGTGGTCACGCACGGCACCGACACAATGGAGGAGACCAGCTATCTCGCCGATCTGCTCCTCTCATCCGACAAGCCGGCGGTGTTCACCGGCGCGCAGCGCGCGCACGACGATCCGCAATCGGACGGCCCGTTCAACCTCTTGAACGCTCTGCGCGTGGCGGCGTCCCCGGAGGCACGGGGACTGGGCGCGGTGGTCTGCTTCAACGGCACGATCCATGCCGCGCGCGACGTGACCAAAGTGCACACGAGCGCGGTGGAAACCTTTCAGTCCTATGCGCACGGCGCGCTGGGCGAGGTAGATGGCGAGCAGGTGGTGATGTATCGGCGGCCTGCGATGCGGCGTGCGTTCCGCATCGAGCAGTTGGAAGATCGCGTCGAGCTCATCCGCCTGATGTTGGGCATCGACTTGCGCATGATGGAAGCCGCGCTGGAACGGGATGTGGCCGGACTGGTCATCGAGGCGTTCGGGCGCGGGAACGGGCCTGCACGTCTGGGAGAGCTGGTGCGGCTTGCGACCCGAAAAGGCGTCCCCGTTCTGATCTGTTCGCGCTGTCCGGCCGGCAGGGTGCAGCCGATCTACGGCGGAGGCGGCGGAGGGCGCGATCTTGCCGACGCGGGCGGCGTCTTCACGGGCGACTTGAAGGGGCCCAAGGCGAGACTGTTGTTGATGGTGTTGCTGTCGAGCGCAGAGACGAGAGCGCGGATCGCGCAGACCGTCGCGGCGCTCGCGCCGTGAGGTCGGACTAGCGCGCAGAGCAGGAGGACCGGATGGCTACTACCTTGATCAAGAGCGGCAGGATCGTGACGGCGGTGGACGACTACAACGCCGACATCCTCATCGATGACGGACGCATTCAGACCATCGGCAAGAACATCGCCGCCGGTCCAGGCGTCGAGGTGCACGACGCAGGCGGCCTGCTGGTCCTGCCCGGCGGAGTCGACGTGCACACGCATCTGGACTGGGAGTTCGGCCCGTCGCGCACGGTGGACACCTTCGGGACCGGGACCAAGGCCGCTGCGTTCGGCGGAACGACGACAGTCATCGACTTCTGCAACCAGACTGCGGGGAAGAGCCCGCTCGAGGGGCTCGAGGATTGGCACAAGCGGCGCGCGAGCGCCTGCGTGGATGTGGGCGCGCACATGATCATGCTCGACGTGAACGAGCAGAGCTTGAGGGACATGAAGACGCTGATCGACCGCGAGGGAGTCACCAGCTTCAAGCTGTTCATGGCCTACCCGGGCGTGTTGATGGTCGATGACGGAGCGCTGTTCAAAGCGCTGCGCGTGGCGGGCAGCAACGGCGCGATGACCTGCATTCATGCGGAGAACGGCCCGGTGATCCAGGTGCTCACTCAGGAAGCCGTGGCGCAAGGGTTGCGCGCGCCGAAGAACCACGCGACGACCCGCCCATCGATCCTCGAGGGAGAAGCCACGCATCGGGTCATCCGCCTCTCCGAGCTGGCCGGCGCGCCCATCTACATCGTGCACCTGTCGGCTGGTGAAGCATTGGCGGCAGTGACGGAGGCGCGAGACCGCGGAATCCCGGTGCACGCGGAAACCTGCCCGCACTATCTGTTCCTCACCGCCGACGAGTACGAGCGCCCCGAATTTCAGGGCGCCAAGTATGTCATGACGCCGCCGCTGCGCGATCATGCTCACCAGAAGCAGCTCTGGCGCGGGCTCAAGACCGATGATCTGCAGGTGGTCTCCACCGACCACTGCCCGTTCTGCTTCAACGAGCAGCCTTACGGCTTGAAGTTCTCCAAGCAGCAGGGGAAGAACGACTTCAGCAAGATCCCGAATGGCGCACCGGGCATCGAGACCCGCCTGCCGCTCGTGTTCGATGGCGCAGTCCACATGCACGGCATGTCGCTCAACCGCTTCGTCGAGATCACGGCGACCGCGCCCGCCAAGCTGTTCGGGCTGTTTCCACGCAAGGGGACGATCGCCGTGGGCTCCGACGGAGACATCGTCCTGTTCGACCCGAAAGCGCAGTGGACCATTCGCGCCGCAGAACATCACAGCCGCGTCGACTACAGTTTGTTCGAGGGGCGTGCGGTGACCGGACAGGTAAAGAAGGTCTTCCTGCGCGGGCAGTGCATCGTCGACGGGCAAAGCTGGCGCGGCAGAGAAGGAATGGGGCAATACCTGAGCCGCAGCCGCTCCGGCGCCATCTGACCGGCGAGTTGTCCGCGGCTCGCACGGAAGACGGCCCTATTGCAGGAACCCGGCTTTGACCTCGTCGCCGGAGAGCAGCCGGATCGGCACCGGGTCGACGCGCCAGATATCGCGGCAGTACTCGCGGATCGTCCGGTCGGAGGAGAACTTGCCGCAGCGCGCCATGTTCAAAATCGACATGCGCGTCCAGTGCTCGGCATCCCCGTAAGCCTCGGCCACCCGTTCGTGGCATTCGGCGTAGGACCGGAAATCGGCGAGCACCAAGTACGGGTCGCTCACCAGCAAGTTGTCGATCAGGGGCTGGAACAGCGTGGCGTCGCCCCGGGAGAAGAACCCGGAGCGGACGAGGTCGATCGCCTCGCGCAGCTCGGGGTCGGTTTCGTAGAGCTCCATCGGCCGGTAGCCTCTCGCCTTCGCTTCGGCGACCTCTTCGGCCGTCAGGCCGAAGAGGAAGAAGTTGTCGGCGCCCACTTCGTCGCGGATCTCGATGTTGGCTCCATCCAGGGTGCCGATCGTGAGCGCTCCGTTGAGGGAGAACTTCATGTTGCCGGTGCCGGAGGCTTCTTTGCCCGCCGTGGAGATCTGCTCGGACAGGTCGGCGGCGGGGTATACCCGCTGTCCGCTGCTGACGTTGTAGTTGGGCAGAAACACCACGCGTAAACGCTCCCGTGCCCCCGGATCTCGCTCGAGCGTTTCGGCCACGCCCGTAATCAGCCGGATGATGAGCTTGGCCATGTGATACCCCGGCGCCGCCTTTCCGCCGAACACGTAGGTGCGCGGCACAGTTCCGCGATCGGCGCCGGATTTGATGCGGATGTACTGGGCGATCACATGGAGGATGTTCAAGTGCTGCCGCTTGTATTCGTGGATCCGCTTCACCTGCACGTCGAACAGCGACTCGGGGTCCACGGGAATCCCGGTGCGATGGCGGACGAATGCCGCGAACTCGGCTTTGTTCGCGCGCTTCACGCGCTGCCACCGGCGGCGAAATTCGGTGTCCCCGGACAGTGGCTCTAGCCGAGCGAGCTGGTCGAGTTCGGTGACCCAACCCTCGCCGATGGCTTCGGTGGTCAGCGCGGCCAGCCGCGGATTGCTGAGCACCATCCAGCGCCGCGGAGTAACTCCGTTGGTCTTGTTGCCGAACTTCTCGGGCCACAAAGCGTGGAAGTCTTGCAGCACGTCCCGCTTGAGCAGCTCGGAGTGCAGCTGCGCAACGCCGTTGATCGCGTGGCTGCCGACGCAGGCCAGATTCGCCATGCGCACGTAGCGCTCGCCGCTCTCGTCGATCAGAGACAGGCGCGCGATGCGCTGGCCGTCGCCCCAGCAGAGCACGCGCGCATCGTCGAGAAAGCGGGCGTTGATCTCCTGGATGATCTCCAGGTGCCGCGGCAGCAGCTTGGCGAACATGCCGTAAGGCCAACGCTCGAGTGCTTCCGGCAGCAACGTGTGATTGGTGTAGCCGAAGCTGCGGCGCGTGATCTCCCACGCAGGGTCCCAGGCCATGCCGTGCTCGTCCACCAGCAGGCGCATCAGCTCGGCCACCGCCACCGCGGGGTGCGTGTCGTTCAACTGGACGGCGAACTTCTCGTGAAACCGCTCCACCGGGATCCTCTGCCCGCGCATGATGCGCAGCATGTCCTGCAGGGAGCAGGAAACGAAGAAGTACTGCTGCTCGAGCCGGAGCTCCTTGCCCTGGATCGCCTCGTCATTGGGATAGAGGACCTTCGTCAGGTTCTCCGAGACGATCTTCTTGTTCACCGCTCCATAGTAATCGCCCCGGTTGAACACCGCGAAATCGAAGGACTCCGGCGCTTCGGCGCGCCACAGGCGCAGCGTGTTGGCGGTGTTGTTGTGGTAGCCGAGGATCGGGGTGTCGTAAGGGATCCCCATCACGACGCGGTCGGGGATCCAGCGCACGCGGTAACGCCCGCGCTCGTCGGTCCGATGTTCGGTCCGTCCGCCGATCTTGACCTCCACCGCCCACTCGGGGCGCAGGATGTCCCAGGGTGTGCCCAGGCGCAGCCACTTGTCGGTGCGCTCCACCTGCCAGCCGTCGACGATCTCCTGCTCGAAGATGCCAAATTCATAGCGGATGCCATATCCCATCGTGGGAATCTGCAGCGTCGCCATGGAATCGAGGAAGCAGGCGGCGAGCCGTCCGAGGCCGCCGTTGCCCAGGCCCGGCTCTTCCTCCTGTTGAAGCAGCTCGTCGAAGTCCAGGCCGAGCTCGGTGACCGCCTGCTTGACTTGACCGTAGATGCCGAGATTGACGAGGTTGTTGCCCAGCTGCGGGCCGATCAGGAATTCGGCCGAGAGGTAGGCCACCGTGCGCGACCGCTGCATGGTGTAGGCCTCCGCCGTGCTGACCCAGCGCTGCAGCAAGCGGTCGCGCACCAGGTAGGCGAGAGCCAGATAGTAGTCGCGCTTGGTTGCCAGCGCCGGGAACTTGCCCTGCATGTAGAAGAGCTTGTCCAGGAAGGCTCGCTTGAGCGCCTCCTTGTTGAAGGACGAGCGTTCTGGGCCTGGCGATAACGGGTGGGGTGCGCCTGCAACAAGCCTGTCCATTCCGTTCCTCTTGTTGTGAACCGCGGCAGGCAGAGTTCACAGAGGCGCAAAAATCGTGCGGGCCGGATGCACGGACGTCCAGCCCGGCGGACATGCCACGCAAGTATCAGAACCGTCGCGTTGTTTTCGGATTCCCCACGAGCACGTCGAGGGATCTGGGCTTGTGTCGCCGAAGCGGGGACGCACCGTTTCGGTACGCCTTCGCATCGCGATGCCTGGGTTTGGTGCGCAAGACTGGAATGCTGCAACGCCACGAGCGTAGCGCGAACAGGCTGGCGCGCCGGAGCGGATTTCAGCGCCCCATGCCACGTGCTGCGACCGTTGAGGTCGCGGCGCGGAATCAAAGCGCAGTGCGGACAGGGCAGCGCCGCGCGGCGCTGGCGCCCTGCCGCAACGGCGCTATTTGCCGACGATCACTTCCGAGGCTTTGATGATCGCGAGCGCCTGATCGCCGGCCTTGAGGGCGAGCTCGTCGGCCGCCTCGTTGGTGATCGATGCCGAGATGACGGCCGGATGTCTCACCTCGATCTTCACGATCGTGGTCACTGCGCCTTTGCGGACCTCGCTGACGATACCTTGTAGCTGGTTGCGGGCACTGAGCTTCATGCGGTTCTCCTGTTGGGTGGCTGAGTCGGCTTCGCGCCTTGGGAGCCGGCGCCTGGCCAGGCTTGACATGCCGAGCGTTATATCCTTAAATGCCTAGCGGCGACATATACTAGCAAATATAGCGAGCCGATCGGCGTCGCAACGACGACAGCCGACGCGCCACACAACCCGACGACAAGACCCGGGAGGGAGGAGAAAAATGGGGGATCTCGCCAACGCCACACCGCGCTGCCGGTGTGCGCACCTGTTCCTGACCTTCGCAGTGGCTGCAGGAGTGAACCTCGCCTGCGCGCCCGAGACCGCACTGGCGGCAACCGGAGACGACAAGTCTACCGACAAGTCGACGGCGCCCGCCGCCAGCGCGCCGAGCGAGAACAGCGTTGCCAAGTTCTTCGACGAATGGTTCGCGCGCTCCGATCGCGCCAAGGAATCGCAGCCCCACTGGATGACCCCGGTGGTTACCGTGACGCCGCGGCTAGAGCAGGAATATCGCTATGATCAGTTGTGGCAAAACAGGCCGAACGGTGTCTATCTGCAGGACTGGGGATTCAACAAAGGGCTGGAACTGATCCCCACCGAGCACAGCGAAGTCATCATCTCGGTACCAGGCTATCTCAAGGAGACCACACCGAAGGGGACCGAGTATGGATGGGCGGACGAAACTCTGCTGCTCAAGCTGCGGCTGCTCTCGGAAAACGAAGAGAACGGGAACTACATCGTCACGGGATTCCTGGGGGTAGCGATGCCTACAGGCAATACCGGACTCCCGTTCACCACCACGCAGACCGTCTGGACGCCCACGGTCGCGGCAGGAAAGGGTTGGGGCACGAGAGAACAGGGCTTCGACATACAAAGCACGCTCAGCGTCAGCTATGGAGACAGCAACCAGAAAGAGATCGGCGAGCCGATCGTCTGGAACACGGCCTTCCAAGCGCATATCTTCGACAAGCTGTGGCCGGAGGTCGAGGTCAACTATACGCACTATGAGCAAGGGAAGAATGCCGGCAAGAGCCAGACGGTGATCACGTCGGGGCTCATCCTCGGCCGCTACGAGCTGATCGGGCGGTCCAAGTTCGTGATCGGGGTCGGCTACCAGCAAACGGTAAGCACGTTTCGCATCTTCAACAACAGCTGGATCGTCACCGCGCGGGCTCCGTTCTGACGCGTGCGCGTCGGCGGGCGCGCTCCGATCGCCACGCCAGCGCTTGACAGACCGGCTATATCTACACGAACATAACGGGAGGAACGAGGCCAGAAACGACCCGCCAGGGCGAGGGTGTTCTCTAACCCCGTTCCCCCTTCGAGCTGAGGGCAGCGTCCCGCTGGGACGCTGCCCTTTTTCTTCGCCGATCGCGGGCGGGGTGCTCTGGACGGGACGAACCTCGGGCGGAGCCGCACGCTGGGCGAGCGCTTGATCGTCCCCCCGCTGGGGCCGTCGCCGAAAGCCGGAGCCGCACCTGCTCCAGGCCCGTTTCTGGCGGCCACCCTCCGGCTCATTTCCTGCTTTGACGCGGTCGAGCTTCGTGGCGTTCGGGGCGACGATGATGCACGCATCACCTTCGGCGGTTTGCCTGGGGAAGCCGGCAGTTCGACGGCTGACGCGGCTCGGGCCCCGGTCGCGGCCGCCGCGCATCCGGCGGCTCCAGCTCGATTGGCAGCAGCATCGGCGTCGTTCGTCCCATAAGCCCTTGGGCCGGTTCGGCGTGTTACCCCCTGCTCCTGTCCGCGCCTAGGCGCGGAACGTATCCCATGCTCGGTTACTTCTCCGGCGCGCCGGTCCAGGCCACAATCGGCTTGGATCGGGCACACATCGACGATCAGCTACGACCAACTGCGCGCTCGGGCGGACAGGTCCCGCTGCCAGGGAGCCGGTGTAGGTGCCTATTCGAACGCCGTTTTTGGCCGTTAACGTTACGGTATGACCGGGCGTTGGCGGCAAGGCTCGCGCGTAGCGTCCATCGCGATGCCCGGTCTTTCGCCAGCAGGGATCTGAGGAGGCAGGGGTGCACGCACAGACGGGCAACCGGGTTGGCCAGAGGTTGAGCCAGGCGCTGACGGTGGAGATTTCCTTCGACCGATGCCCGGTAAGGTCCCACTCCGCCGTCTGAGTCCGAGCAAGATCATCGGGTAATGGATAGAACCACGGTTTTCTCCAAGACCGGAAAGGGCTT
>Ga0335077_10002863_pt1 | contig 20666 bp, 18 predicted proteins | sample Lox_Sample_31_FD_207151 | JGI IMG/M metagenome (GOLD analysis project Ga0335077, IMG submission 207151) | Soil microbial communities from Loxahatchee National Wildlife Refuge, Florida, United States - Lox_Sample_3.1 | ecosystem: Environmental > Terrestrial > Soil > Wetlands | place: USA...
CCGATGAATTCGGCGCGAAACTCGTTGAAGATCTCCGCGCAGCTGTAGAGGATTCTCCAGAAGCGGTTAGCGTACTCCGCGTCGTAGGAAGCGTGCTGGGTATCCTGGTCGAACGCAATCGGGTTCGGGATCTCCACCGGCATCTTCCAGATCTTCACCTGAATTCCCAGCGAAGCCAGGGCTTCCCTGAACTCCCGGTAGAATTCAGCCACGGACTTCGGCGCCAGCGCCATCGTCTTGCTCGTTGCCTGGCATGTCTGGATCACCAGCTGGTGCCGGATGAAGTCGAACTGAATCTCAAAAATCCCTTCGGGGTAGGGAATCGCCGAAGTGGTTAACCCCGTGGCGTTCACGTACAGTGGCACTCCCCACCAGTGGTTGACGTTCGGGCTCAGCGCCAGCCGCACCTTGCCCACGATCTGCGTCCACAGGTGCAGCGTTTCGTAGGTGTCCTGCCACGCTTCCAGCGGGAGTTCCGGCCACAAATCTTGTTCAGCTCGCGCCATGCTCGCGTTCACATAGCCTCCCCGGCGGCAAAATGTTTTCCGGGCTGCTCATTGTTCCACTGCATCGCGAGCAACGAGTCTCTTGCCGCCTTTCGCCGCCATTTTGTCACACTTTCCGCCCGCTCGGCCGATTCTGAGGCCCTTCTTCGTATTGCCCTCTCTAGCAGGCCACTCGCCGCTCGCCACTTCTTCCCGCTTCAACGCTATACTTCCCCCAACTGGCCTCTGTCCACTCTGGGGAGAAGACGCTTCGATGTCTGTTGATGCCCTGTCCTTCGGTCTACTCGTCGCTGCTGCCACAATTCTCGTATTGCTTCTTCTGCGCCATCCGCGCGTCGCCGCGCTCTTCCATGAACATGTCCGCGATCGTCCCCGCCGCCGCCTCTTTCTCGCCGCTCTCGGCTTCTTCTTCACCGTGGGATTCGCGCGGCTCGCCGCGTTCCTCGCCTCGCGCAATTTTGGGCCGTTCCATTACATCGTCATTCGCGGCACCCACGTCCATCATCTTGTTTGGGGCATTTTTATCCTGCTCGTGGTGGGTTTCTCCTGGCTCATCGAAGTCGGCACCGGCGACCGCTACTCGTCTCTCTTCACCAGCCGCCTGATGTCTCTTCTCTATGGCATTGGCGCCGCGCTCACCCTCGATGAATTCACCTTCTGGCTCGATCTTGATCCCAACGCTTACTGGAACCGCGATGGCCGCGCCAGCTTCGAAATCGTTCTCCTCTTCGGCTTCGCTCTTCTCCTCGGCATCTGGGGACGCAAATTCTGGCGCGCCCTCTCCCGCGAATTCCTCCCCCGCCCCCGCCGCAGACCCCGTTGAACGTTACTCGCCTGGATCTCATGGCCGCGATTCAGCTCGCCACTCCATCGGCGCTCTCGAGGCCTTCAGGATGCGTACTTTGAAAGCACCAGCGGGTCGAGCAGCGCTGCGGACTGGGTATCGAGATAGACCGTCGCGCGGGGATGCGTGCGCAGAATCGAGGCGGGCGCCATCGGACTGATCTCGCCGCTGAAGCAGGCCTTCACGGCCTCGGCCTTTCGGGAATCCGGGACGATCGCGATGATTTCCGACGACTTGAGAATCTGCCGGACGGACATGGAAATCGCGCGTTCCGGCACTTCGGAAAGGTTCTGGAACCACCCTTCCCTCACCTGTTGTCTTCGGCTTGTCTCGTCAAGTTTCACCAGGAGATACGGCTCTTCCGTCACGAAATCAGCCGGTGGATCGTTAAACGCCAGGTGGCCATTCTCGCCGATACCCACAAACGCGACGTCAATCGGAGCGGAGGTCAGGCTTGTCCCGGCCGCATGGATAAGCTTATCGGGTTCTTGGGTCCCGTCCAGCAGATGGTATTTGCGAATCCCTGTTCGGGTGATGAGGTGTTCCTGGAGAAATCTTGCAAGGCTCGCGGGATGATTCGGCGGAAGACCAAGATACTCGTCCAGATGGAACAGCTCGACGTTCTTCCAGGCAATGCCGCGAATTCTGGTTAGTGCGGCGAGGAACTCGAGTTGGGAAGCAGCGCTCGCGGCAATCATGCGGGCACACCCCCGCTGCCCGATCGCGGACTGAATCGCGCCGGCAGCATGCTCCGCTGCCGCCTCGCCCAGTCCGAGCTTGTTAGCGAAAACTCTGAAAATCACGTGCTCGCCTCCTGGCGGCTAGGCTGCCGTTCTTCATTCGGCCGGGGATTGAAATGCACAAACCGGCAGCGATGCAGACTTCATCCAGACACCAGCTGGCACCGGGCCACAGTTTCCAGTCTTCAATTTAGCAGCAAACAAGGCGCTCTCATGCGTTTGCTTGATTTCACTCGGCACGCTGACCTGGCTCGCACGACGGTCTCGCTTGTCTCTTCAACAATGGGTCTCTTGCGCAGCGTCCAATTTGTCCGTTGCCGGGACCTCCCGAATGCGGGAAAATCAGACTCCCGGGCATTCTTTCAAAGGCAAGTGACGCAAAACAGAGGCATTGACCATGACGCATGAAATGGAAGAACTGGCTCCCCCAACACGCTTGATGCTCACCCCCGGTCCTTCTTCCATGGACCCTCGCGTTTACAAAGCGCTCGCCTCACCCCTTGTCGGCCACCTGGACCCCTGGTTCAAGACCTGCATGGATGATACCCAGGCCCTCATGCGCAAGATCTTTCAGACCGAAAATCGCCTCACCATGCCGCTCTCCGCTTCCGGCTCCGGCGGCATCGAAGCTTCCGTCCTGAACACCCTCGAAGAAGGCGACGAAGCCATCATTTGCGTAAATGGCTTGTTTTCAGAGCGTATGTCTGTGATCGCATCGCGCTCGCCCGCGAAGATCACCAAGATCGAAGTTCCCTACGGCCTGCCCGTGGATCCGAACGACGTTCGCAAAGCCGCCAAAGGAAAGAAAATCAAGATCATCGGCCTCGCCCACGGCGAAACCTCTTCCGGTGTGCTCACCAACTTGGACAATTTCCGCAAAGTTGCCGATGAGTTCGACGCGCTCCTCATCGTGGACACCGTCGCCTCGCTCGCCGCCGTTCCGCTCCACGTGGACAAGCAGCGCCTGGACATTGTTTTCAGCGGGTCGCAAAAAGCGCTCAGCGCGCCTCCGGGCATGAGCCCCATTACCGTCAGCCCGCGCGCGGAAGAAGTCCTGCGCAACCGCAAAACGAAAGTCCAGAGCTGGTATTTCGATCTGACCACCGCCATGAATTATTGGGGCAAGGAGCGGCTCTATCATCACACTCCGCCGATTTCGTTGATCTACGCTTTGCGGGAAGCCATGCGTCTCACGGTCGAAGAAGGCCTCGAAGCCCGTTGGGAGCGCCACCGCTCGAATCAGCTCGCCCTCATCGCCGGCCTTGAGGCCATGAGGCTCGAGTTGCTCGTAAAAAATCCCAAAGACCGCCTGCCGACCGTCACGCCGGTCATGGTTCCCGGCGGCGTTAGCGACGAAAAATTCCGCGATCAGTTGCTCGAGGAATTCAATATCGAGATCGCCGGAGGTATCGGGGCCCTGAAAGGGAAGATTTGGCGCCTCGGCTTGATGGGCTACTGCAGCCAGAAGCAAAATGTGCTTTTGCTCCTTGCCGCCATGGAGAAAGCGCTGCTCGATCGGGGCGTGCGCGTGCCGAGCGGCGCGGGAGTCGGCGCAGCGATACAATGCTACTCTCACGCGGAAACGGCTACCGCCGCGAGCCGCTAAAGGGCAAGAGGAGAAAACGTGACCACTCGACCGGTTTTGGCCAATGCGGGCGCGATGAGCCAGTTCATCGGCGCGTTTGAAGTGGAATCGAAACTCAGCGGCAAAATCTATCAGTGCCGCTTTTCGCACATCTGGAACGGCATCGCCACGCGCCACAGCGACACCATTGACGCAAAATTCTTCGTGGATGGCGAAGCCATGGTCGTCGGTTTGGCGCACACCGCCTTCGTCGCTTTCCGCGAAAAACACGGCCGCGATCTGACCGACCGCGAAGCCAGCTTCATTGCCGCGGAATATTTGCGCGAACGTTTGGAGGAAGAAGACGAACGGCCGCTCTACGACGCTTCCCACAACGACGTGATGCGCCTGATCGAATTCGCCGGAATCAAATAATTCCAGGGTTGGCAGCCTAAGCACCCGGCTCCGCGTGAAAGGCATCCAGGCTCGGATGCCGCAATCCATCGCGGCGAATGAAATAAATCACCAGGAACATCAGCAGCGCGCCGCATACCAGCACTGCGACGGCAATTTGTAATCCCACTTGCAGATCCTGTTGGTCGGAGATTTTGCCGACCACCTGCGGCCCGAATCCGCCGACGAGCTGCGTCACGAACATGTACAGCCCGATGGAAGTCGCGTGCGCGCGCCTCGGCATCATGTCGTGAATTACCGCCGTCACCGGGCCGTGATACCACGACATGAAGAATCCCGCCACAAACAATCCGATCAGCACGGTGCGCTGTTCTTCGGATTGGATGGCGAGCAACAGAAACGGCGCGGCCAGGAGGAATGCGCCCGCGATGGCGATGATGCGGCCGAATGGCCAGAAGCGCTGCAGACGGTCTGCCAAATATCCCCCGATCAACACACCGATCACCACGGACAAAAGTGCAATGAACGCCAGCATGACCGAAGCCTGCCGCAAACTGAAGTCCTTGTAGTTCACGGCAAAGTCCACGCCCCAAGTCAGGAGCGACACACTGGAGAACGTGATGCAGGTTCCGGCGGCAATCATGCTAACGAACGCGGGAACGCTGAGCAGGCGCCCAATCGGAACGACTTCGGAGCGCGGGCCGCGCGGCGGTTCTTCGAGATGGATCAGCGCAAGCGCGGGCGCGAGGCCCGCAAGCGCCACCACGAAGAGTGAAAATTGCCAGCCATAGCGCGGCCCCAGTATGCCGCCGAGGGCCTGTCCCCCCGCGCCGCCAAGCAGCATCCCCGTTGCGAAGATCGCTTGAGCGAGCGCGCGGCGCTCATGAGGAAATGCGCCGGAAATCATGGATTGCGCGGCGGGAGCGTAAGCGGCCTCGCCGATTCCGACCAGCGAGCGCGCCACCAGCAAAAAATAAAAACCGGAGGCGAGCCCGGCGGCAAAAGTGCAAACGCTCCAGAAAATGATTCCGAAGGCGATGATTGCTTTTCGGCTGAAGCGGTCCGCGAGAAATCCGAAGGGAATACTGCCGAGCGCCAGAACGATGAGCAGTCCGGTTTGCAGGGAACCGAGCTGCTCGTCAGTGATCCCAAGCTGGCCGCGGAGAAGCGGAATGAGAGGAACAAAGACCTGGCGTGCGGCAAAGTTGACAAAATTGATCAAAGCAAGTACAGCAAGAAGACGGAATTGAAAGGACGTGAGCGAAGTGGGTTTCGAATCCATAGAGTGCGGGTTCAATGATTCGCCAGCGGCCTGTTCTCCGAAACCCCAAAATGGGCATCCGTCAAGAATTGCAAGAAAACTACGACTGCAGCAGAACCTGTACTGGATTATATACCGCAGATGAAGACGGACTCCTTCGCAAAGACGACCAGTGACCGACTGACCACCGTGCTCTCGTACGGCGCTCTGCTGCTCCTCGGGTATCTGGCATACCTGATTCTGGAGCCGTTTCTCGTGCCCCTGGCGTGGTCGGCGGTGTTCGCGATTTTCTTTTTCCCGCTGCACGCGAAACTGCTAAAAAAACTGAAACCTACCCACGCGGCTTTGGTCAGCACGCTGCTCGTGACATTTTTGCTGATCGTCCCGGCCTTGGTGGTGTTGTGGTACACCACGCGGGAAGCTCTGGATGCTGCGGGTCGCGCGCATAGCATGTGGCTGCAGCCGGGATCGGCAGTGCCATCCCACGTCGCGGAAAAACTTCGAAGTCTGCTCCCCGCCTCGCTACAGCAAACGGATTTCTCAGCGCCATTGCGCCAGGGTGCGGAGAGAATTGCGACATTCCTGGCGGCCAAATTCACCGCGCTGCTGAAGAATCTTTTCGCCTTCCTCGTGGACCTGTTCATCCTGCTGTTTTCCCTGTTTTTCATGTTTCGCGACGGCGACGGCATCGTGCGCGGTGTGCGGCATCTGCTGCCGTTCGACCGGGAACTTCAAAACGACGTGATGCGCGAATCTCGCGACCTGATTTTTGCGAGCGTGGCAGTCGGGCTGCTGATCGCCGCGATTCAGGGCACCCTCGGCGGCACGGCTTTCGCGTTGACGGGCATTCGCACTCCCGTTTTTTGGGGCGTGTTGATCGCTTTTTTCTCCCTGGTGCCCGTGGTGGGCTCTGCGTTGATCTGGATTCCGGCGGCGCTGTGGCTGGCCTTCACAGGTTCGTGGGGCAAAGCCATCGTGGTGCTCGCCATCTGCGGCGGCGTGGCCGGAGTCGCGGATAACATCATTCGCCCCGTTTTGCTGAAGAACCGCACGCGGCTGAACGAATTATTGCTCTTCCTTGCAGTGCTTGGCGGCATCCAGGCATTCGGGCTGCTGGGGCTTGTGATCGGGCCAACCATCGTGGCCGCGGCTCTGGGAGTGTTCCGCGTGTACATGCAGAAGCGCGACCAGCTGCAGGGTGCAGACTTGTAGCAAACTACGAACCGTGAACGGCGAAAAGGCGCTTGCGCTGTTGCGCCTGTGCTAGAGTACCCGCCGGAATGAACTGTTCATGAATGAGACTCTGAAAAAATCGGCGCAGCACTCGGAACTGGCTCCGGAAATGCTCCGCTGGCGCTGCGAGCCGGAGCGCCTGCCGTTCGAAACGACGGCCCAGGCGGAGCCTCGCGAAGGCTTCGTGGGGCAGGATCGCGCGCTGCGCGCTCTGAAGATGGGCATCGAGCTCTCCGCGCCGGGCTACAACGTCTTCGTGTGTGGACTCGCGGGAACCAGCCGCGGCGGCACCATCGCCCACATGGTCGAGGAGCTGAAGCCCGCCACGAAAGAGTCACCCGACCGCTGCTACGTCAACAATTTCAAGACCCCGGATCGCCCGCGCCTCCTCTCGCTCGCGCGCGGGCAGGCCAATAATTTCCGGAAGGACATGCAGGCGGGCATTGATTTTCTGCGGCGAAGGATTCCGCAAGTCTTTGAGGGCGAGCCGTTCCAGAGGCAAAAGGGGCGAATCGTCGAACGATTCACGGTGCGCGAAAAGGATTTGATGGACGATTTCACGCGCAAAATCGCGCGCGAGCAGTTTGCGCTGGGGCACATGCAGGTGGGCGCGGTGGCGCTGCCCGAAATTTTCCCCGTGCTCGAAGGGCAGATGGTGCCCATCGAAGACGTGTCGAAGATGGTGCACGAAGGAAAACTGGACGCGCCCGTCGCCGAGGAAATCGAGCGCAAGTACGAGCAATTCCGCCAGGAATTCACGGTCGTTTACCGCAAGACGCTGACGCTTTCGCGCGAACTCGCGAGCGAGCTGAGCTACCTCGAGCAGGAAGGCGCCTCGGTGCTCGTGGACGGCGTGATCGAGGAGTTGAAGGAAAAATATCCGGGCACGAGCGTCTCCGAATTTCTCGAGGAAGTGCGCCACCACCTGCTCGATAACCTCGATCCCTTCAAGGAACGCGAAGGCGAGACCGAGGACCAGCCGGATAGTCCCGATGGACTGCCGAAGCCGCCGGGTCCGGAGCGCGATCCCTTCCGCGTCTATGGCGTGAACGTGATTTTGTCGCACGACGATGACAACGGCCCGCCGGTGATCTTCGAGATGACGCCGACGTACGCGAATCTATTCGGCACCATCCAGCGCGCCTACGATGCGCGCGGCGGATGGACCAGCGACTTCATGGACCTGCGCGGCGGCTCGCTGCTCCGCGCCGATGGCGGTTTCCTGATCATGTATTCGCTCGAAACTCTCTCCGAGGCGGGCGTGTGGCGCGCGCTCAAGCGCACGCTGAATCACAGCCGCCTCGAAATTCAGCCCGCGGAAATGTTTTATCCCTTCGGCGGCAGCGCCATGAAGCCGGAACCCATCCAGATCAACGTGAAAGTGATTCTGATCGGCGACCGCGATCTCTACGAATTGCTTTACGCGTACGAGGAAGATTTTCGCAAAATTTTCAAGGTGCGCGTGGAATTTGACGAAGAGATGCCCATGAGCGATACGGTCATCGCGGAGTATGCGGGCCGGCTGCGCGCGCTTTCGGAAAAGGAAGGGCTTTCGCCGTTCGATCGCGGAGCTTTTGCCGCGATGCTGGAGTACGGCGTGCGCAGAGCGGGCCGGCGCAAAAAAGTGACGGCGCGCTTTGTGGACATTGCCGACCTGGCGCGCGAAGCGAACTACGAAGCGGCGGCAGCCGGCGAGCACGTGGTGCGCGCCGCACACGTACGGGGCGCGCTGGCGTCCAAAGTCGAGCGGCACAACCTGATCGAAACGCGCATCCGCGAAATGATCGAAGAAGGCACGCTGCTCGTGGATTTGAGCGGCGCGCGCGTGGGCCAGGTGAACGGATTGAGCGTGCTCGAGATCGGCGGCTACTCGTTCGGCAAGCCGGTGCGCATCACGGCCACGGCGGCGCTCGGCAAAGCCGGGCTCATCAATATCGAGCGCGAATCGCACCTGAGTGGACGATTTCACGACAAAGGCATGCAGATCATTGCCGGATTTTTGCGCAGCCAGTTTGCGCAGGACAAGCCGCTTTCGCTGGCCGCGAGCATTTGTTTCGAGCAATCGTACTCCGGCGTGGACGGCGACAGCGCGAGCTCGACCGAAGTGTATGCGCTGGTGTCCGCGCTCGCGAATCTGCCGCTGCGGCAGGATATCGCCGTGACCGGCTCGATGAATCAACAGGGCGACATTCAGGCCATCGGCGGCGTGAATGAAAAGATCGAGGGATTCTACGATGTTTGCCGCATCCAGGGATTGACGGGAACGCAGGGCGTGCTCATTCCAGCTTCCAACGTGGAAGACCTCATGCTGCGCGAGGATTTGCTCGATGCCGTTGCCACAAAGAAATTCCACATCTGGCCGGTGGCCCGCATCGAACAGGGAATCGAGATTCTATCGGGAAGCGCCGCGGGCAGAAAAAATGGCGACGGAACATTTGATGCCGCAAGCGTTTTTGCCAAAGTGGATGCCCGCCTCAAGGACATGGCCAGGACCCTCAAAGAATTTGAGTAGCCGCAAAGGCGAGATCTGCCCTATTCCGACGTCACCCTGGCCCTTCGGCTTCAGCCGGATTGCTCCGTATTCAGACGTGGTTCGGCCTTCTCTCCTTCGAGGGGTTTGAAGTAGAGCCAACGCAGAAGCACATACCAAACGATCAGAGAAACGAGAAAATTCACCAATTCTGGAAGTGCGTCGCGGAACGAAAAGCCCACCACCGCCGAAGCATGTGGAACGATTTCACGGTACTCTCCCCGAGAGATCCAACGGGCAACTGGCCAGGAAAAAATACCCACAAAGTGTAGAAGACTTTGCGCGAGTAAGTAACCGAGAGCGATAGCTCCAACGTAGCTTTCCACGATTACGCGCTTTAGCCTATTGAGCATGCGCATCCCTTTTTGGCAATTTGCGGTAGTTGCCCAGGGCGCGAAGCGGTCCCGTGCCATAGATCCATCGGCAGGGAAGCCAGACGGCTGCAAGATACAAAGCCAGTTCGCAAGAACCTCCGCCGACGTGACGCCTGCGTGCCCTCGCGCCGCCAGGAGCAGAACCCCTCAGCTCCTCTGGGAACGTTGCCGCAGGAATTCGCGCACGGCCGGCGAAGCATGCTCGCCTGCCTTGGGAGGGAGCTTGGCACCTGCATTTAAGAGAGCTTCGACGGAGGCGGCAAAATCCCCCGCGTCGCGGCGCCAGCCGTTCACCGAACCGTAGAAGGCCCAGCCGAGTGGGGTGGCCTTGTATGCAAGGTCCGTAGCGTCGATGGGAGGACGACAGTGGAGCAGCACGCGGATCAGTTCCACGTTTCCATGAAAGCCCGCCCAATGCAGGGCGGTGATGCCGCCCTGGGTGCGGGCGTCAACGGGCCAACCGGCCTCAAGCAGCAGACGCACGGCTTCAAGATTATTGGCCTCGGCCGCGTTCACCAGCTTGCGGCGGTCGTCTTCGGTCAGAGTTTTCGCTAGATTTGGGTTGCGCGCCAGGAGAGCCTTGAATGTCGGCTCGTCGCCAAGTTCGCACGCTTGCGCGAGCTTTAGTTCATCGGGACTGCGTTCCATCAACAAGCGGAAAATCTCTTCGTGGTGGAACTCGCGCGCGATGATGTGCGCGGTTTTGTTTTTGCCGAGAGTCCAGATGTAGATCGTACCTCCGGCGCGTTCATACTGCCTGGGAAAAAATTCGTCCGAGACGCTCGTGCGGATCGAAGCCGGATCGGAATCAAGATATTTACGGACGAGATCGGTGTCGCCGAGAGCAGCGGCCATGAGAATGTCCGCGCGGCAGCCGCGCTGCACAAGGTAACGCGCAACGTCCTGCCGGCCGCGGACCATGTATTGCGCGGGAGTGGATTCGTGGTCCACGTCGCGGGCGTCAATGTCCGCGCCGTGGGCTAGAAGATACTCCGCGGCCTCAATGGATTGCGCGAAGTGCAGCGGGGTTTGCCCATCTCCGCCGCGCGCCTGCACCAGGGCGGGATCGGCGGAGATCATGGCTTTGAGTTCGTCCAACATGCCAAGACGCGCGGCGGCGTGCACGTCGAGCTTTGCGCCGTGGCCCATCAGAAATGCAGGGAGCCAATCCGCGCACCAGGCGTCGTCCATCGCACCGAAGCTGCCGGCCCACCAGTCGGAGCGCTGGTTGATGTCCGCGCCGTGGCGGAGGAGTAGCTCGATGAGGTTGCGATTGGCATGCTGTACGGCGACCATGAGGAGAGTCGCGCCGAAGCGATCCTGCAACGGCTCGTTGATCCTTGCTTTCAATTCCGCGTTTTCCCTCAGGAGTGTCGCGGCCCGAGCGACATTGTCCGATTTGATCGCCGCGACAAAAGCGTCATAGGGATCCGCGGAGAGCGATTGAACGCGCTCCTTCAGCTGAGGCCACGTTTCGAAGCCGTATTCCCGGGCGACCGCGTGTTGCGCATCGGCGAGTTTTGGAGCGTTCGAAGAGCCAAACGAGCGGAAGAGTTCCACGGCGGCGGAATCGCCTTCGCGAAATCTCTGCAAGAGCTCTTTGGCTTGTTTCTTCAGGTGATCGAGGTTCGGACGTGCGGGAAGTTCGCGGGACATCATGCCTCCTTCTTTAGCGCCCGAGGTCCGCTTCCGCGGGCAGAAGAGAGGTCGATGCTCAAAAAAGAGGCGAAGCTCAGGTGGGATGATCCCTTTCCGCGGACGGGGCGCAACCTGTTTTGCGAAGCTCAGTTTAGCAATCCGTCAGAAGAGGAGCAAGCGATGCGTTCGCGCCGCGATTGCGGAAACCGCGCGGAAAAACTCAGCTGGAAGGTTGAGGCGCCAGATAGGCTTCGCGGTGGATGAGCTGGTAAGAATGATGCTTTACGCGGACTTCGATGGTGTGCAGCTTTCCATCGTGAACAGGCGGAGAAAATTCCAGGTCGTATTCATGGCGCACGAATTCGGCGATCTCCCCGTAAGCGCGGTCAAAATCCTTTGAGGTTTTCGGCGTGTACACGCGCCCGCCGGTGATTTCGGAAATTTCGCGCAGAGAGCCGCTGGCCTGGCTCAGGACCTGTTTGACTTCTGCCCGGGCCTTGACTTGTTCCGGAGGAACCTTGCTCCGCCAGAACCGGCCTTGATGCGGCGGCTTCTGCATTTGCTCGGCGGTGGAAACGGCAAGGATGCGAACGTCGGAGGCATCGAGTTTCTGCCGCAGCGTTGTGGGGTCTTTTGGTGGAGAACTGTCCACGCCGGAAGTGACCAGCACGATGGTTTTCTTGCCGGGAACGGCTTGGAGCCAATGCAGGACGGAAAAAAGGCTCGAAGTGAGATTCACTTCGCCAAAACCCATCATGAAATTCAGGTCGCGGAGCGCCAGGCGCGCTTCATCTTTGTTGGGAGTGAAATCGAGGCGCAGATCAGGCGAGGAGTCGTAGCAAACGATGGCCACGCGGTCCGCTGGCGCTAGGCGGGTAAGCAATGTGTCCGCGGCGCGAATAAGATCGTCGCGAAAAAAATAGACGGCGGGTCCGCATTCGAGCATGAGCACGATTTGCGCCGGATCGTCCACGGAAAGAAACGCGGTCAGCGGCTGCGGAACGCCGTCGTCGAAAATCTCGAACTGGTCGCGGCCCAGGTTTTCGATAAAGTCGCCTTTGGAGTTCGTGACGATGACGCCGATATTGACGCGGTCCACGCTCACGCGCAGGGGCGGGGAAGTTTGCTCCGGGGCATCTTGGGGCAATCCCTGCGGGACGGCCCGCAAGGCGGTGAGCAAAACGAGGAGAGCCGCGGGGGCCGCACGTTCGAACAGCGCGCGCGAGCTACTCAATCCACCCATCAAAGTGAAGACCTTTGGCGTCTTTCCAGGAAGCGCTCGTGGAAACATGCAGATGGCGCGGGAAAACTTTCGGATCTACACGCATCAGCCACAAGGATGGAGGGATCGCGGGTGCAGGCGCGGATTTCTCCTGCGCGAAGGATTTTGTCGCCGACCGAGTCGGTGATTCCATCAGTTTTTCCTTGATGGCTTCCCAATCGAGCTTTTGAAAATCGAGATAACTGATCCCGGTCAGCTTTTCCGGGAATTGCGCACGGACGGTTCGAAAAGCGGAAGGAAGAGCGTTCGCCGAGGAAGCGCGGCGCGAGAGGTCCTCCTGCAATGCCTGGCTGCTGCTTCCGGCAAGGACCAGACTCGGCGTTACGGCAAGATGATACAGCTTCGGAGGTGCGCCGGAGCCGCCGGGCTTGTTGGCCGTGAGAGAAACGGTAAGAAATGTCGCATCGCCCTGCTCATGCTCGGAGAGGATTTGATCTTTCAGAAGGAAGTGGAGAAGCTTTAAAGTGTCGCCTTTGTCGCGAATGCCCACAAAAATCGTGCGCTTCGAATCGTCCGATGCGGGAACGGTCTGCAATGAGGCAAATTCGCCGGTGAGCAAAGCAAGCGCGTCCGGCAAGGGCATGCCGAGTTTGGCCTGCGCCATCGCTTCGATGAAAGCAGCGGCGCCCTGCTGTTCCGGAGGCTGTGAAGCGAGAAAAGCGCGCTTGGCCGTGGTGTAAAGGGAAACGAGACTGAATTCCGATTCCTGGTAGGACACGGCATCCGCAGGGACAAAGGCGAGAGATGCGGGAGCCGCCTGGCCATCGCCGAAGAGATCAAAAGGAGTGCCCGGCGCGGGCTCCCCAAGTACCGCGGCAGTGAGCCGCGTGCGCGATCCTTCCAGAGTCACCTGGCCGAAAATGGAATGCACGGAATCGAGCTTGAGAGCGTCGAGGACCGGCGCCAACTTTTTGTTCGCCGTGTCCGCGGCGGCGGCAAGTTCGCTCTGGCGGGGCACGCGAAGAAAAAATTCGAAAATGCCGCCGTGGAGCATCGGCCGCGCTTCGCGGTATGCCGGAGTCTCCGCGAGAGAATTTCCGGCAAGCGTTTTGCCCGCAAGGATAGAGGCGATCTGTTCGAACACTTCCGGCTCGCTGGCGCTGATCGCGTATTTCCCGTGCTCCGCCCAGTAGGTTACTCCGGAAGTGCGTTCGACTTTCAATACGGGAATCCCGGCGAGCGTCATCTCGGAAACCTTCGGAGCTTCTTTTTCGGAAGCTCGCGATTGGAGGACGGCTTTCGAAAGCAGCGCTTCTTTTCCGGTGCGATCATAAACAAAGAATATGCCGTTCCACTTTTTCTTCGCGGTGTCGGTGGCAGCTGCCGCACTCCGCGATTCCGGCAAATAGCCCAGCACAAAGGGATTTTCCAGCAGGGATGCATACTTTTCGATTTCTTCCCGCGTTGGCTCCTGTTTCAAATTCGGAGATTTTTTCGAATCGCTCAGAAGATTTTCCGCGAGCGCGGAACGCACCGGAGCAAAATCCGGATCGTCCCAGAGAGAGAGAAGCGAATTTGCTGCACGGACGGAAGGAGCGGGAGTGCCGCGCCAGAGAAGGTAGAAAACGGTGCGCTGCGGCATCTGCGCCGGCTCGAGCGGCGCCTGCGCGCACGCGGGAGCGACCAGAATCAAGCAGGCGAACGCCAGCCTGGCAGTTTGACGAAAGAAGGTTTGGGCGTGCATCGAAATCTCCGGGGACCGCGCGGGAACGGGCCAGAAATAGCGTAACGTGACGACGGGAAAGGCCCAAGCCCCGTTGCTGGGGAAGTTTCCAGAATGCGGATAAGGGCCCGGCCGAATTTCGACGGCCGAATTGTTCAATAGTGAAGCGGAAAAATTTCCCGGCAAATTCTGCCAGCCGCCTCAGCCAAGCAACAAAGTCATTGGACTAAGCGCGATCACTAAGAAGAAGGCTTGGAGGCCGTGGGTGCGGCGGCCGGGGCCGCAACCGGCGCGGGAGCAGCGGCGCCTTCCTTGGGCGTCGCAAGATAGCCGGAAATGTTGTTCTTCTGCACGGTGAAGACAACGATTTCGTAAGGAGCAGTTCGCGAGCCGCGAACGTAGAATTGCACGGGTTCGCCCATGGTGCGGTCTTTTTTCTCGATCTCGCGATCGTCGGCGTAGACCGTCATGGTATACATGGATTTCTTTTCGTTGGTTTTATTAAGTTTGATCTGGATGGGGCCGACGCGCTGCGGACTCTTGCTCTTGGGAATGGTGAACTCGTAATAATTGCGCTCGCCCAGGCGTTTGAGTTGCTCGACTTCGTCGTGATTGCGGGCGATCAGGCCGCTCATGACGCCCATATCTCCTGTGGCGCGTTCGAGCTTGGATTTTGTGGCTTCGAGATCGTTGCGGGTGTCGGCGATATCCTTCTTTGCGCCGCCGACTTCAGTGGCCACTGCCCCGATCTGATCACTGCTTTCCTTCTGGACCTGAGTGAGCTTGGCGGTGAGCCTCGCATCCGAGGCCTGCTGATCCTTGCGGATGGCTTCAGCGCGGCTCTTGGCGTTGGCCAATTCGGATTCGGTCATGCCGATTTTCTGTTCGGTGACGTCGAGATGGCCCTTGATGTCCGCGAGGCGGCTGTTGGCCTGGTCCAACTCCGCAGTGAGGACTTTGTTTTGTTCCTGTTGCTTGGCGAGATCCTGGGACATGCGCGAGACGGTCATGTACCCGTAGGCGCCGAGGCCGGCGACGATGAGGAACAAGATGATAAACAGGATGGTGATCCAGCGCGGAGTGCCCGCGCTTTCGTATTGGTACGACTCCTGAGGACTCGGTACATTCGGCGAAATGCTCATTCCCCCTCCTGGGAAAGCGGGCCCACGGGAAGACGCGGGCAAACCCCGGATAGATTATGGCGTGAGAGGGGGGCTGTGTCCATATCGAGGGTGGAAGTGATGCGGCGCGGGGTAAGAGGAGCTGCCAGAATCTGCGGGGGGAGAGAGCAGAGACGGAAGGGAGGAGGAGCAAGCTGTGAAATGGGAATGGTGGGCCCCCCACCCCGGGTGTTTTGGCGCTGGAGTGCGCAAGCGATTGAAAGAAAAGCGGTTGGGGGAAAATTCCAGTTTGCAAGAGTGCGCAAGTAGTTGGCGGGAAAGGAGTTAAGAATTGCAGGGTGTGGACACAGACCGCTCGGGCACGCGAAAGACCCGAGATTGGGGGATTTCACCACAGAGGCCGCAGAGACCACAGAGGGAGGAACGCAAGGGCAATCCGGCTTGCCGAAGGGGAGATCGGCGGGGGTGTGAGGATGGTCCGAAAACAACATAGACTATTATAACATGGATGTCAATGGAGATTGTGGTACCGTTCGAACGGGGTGGGGCGGGAGTTGTTGAGTTGAGGGGATTTAGGGCAGAAAAGTTCGGCTCCTTTCTACCGGGCTTCGGCCGTTTGCGCAACCAAGTTTACTCGGTCGGGGTAGCCGAGGCTATCATCTAATCAGCCGCTCTACTCGAATTTCAACCGGTCGGAGGATGGGGATTTATATCTTTCATTTCGACTTTCAGATTTTCTACACGTTCGATTTCGAGGCTGAAGTATTTTGGCGACGTGCAGGACGGAACGCATCGGAATATCCCAGTGAACTCGGCGGTTATGTACTTGTCCGTGGTGCCGACCAAAGGGTTTTGAGCCAGAACCCTGTCTAAGGCTGTGTTGCCCGGGTCGCTTTCTGCCCTGTCAGAATCGCGTGGGACGACACCCCTCTGACATTGGGCCTCGCCTTGAGGCGGCGGCTCAGAAGTGCGGTTAGGCCGCCCACAATTTGGTTCCATAAGCACGCTATGCTCTCGCCCGTCGCTGTGAAACGAGGCGAGAGCCCGAACGCGCTTGCCATTGAATTTGGCGCCTGACTCAACAAGCTTGGTAATGGTGGCTTCGATCGGCCTTGTGGGATGGGTTTGCTGGACGGCTCTTAGCTTCGGAATTACGGGCCAAAGGGCGATTGCAGTCAAGCAAGCTATGGAAAATTCAGCCGCGCGATGGTTGGCTAACATCCTGGCGCTCCGCTTATGTTGCACCAGTCGGAGGTTGAGGCGATTGCTCCGCGGAAGACTCCTATAAACCTACTGGCCTCTGCGGAACCCGGATCCCAATTCGGGTTCCAAAGACCAGGATAGTACACGCCCAGCCCCTTGGGAACCAACGACTCAACATTGTAGGCTCGCATTTCGGTGGCAAACTCCTGCTTTTTGATTTGCGGGTCCATATTGCCGCGTGCTATTCCGTCAAGTCCGTGCGAGCGTTCATGGACCAGCACGCCGGCTACTTGGATGGTGTTGAGACTGCCAAAGAACTTGGAGTTAAAGGTGATATCAGTTCTAAGGAGCCCGCTTTCGCCCGTGTAGCTGTGCGCGTCGGCGGTCGCTTTCGAGCTCTGTGTGCGGCCAAAAGAGATCGTCACCCCGTCGTGCTCGTCGCCGGCTTTGCCGAAGGTGCTGACAACCTTCTTAAGGGCAGCGCGTTGATCCTTAGCCAAGTTTTGGCTCCGGAGGGCCGTTCTTGCCTGCGCTAAGCCGTCCGAGACTGTCTGGCACTGTGCTTTGGTGCCGTTGCATACGTAGTGGCCTGTAGGATCGGTGAGGCTAACCGGATTGTTATCCACGTAGGCGTAGAGGTTTAAGGACTGTGGGTCGCCGAGTTTGGCGTAGGGGACGGGAGCGGCGGTGGCGGACCAGTCGGGGGTCATGAAGCGGGCCATGGAGGAGGCGAGGTAGCGGGCGCCGAAGTTGTCGAGGCCGGTGTAGGCAGGATCAAGGTTTGCGCCTCCTGCGGAGGCGTAGGTTTCGCCAAAGGGAGCGTAAGCGGTGTCGAAATACATGGTTCGACTCGGAGTGGTGGCCAAGCGAATGCTGCCGAGCATGTCCGGATGGGCATAATAGAGCAGACCGCTGGAGTTGTATACGGCAAGGGCGCTGCCTGAGAGCGGGACCATCGCTTTTTGGAGGGTCTGGCCGCTCATGAGAGCGAGCTCTTGGCTTGCGGGAGAGTAGGCGATTGGGGTGTAAACGCCGGAGCGATTCTGCTCGACCATGCGTCCGAAGGCGTCGTAGGTCAGGCTGACGGCATCGGACAGGTCTGCGTCCACGGTGATGGCGTGGCCATCGGCGTCCCACGTGTAGTTATGAAAGCCGTCGTTTGTGAAGTTGCCGTTGCTGTCGTACGTCGGGACGACACCGCCTGTGCAGTTTTGCCCTGAGCCGCCGGATGACGCTTACGGAGTTTGCGCGGCGCATTGCAGCGCTTCGGTCGCCTACTGCTCCCTGCGCGCCGCAATGCGGAGAACGGAGCAAGACGGAAGTCATGAATTCAGGAGTTTCGGGTGTCGTATGATCCCGTGCGCGAAGAATTGGGGCGGGTCTAAAACATCTCACATTTAAGGAGTGAGGTATCCGGCGTCGGCCGTTAGGAACCTCGGAGAACAATACCCCATTTCGATTTTAGTCCCGCAATCGTTTTCTCGTCTTCGGATAAAGATTTCATCAGGTCTTGAATTGAAAATCCAGTCGGTCGCTTTGAGGGTACCAAGGAAAGTATGCGCTCGAAATCTGGATCCATCTGAATGTGAAATCCCGCGGCGCTTCCTGGATTGCTTATTGGGGCCGAATAGGCAGCCATTAGTTGCGAGTGTGTTCTCATTTGGTCGGACGTAGGCCAGGAACTTTCACACATCGAGTTCAGTTTGTCCAAATCTTCGAAGTAACTATGCATCTCGTCTGGGAACAATCGGATCAAGGCACAAAGGAAAGTTTCCAGGCGAAGAGGTGTTACGGGCTGGATTGCGACTCCAGCCTCCGCTGATTCGGCGAAAGCTTTTCCGATCTTTTGATCAAATCGCCACAAGTGCTCCTCCTTTGACAAATTCTAGTTGCACCAGGGCACCGGGAAAGTCTAGCATTCGACTTCGGACATCTGAAGGAACGGGGTGTAGTGCGGCACCCCGCCTGACGGTTCCTACGCGCTGAGGGCCTCGCTGCGGCACGTTGGAGCGAATCACAAAAAATCTCTGCCACACCCGCCTCCGTTCATCCGAGGCTCGGTCGATTGCGGAACCAAGTTTATTTGGAGCGAGGAGCCTACGACTTCATTTAACCAGCCCTACGAGGAAAAGAGGCGGGTTATCCAATGCACCCATCTTGGGGGAAGGAAATAGACAAGTGGAAGCAATACTATTATAGTTATCATAAGGACAAAGGCAACTACGAAATTCCGTCTGAGTTGGCGTTGGGTGGCTGCTTGCTGTTCGCTTAGCTCAACCTTCGGGGTTCGGGCCGATTGGAGGAGCATGGTCAGGCTGACGAGTAAACACAGGATCTACAACACAAGTTCGGTACACCTTACGAGGTGAACGTGTGGCCCGGCAATTACTGGGAGGAGTGTGGAAACTTCTTCCACCGCGAGGTACGTGATGACAAGTCCGAAGACAAGTCGCTCGCGAAAACAAGTAAAACTCACCGCCCACCTAGCGAGTAGTACGGCCACAATTATGAAGAAGGGAAGTTCAACAAGATCGGGGTGCGCTAAGGGTTTGTGCAGCCACATCCAACCTGTCAGGGTCTCCCACGCGGAGAAGGCAACGAGAAAAAGAGCACTCTTTGTATTTGTTAGAGGGCAGTACAGCGCGTGAACTTCCCGAGCTGTGATCTGCTGCTTCATTGGTGGTATACCACCCTGCTTGAGTATTCGCATGCCGCGCCCTCCCGGAATGGGTTGGTGCAAGTCTAGGCCACCGTCAGGGGACCGCCAACCCAGGGGTTGGTCACGAATGGTGCAACTGCCGCGGTCGTGCCGACAGCGCCTTTACCCACGAAGAAGTTGGAAAGTAGTTGGCTGGCGGCTGGAGCATAGATTTCGGTTTGGTCTTGGTATGAGGGCACCGGGAAAGTCTATCATTCGACTACGGACATCTGAAGGAACGGGGTGTAGTGCGGCACCCCGCCTGACGGTTCCTACGCGCTGGGGGCCTCGCTGCGGCACGTTGGAGCGAATCACAAAAAATCTCTGCCACGCCCGCCGGTGGCCATGCGAGAGAGATCGTCATAGGTGAGGTACTAGCGGCGGGGAGTGCGGAGGGAGGGCCAGCGGGCGAAGATGGAAGTGGAGAGGCCGCCGCGAGGAGTGAATTCGCCGCGGACGAGGCACCATTCCGGGTGGACGGCCTGGACGATGTCGTGGAGGATTTTGTTGACGGCGTTTTCGTAGAAGATGCCGAGATCGCGGTAGGCAAGGAGGTACATCTTTAGCGCCTTGAGCTCAATGCAGAGCTTGCGAGGCATATACTGAATGGTGAGCGTACCGTAGTCGGGAAGACCGGTTTTGGGGCAGACGGAAGTGTACTCCGGGAAGCGCGTGGTGATGACGTAGCGCGGGAATTGGTTGGGCCAGGTCTCGAGCCTGGGAAGTTTGGCTTTGATGCCCGCGCGGGCGTGTTCGGAAGTGTAGTCGGCCATGAAGACTCCTGAGGAAAGAGTTTAGCGCATCCGGCCGGGAAGTGGATTGACGGTCAGCCGCTTGCGGGGAGAAGCAGAATTGGATAATCTTTCGGGCGCCCTGGACGGAGGGTTCAGCCCCCAGCTATGAATTGTCCGGTTTGCCAAGGTGGAGAGTGCCGGCGCTCGCGCAGGCGCGGATTCGTGGATGCAGTGTCGAATATCGCGGGAGCGGTGCCGTGGAGATGCACGGCGTGCGGAAAGCGATTTCGCGCGCGGCCCATTCCTTTAAGCCATATGTTATATGCGCACTGCGGGATTTGCGGGAACATGGATTTGAAGCAGATTGCCGCGGAGCACGTGCGCGGGGCGACGGGGCTGATTGGCCGAATTTTCGGTCTGCCCGCGCTGCGCTGTGAACCCTGCCGGAACAAATTTGTGTCCGTACGGCCGCTGAAAAAAGAAGAGCGGGAGACCGTAACAAACGCGACCACGTGAACCGGGCACGACGCCAAGCCCGAGCGTACAATCCTTGATGGGCAGCGACTCTCCATGAGAAAATAGCCGGGTTCATTTGCCTTCCACGAAGATTCCGCGTGAGCCGAGGCGATATCGTCTAAGGGTTAGGACGTAGCCCTCTCAAGGCTAAAATCCGGGTTCGAATCCCGGTATCGCTACCAACTGCAGATCAAGTTCAAACCCAGCGAATCCCTTCCTGGCCTACCGTGCTGCTGCGCGGGAGACAACACACAGTGTGTGCGGCAAGAGACAAAGGAAGAAAGCGGTTGCGATAACTTTTTGCGCATTTTTAAGGAGAAATAACGCGGCAAGGCGATTGCTTGG
>Ga0335077_10002864_pt1 | contig 20663 bp, 9 predicted proteins | sample Lox_Sample_31_FD_207151 | JGI IMG/M metagenome (GOLD analysis project Ga0335077, IMG submission 207151) | Soil microbial communities from Loxahatchee National Wildlife Refuge, Florida, United States - Lox_Sample_3.1 | ecosystem: Environmental > Terrestrial > Soil > Wetlands | place: USA: Florida...
ATGACGTGGAAGGAGACGTCTTCCGAATTCAGCTCCTCGAACGAGGCGGCGCGATCCATCTGGACGATGGGGAAAGCCCAGATGTTCTGCCCGACGCGCTGGCCCTCGCGATACCCCTGCGTGGGCCCCATGCCGGTGTTTCCGGTGAAGTAGTAGGCCACGAAGCCGTGCGATTCCAGCCAGCGAGTGACCCACACGGGCTGGTCGCCATTGGGCGCGGAGTATTCGACGACGGGTTTACCGGTGACCTGCTCGAGAGCGTCTTTGTTGAGCTGAAGAAACGATTCCATCTGCTTGCGGTCGCCGGTTTCGACGTGGGCGGCGAAATAGTTGTGAATCCATCCGCCGTGGCTGCCGATTTCCTCTCCGCGGCGGACGTATTGGCGGACAAGGTCCTGGCTGACGGAGTTGTGAAGGACGTCGAAACCCTTGTGGTCGCCGATGTCGTAGGTGTCGGGCCCGGCCGTGATATCGATCGAGTACGGCCCCTGTTGCAGAATCGTCCAGGAATTCATCTCATCGAGAGCTTTGATCGCGGCGTTGGAGTCCACATGCCAATTCAGCACCAGGCCTCCGACGCCATCCGGAACGGCCAGCAGATCCGGGAGGGAAAGCATCTGCGTTGCGAAGTACTTCAGGAAGGCGTGCAGCGGAAGGCCGTCGGTCTGCGTCTTCAGGTATCCGAGAGGAAGATTGACGAACAGAACTGAGCCTTTCGCGTAGTGATGGATTCCCGCGGCGACTCCCGCGCTCGAGCGGAGCAGGACCTGGCCCGCGTAATCTCCGGACGTCACGAAGCCGGGGTAGTTCAGATTGCCGTACTGGTAGCGCCGAATCTGGGCCTCGATCCCGGCGGTGTCCTTGCTTCCGGATTTCGCCGAGTCCGCGGAGAACGGGAAATATTTGCCGGGCGGGATTCCGAGTTGATCCATCACCGGGATCGTGGCGCTGACGTCGCCGGAGCGAATCATCCCGCTGCCCAGGCTCTTGTAAAGCGCGTAGTCGGCGCCTGCGAGGTCGGAGAGACGGGACCGATCGCCCGCGTAGTAGCCGTCGAGCGACTTCGTCGCGGCGTCGTACACGAGCATCAGGTTGCCGCCCGCCGCGACGTAATCGTGAATCGCGCGGACCAGCAGATCGCCAGCGCGGTCGTGGATCGAGTCGGGCAGGATCACGCCCGCGCAGGGAGGCCGCCCGAGAACCGGCCGCACGAACGCGGAATCGTGCATCGCGACGACGTGGAGCCCTTCCTCGCTCCCCGCATCCAGCCAGACCGTGACGCGCGGATCGGAAAAACTCACTTCATCGGGGACCAGCAGAATCAGGCGGTCGGCTCCGGGACTGAAACGATCGCGGGGACGCAGCGCAAGCCACGCGACTACGGCGAGGACGACAAGAGCGGCGGCGATGGCGGCGCGTTTCTTCATGCTCTGGGCACCACGCGCCCTTCGTCACGCGCCCAAAGAGTGCCGAACACCTGCGCGCCCTCTTCGATCACAATCGTCGGCGCGCTCACCGTGGTCGACGTGCGAGGACCGCCGCACCGGGTGCCCGAATCGATGATGATGCCGTGTTCCGCGACGACCGGTCCGCCGACGCGGCAGTTGCGGCCGATGTGCATTCTGGAGGCGCTGATAAGACTGCCATCCACGCGCGCGCCGGCATCGACGGTCATGGCTTTGTCGCTCTTGGCGCTGCCAAGCACGCGGGCGCCCGCGCCGATGCGAAGCTTGCCGCGCGTCACCACGTTGCCGGGAATCACGGCGCCTGCGGGAATGTCGAGGTCCTCGTCGTAGAGCGTGCGGCCGACCGGCAGCGGAGCGGCTGCGGCATCGGACGAGGCAGAGACGGCTTCTTCGGCGGCGCCAGCGAGATCTCCGAACGAAATGCGAGGCGCGTTCAAGCGCTGAAAGATGCAGCCTGCATTCAGATCGATCTCCCGATCGGAAGAGGCGCGCCCGTAGAGATCGCAATCGTGCTCGGCGCGAAACGCGCCCGTGGCGTGCGCCCAGCGAGTCACCTTGCTCGCGCGCCGCAAAAGAACGTCCTTCTCTCCGAGGACGGCGCGGTAGGAGTTGCCTTTTCCTCCGGTCAATTCGCCCGCCGCGTAGATTTCCTTCACGAACGTCATTCCATCCGGGAGGGCGACGTCCGTCCCCGCGACGACGACCGCGCGGCAGATCGACAGCATCTTGCCGCCGCGCATCCAGGAGTCATCGCCGGGGTGGCCGAGCACGAGGTATTCGTCGCCGTTCGGCAGCTTGCCCAATGCGGTGGTGCCGGTGGCGACGCAATCGTGCAGCGGACCCTGCAGCTCAACGGCGATTTTGCGGAAGCCGTTGGCGAAGTGACGGATCTCTCCGGCATGCTGTTGGATCACGTTCAAGGGCTGCGCGTCGCGCTTCAGGCGCAGCTCGACGATCGCGGGCAACAGCGGGACCATGAAGAGCGCGCCCGCGAGGGCAAAGAGAGCCAAAGCTGCGAGAGAGGGATTCATGGAGCGGCCCGGAAGCGTTCGGTCTTGTCCCAGTGAAACTGCGCGCCGGTGAGAGGCGCCATCAATTGCGAGACGACCGCGCGCGAGACGGAGAAGATGCTCACGCCGAATCCCAAAACGAGGAAGGGAAGCAGGCAGATCCGCTGGCGCGTGTAGTCGAGCCGCGCCGCCGCGGCAATTTCGAAAAACGCGGCGAAGTTGCCCGTCGCCGCGTAGGCAGTGAATGCAAGCAGAGCGATGACGCCGTGGAGAGGAGCGACTCCTTCGTAGAAAAGAGCCAGGGTCAGAAACCAGCCAATCAGCGTGAGCGGGGCCATGGCGTACACGCCGAGAAGCAGCACGCCGTCGATACGCTCCCGAAGCGTGGCGCGATGCTTTCCGAACAGCAGATGAAAGGCGTAAGCGACGAGCGCCTGATTGTGGCCCTTGGCCCAGCGCATGATCTGCTTGATGCGCACCGACCAGGTCTCGGGGACTTCTTCGTAACATTCGGAGCGATTCTGGTACACGGTCTTCCAGCCGGCCAGCAGAAGGCGGAACGTGAGGTCGGTGTCTTCGGTAAGCGAATTGTCGTTCCAGCCGCCGATTTCACGCAGCGCGCTGAGCCGGACGCCCGCGACCGTGCCGCCGTGCTGCGGGACGAGGCGGAGATTCATGCGCGCCTGCTGGTCCACCTGGTAGCCGCCGGATCGCTCGAGGTCGAGGAGGCGCGTGAGCAGATTTGTCCCGACGTTGAGAGGCACCACGCGGCCCATCACTCCGCCGACCTCCGGGTCGAAAAACGGCGCGACGAGCTGCTTGATCAGCCCGCGGCCGGGAATGTAATCGGCGTCGAAGATGAGAATGACCTCGGTCTCGACCAGCTCCATCGCATCCTTGAGCGCGGCCGCCTTGCCTCCCTTGCCGCCCTGGCGGTGGAAGGCGTGGATGCGGCCCGGATGCTCCGCGGAGAATTTGTCGATGATTTCGCGCGTGCGGTCCGTGGAGCGGTCGTTGACCGGAACGACCAGCATTCTTTCAGGCGGATAATTCACGGCCATCAGAGCCGCGAGGATGTTGGTGATGACCTTCTCCTCGTTGTGCGCCGCCACGAGAACCGTCACCTGCGGCCATTCGGCGGTGTCGATATCGATGTAAGGGTGGCGCTGAAATCCGAACAGGCGGTTGAGCGTGAAGCCGTAGTGGCGCCCCGTGTAGATGGAGATGAGAGCGACGATCGCGAAGAGGCAGTAAATCATGATGGGCGGCCAAGGCTACGAACGGACTTTTTCGGGAACGGCTTCTCTCGCGTGCTCCACAGCATCGGTTTTGCGCCGCCGGGGATGAGGTTTCGGCGGGAGCTTGAATTGCTTTTCCGGCTCGAGCAGGGGCGTCTTGCCGTGGTGCCAGCGTATGATCGCCTCGACGATTCGCTCCGAGGCCCGGCCGTCGCCATAGGGATTCTCTCCCTCCGACATGTCCTGGTAGGCCTCCGGATCGTTCAGGAGATGTTCCGCCTCCGTAACAATTCCCTCGCGCGACATGCCGACGATCTTGGCCATGCCGAACTGCGACGCTTCCGGGCGCTCCGTCAATTTGCGAAGAACGAGAACCGGCTTGCGGAACGTGGGCGCTTCCTCCTGAATCCCGCCGGAATCGGTGAGGACGAGGAAGCAGCGGCGCAGGAGGCTCACGAAGGTGATGTAGTCGAGCGGCTCGGTGAGATGAATGCGGTCGACGCCGCCCAAGAGCGCATTGATGGTGCTCTGGACGTTGGGGTTCATGTGGACCGGATAGATCACGCGAATATCTTCGTGGCGTCTCACCAGATCCTTGAGGGCCAGGCACATGTGCTCCTGATCGGCGCCCCACGACTCGCGGCGATGGGAAGTCACGAGCACCAGACGACAGTGATCGGTGGGAATATCGGAGAGCGGAGTGCCCTCCCAGGAATGGTTCAACTTGCTCAGGCCCCGCAGCGCATCGACGACGGTGTTGCCGGTGACGACGATCTTTTCCGCCGAAATGCCCTCGGCCAGCAAGGCGTCGCGAGACAGCGCGGTGGGCGCGAAATGAATCTCGGCCAGGACCGATACCAGCCGGCGATTGGCTTCTTCGGGAAATGGATTGTAGATGTCGTAGCTGCGCAGCCCCGCCTCGATGTGGCCAACGGGAATCTTGCAGTAGTACGCAGCCAGCGCGGATGCGAAGGCCGTCGTGGTGTCGCCCTGGACCAACACGATATTGGGATTGAATCGGCGGCAGGCGTTCTCGACGGTATCGAGGACGCGCCCGGTGAGCGAAGTCAGCGTCTGATTGGGGCGCATGACGTCGAGGTCGAAGTCGGGCTTGATTTTGAAATATTTGAGGGCCTGGTCGAGCATCGTGCGGTGCTGGCCGGTGTGCACGACCGCGGTTTCGAATTCGTCCGAGCGGCGGCGCAGCTCGTGGATGACGAGAGCCAGCTTGATGGCTTCCGGCCGCGTGCCCAGTACAGCGATGATCCTGCAAGGTGTGGTCACGTTTGCCTGCTCTCAGGGGAACAATTCGGGGGAGAGTCGCTCCAATTTCGAACACGCACCGTCTCCCTGCGGCGACGAGTCCTCAGGGCTGCCGCGAACGTTGACCTGAGCCCGTCAAACATCTTCCCATGCCCGAACGTCCAGGTGCGGCGCTCGTGCGGGGAGAATTGTCCAATGTGACGAATCGTCCAATGGAGAGCGTCGCCGCTTACAATTCCGAGCAGCGCCGGCCGAGGCTTTTGGGCTTGTTCCAATTTGGAATTCCTCGTCTAGAGTGAACCACCTGCGGAGACGAAAACGCTGGAAGTGTCGATGTGGGCCGAAGGCTCGGTTCCGCCGGCTCGCCGTTTCAAGCACTTGCAGCGCATCGTCGATCGCTCACCGATGGCTTCAATCGTGCTGCCCGGGGCTGGAACGCTATTCGTGCGCGCAGTTCGATCGGAGAGAGCGCGCGGAATGAGTGGACGTTGCCGGGCGATCCCCGCAGGAGCCCACGTGGAGTGGCGCAAATCAAGCGGCCCCCAAGGCCAGCAGGACGCGTTTCAGGACGGGGCCTATGCGAAGTTCCGCCGAATTGAGCGCAGGGAATGGTGGCTGTGGGTGTCTGCGGTCGCTGTCACGCTGCTACTCACCGTCGGGCTGAGCTCATTCATCATTCCGGGGTTTTGGACCTCCGACGAGAATCTCGAGCGGTTCTCTCTTCCCCAGGCCGTGCGCGGGCTCGCGGGGCTCGTTCTGATTTTCGATATCTACACGATCTACCAGCAGCTGCAAATCCACCGAATCCGTCGCCAGCTCGTGGAACAACAGGAACTGTTCCATCTGGTCAGCGAAAACGCTGCCGACATGCTGGCGGTGGTGGACATGGATGGGCGGCGGCTCTACAACAGCCTGGCCTACCAGAAAATTCTGGGGTACTCGACGCAGGAGCTCAAGGGATCGCAAGCGCTGGAACAAGTGCATCCCGACGACCGCGCCCGCGTGAAGGAGGCGGCCGAGGAAGCGCGCCGGACAGGCATCGGCGTGAGCCTGGAATACCGGATGCGCCACAAGGACGGGTCGTGGCGCGTTTTGGAATCGACTTCGAGTGTGATCCGCGACGCGAAAGGTGAACCGGAAAAGCTGGTGATCGTGAACCGGGACATCACCGAGCGCAAGCGCGCTTCGGAAGCCCTGCGTCTTTCGGAGGCGAGTTTCCGGTCGGTGGTCGAAAACGCACCCTACGGAATTTATCGCGCGAGCGCCACGGGTCAATTGCTGCGCGTCAACCCCGCCCTGCAAAAGATGCTCGGCTACGAATCGCGGGACGAACTGCTGCGGCTGAATCTGGCCACCGATCTCTACAGCGATCCGCACCAGCACCAAAAAATCCTCGATTTGCTGGCCGGCCAGGAAAATTTCAGGGACGTCGAAGTGGAATGGAGGCGCAAGGACGGCACGCTCGCACTCGCGCGATCCAGCGGCCGCCTGGTGAAAAACCAGGGCGAGGAAGGCGACTACTTCGAGGTGTTCGCCGAAGACGTCACCGAGCAGCGCCTGCTCGAGCGGCAGCTCCGCGTGGCTCAGAAGATGGAAGCGATCGGCAGGCTTTCAGGCGGAATCGCGCACGACTTCAACAACCTGCTCGGGGTGATCATCGGCTACAGCCAGATCCTCAAGCGCAAGCTCGGGATTAGCGACGGTCTGTTCGAGCACGCGGAAGAAATCGAAAAAGCGGGGCAGCGCGCGGCTTCGCTGACGCGCCAGCTGCTCGCGTTCAGCCGCCAGCAGGTGCTGGCGCCCGCGGTGCTGAATCTGAACACGCTGCTCTCGGACATGGGAAAGATGTTGCCCCGCCTGATCGGCGAAGACATCGAACTGGCGCTGAAACTCGATCCCGCGATCGGGCGCGTGAAGGCGGACCAGAGCCAGGTGGAACAGGTCCTGATGAATCTGGCGGTGAACGCGCGGGACGCCCTGCCTCAAGGAGGCAAGCTGACGATCGAAACGGCAAACGTGACCCTCGACGACGCGTACACGCGCCACCATCCGGGATCGAGAGCCGGAGACTTTGTGATGCTCTCGGTGACCGACACCGGCATAGGAATGAGCGCGGACACGCTGGCCCATCTTTTCGAGCCATTTTTCACGACGAAAGCGCGAGGCAAAGGCACCGGACTCGGCCTCGCAACCGTGTACGGCGTGGTGAAACAGAGCGGAGGGTACATCTGGGTGGACAGCGAACTCGGGAAGGGAAGTTCCTTCAAGGTGTATCTGCCAAGGATCGAGGAGGAGGTTGGCGAGGCGAAAGCGCCCGCCGCGCCGATCGAGACTCTTCAGGGAGCGGAGACGCTGCTCCTCGTCGAAGATGCCGACGCGCTGCGAAAGCTGGCGCAGACGCTCCTCGTGGAGCACGGATTCCGCGTGATCTCCGCGGCAAACGGAGCAGAAGCCTTGCAGGTGGTGGAAAAGCATCACGCGCCGATCGATCTCCTGCTGACGGACGTCATCATGCCCGGGATGAACGGAAAGATGCTCGCGGAGCGCCTGGGGCAAATTCAGGCCGGAGTGAAGGTGCTCTACATGTCCGGATACACGGACAGCTCGATTGCAGACCACGGCGTGCTCGACGCGGGCACGCATCTGCTTCACAAGCCCTTCACCGAAGAGACCTTGATCCAGAAAGTGCGCGAAGTGCTGGACGAAGGCAAGAGGGGCGGCTCATCCAAAGAGGCGCCGGTTCTTGCCGGCAGAGAAACGGGCGACGGACGATAGGGGGCGAAGTCAACGTGCGAAGATTGCTGATCGTGGATGACGATGAAGCGGTGCGCCGGCTTTTCCGCCTCAACCTCGCCGAGAGCTACGAGATCATCGACACCGAGGACCCCGAGCAGGCGCTCGCGCTCGCACTCGAGCACAAGCCGGACGCGATCCTGCTGGACTTGCGCATGCCCAAATTCTCGGGCTTCGATTTGTGCCGGACGTTCCGTTCCTTCAGCCAGACGCAGATGGTTCCGATTATCGTGGTCAGCGGTGAGACCGGAGCGGAGATGAAGGAAGCGTGCCAGAATCTGGGCGCGGCGGCCTTCTTTGAGAAGCCGATCGATTTCGACGCGCTCAAGGCGCGCCTGGCCACCGTAAAGAGGCACACGATGCTGCCGCGAAGCGAGATTCGCGTGCAGATTCAAGTTCCGCTGAGGCTCCGCGGAAGCGATGTGAGCGGAAAGGAATTCGAGGAGGTCACCGCGGCGGAAAACGTCAGCCTGAGCGGATTTGTGTGCGCGTGCCGGGCGACGCTGCAAAAGGATTCCGTCGTGGAAGTGTTTCTCGCGAAGGGCTCGAACAAGCCGGTGGGCACGGCGCGCTGCGTTCGATCCGAAGAACGCGACGGATCGATGCCCGTCTACGCGTTCCGGTTCATTCAAAAGACGGGATCGTGGATTTTGCAGTAGAGGGACGCGCGCTGCGATGATTTGGCCGGCGCAGGAAACTCAGCGCGGACGGGAAAGATACTCGTCGATCGTCTTGGCGGCGCTGCGGCCCTCCGCGATGGCCCAGACGACGAGCGACTGGCCCCGGCGCATGTCGCCGGCCGCAAAAATGCCCGGCACCGAGCTCATGTAGTTGCCCTTCGTGGCGATGTTGCCGCGAGCGTCCAGCTCCACTCCGAACTCCTCCAGCATGCCGCGCTTCACCGGACCCGTGAATCCGAGCGCCAGAAGCACGAGATCCGCGTCGATCGTGGATTCGGTCCCGGGGATGGCCTCGAACTTGGGAGGCGGGCCCACGCGGATTGCGTGCAGCTGCTTCACATTGCCGTGGGCGTCGCCCGTGAAGCTGGTTGTGTTGACGGCCCAATCCCGCACGCCGCCTTCTTCATGGGCGCTTTCGGTGCGCAACTGGAGCGGCCAGAGCGGCCAGGGCGTGCTGGGCGCGCGCTCCGCAGGAGGCATGGGCATGATTTCGAATTGCAGCACGGACTTCGCTTTCTGCCGGTGACACGTGCCGAGGCAGTCCGCGCCGGTGTCGCCGCCGCCGATGATCACCACGCGTTTGTCCGTGGCCAGAATTTGGTGCGGGACGCTGTCGCCGGCGATGATCTTGTTCTGCTGCGGCAGGAATTCCATTGCGAAGTGGATTCCGCGAAGCTCTCGCCCCGGCACGTTCAGGTCGCGGGGATTCTCCGCGCCGCCCGACAGCAGGATCGCATCGAATTCCTTGCGCAGGTCCGCGGCGGGCACGTTGCCGCCGACGTGAGCGTTCGTCTTGAAAATCACGCCCTCAGCGGCCATCTGCTCGAGGCGGCGGTCGAGGACGTGCTTCTCCATCTTGAAATCGGGGATGCCGTAGCGCAGCAGGCCGCCGATGCGGTCGGCTTTTTCAAAGAGAGTGACGAGATGGCCCGCGCGATTGAGCTGCTGGGCTGCCGCCATTCCCGCCGGCCCCGAGCCGACGACCGCGACGCGTTTGCCGGTGCGCGTCTCGGGAGGCTCGGGCTTGATCCAGCCTTCCTTCCACGCGTGGTCCACGATCGTTTTCTCAATCAGCTTGATGGTGACGGCCGGCTCGCTGATGGCGAGCACGCAGGCCGCCTCGCACGGCGCGGGGCAGATTCGCCCGGTAAACTCCGGAAAGTTGTTCGTGGAGTGCAGCACGCGGATCGCATCTTTCCAGTGGTCGCGATAGACGAGGTCGTTCCAGTCGGGAATGATGTTGTTCACCGGACAGCCTGTGTGGCAGAAGGGGATGCCGCAATCCATGCAGCGCGCCGCCTGCGTGCGGACCTTGTCGTCGGGGAAGGGCTGATAGACCTCGCGGTAGTCGTTGACGCGCTCGTCCACCGAGCGGCGCGTGGGAGTCTCGCGAGCGAATTCTTTGAAGCCGGTGACCTTACCCACGGATCACCTGCCCGCCCGAATGTTTTCCCGCCTGTGCGGCCATCACGGCCGGGGCGACTCGCGGTATGCCGAGCACGCGCTTGTATTCATGCGGGAACACTTTGATGAATTTTGGAAGCGTGGCTTCCCAGTTCTCGAGAATCCACTTCGCCTGCGGGCTGCCGGTCAGCTCGCTGTGGCGTCCGATCAGGTGGTAGAGAGTGTCGATGTCTTTCTGATTTGCGACAGGCTCGAGGTCGACTTCCGCCCGATTGCAGCGGACCGAAGCGAAATCGCCGAACTGGTCGAGCACGTACGCGATGCCGCCGGTCATCCCGGCCGCGAAGTTCCGCCCGGTCCGCCCGAGGACCACGACCAGGCCGTTGGTCATGTACTCGCAGCCGTGATCGCCGACGCCTTCCACGACGGCCGTGGCGCCGGAATTGCGCACGGCAAAGCGCTCGCCGGCCATGCCGCCGAAGTAGGCTTCGCCGCTCGTCGCGCCATAGAGGCAGACGTTGCCGATCAGGATATTTTCTTCCGGCACGAACTCGGACTTGCGCGGGTGGTAGATCACCAGCTTTCCGCCCGAAAGCCCCTTGCCGACGTAATCGTTCGCGTCGCCTTCTAAAGTGAGCGTCACGCCCTTCGCCAGAAACGCGCCGAAGCTCTGTCCGGCACAGCCGGTGAACTGGACCTGCACCGTATCGTCCGGCAATCCCGCGGAGCCGTACTTGCGGGCGATCTCGCCGCTGAGCATCGTGCCGACGGTGCGATGAACGTTGCGAATCGGCATGCTGAGCGAGACCGGCGTGCGATTCTCGATGGCCTCCTGCGTCATTTCGATGAGCTTGTAGTCGAGCGCTTTTTCCAGGCCGTGATCCTGCGCCATCGTGCAGCGGCGCCCGATGTGGCTCGGCATCGGTGGATCGTACAGGACCGCGGAGAGATCGATTCCTCCGGCCTTCCAGTGCTGCACGTCCGTCCGCTGCACCAGGCAATCGACGCGTCCGACCATTTCGTTGACCGTCCGGAATCCCAGATCCGCCATCACTCGCCGCAGATCCTCCGCGACGAAGAAGAAGAAATTGATGACGTGCTCGGGCAGGCCCTGGAATTTCTTGCGGAGCTCGGGATCCTGCGTCGCGATGCCGACCGGGCAGGTGTTCAGATGGCACTTGCGCATCATGATGCAGCCCATGGCGATCAGAGGCGTGGTCGAGAAACCGAACTCTTCCGCCCCAAGGAGCGCGGCGATGGCCACGTCGCGGCCCGTTTGCAGCTTGCCGTCAACTTGCAGGCGCACGCGGCTCCGCAGGTCGTTGAGCACCAGCACCTGCTGTGTCTCGGAAAGTCCGAGCTCCCACGGAACGCCGGCATGCCGAATCGAGCTGATGGGCGATGCGCCCGTGCCGCCGTCGTAGCCGCTGATCAGGATCACGTCGGCGTGGGCCTTCGCAACGCCCGCCGCCACCGTTCCCACGCCGGCTTCGGCGACCAGCTTCACCGAAATGCGCGCCCGCGGGTTGGCGTTCTTCAGATCGTGGATGAGCTGGGCCAGGTCCTCGATCGAGTAAATATCGTGGTGCGGGGGCGGCGAGATCAGCCCCACGCCGGGAATTGAGTGGCGCACGCGCGCGATCACTTCGTCCACTTTGTGGCCGGGCAGCTGGCCGCCTTCGCCGGGCTTCGCGCCCTGCGAGATCTTGATTTGCAGGTCGTCCGCATTCACGAGGTAGTTGGTGGTAACCCCGAAGCGGGCCGACGCCACCTGCTTGATCGCGCTGCGGCGCAGGTCGCCGTTCGGATCGGGATGGAAGCGGACTTCGTCTTCGCCGCCCTCGCCGGTATTGGACCTCCCGCCCATGCGGTTCATGGCGATCGCCAGCGTCTCGTGGGCTTCCTTGCTAATCGATCCGAAGGACATCGCGCCCGTGGCGAAGCGCTTCACGATTTCGGAAGCAGGCTCCACGTCTTCGAGCGGAATGGGCGAGGCGTTTGGCTTGAAATCGAACATGCCGCGCAGCATCTGGAGGTCGCGGTTCTGCTGGTTCACGACGTTCGCGAACTCCTCGAAGCTTTCGAACTTGGACTGCCGGACGGCGTGCTGGAGCTTGCTAACCGTGAGCGGATTCAGGAGGTGGCGCTCGCCGCGCACGCGGTACTGATATTCGCCGCCCACGCGCAGCTCGCTCTCGGATTCGCTCGGAGGCTGCATCGCGAATTCGTGCTTCATGAGCGCTTCGCGGGCCAGGACTTCGATGCCCACGCCTTCGATGCGCGAGGACGTCCCGGTGAAGTAGCGGTCCACGAGGGCGCGATTCAAGCCGATGGCCTCGAAGATCTGCGCGCCCTGATAGCTCTGCAAGGTGGAGATGCCCATTTTGGAGAAGGTCTTCAGCAGGCCTTTATCCACGGATTTCATGTAGCGCTTGAAAACCTTGTCCCACTCTTCGCCGGATGGAAAGCTGCCCTGCTTGTAGAGATCCTCCAGCGTCTCGATGGCGAGGTAGGGATTCACGGCGCTGGCTCCGTAGCCGAGGAGCAGGGCGAAGTGCATCACCTCGCGGGGTTCGCCGGATTCGACGATCAGAGCGACCTGATTGCGGGTCTTCTCGCGGATCAGGTGATTGTGGACGGCCGAAAGCGCGAGCAGGCTCGGAATCGGCGCATGGCGCTCGTCCACGCCGCGGTCGGAGAGAATCAGCAGCGTGTAGCCGGACTTCACCGCGGCCGAAGCTCGTTCGCAAAGCGTGTCGATGGCCCGCTCGAGCTCCTGATCTCCGTCGTCCACGCGAAACAGCGCGGAAAGAGTGGTGGCCAGGAAATCACCCCATTTCACGCCGCGCAGCTTCTCGAGCCGCCAGTTCGAAATGATCGGATGGCGAAGCTTCAGCGTGTGGCACTGCTTCGGCGTTTCATCGAGCAGGTTGCCCTCGCGCCCGATGTAGGTGTTGAGCGACATCACGAGATCCTCGCGGATCGAATCGATCGCGGGATTCGTCACCTGGGCAAACGTCTGCTTGAAGTAGCTGAACAGGGTTTGCGGCTTGTCGGAGAGGCACGCGAGCGGCGTGTCGATGCCCATCGATCCCACGGGTTCTTCGCCCTTCGTGGCGGAGGGAAGAAGGATCGTCTTCAAGTCCTCGTCCGTGTAGCCGAAGGCGCGCTGGCGCATCAGGATCGTGTCGTGGTTCGTGTTCTGCACGTTGGTGGGGCTGGGAAGATGATCGAGAGTGATCTGGTTTTCCTTCAGCCACTCGGCATAGGGACGGCGCGACGCGAGCTGCTTTTTGACTTCCTCGTCCGCGATCAGGCGCTTCTGCACCGTATCGACGAGCAGCATGCGGCCGGGCGCGAGGCGGCCCTTCATGCGCACGTCTTCGGGCTTCACCGGCAGCACGCCGGCTTCGGACGCCATGATGACGAGGCCGTCCGCGGTGACCGCGTAGCGGCCGGGGCGCAGCCCGTTGCGATCGAGCTTCGCGCCGATGACGCGCCCGTCAGTGAATGCGACGGCGGCGGGGCCGTCCCAAGGCTCCATCAGCGATGCGTGATATTCGTAGAACGCCTTGACGTCCGGCGGCATGGTGGGATCGTTGTCCCATGCCTCGGGGATCAGCATCGACATCACGTGCGGCATACTGCGGCCGCCCAGAGCGAGAAGTTCGATGGCGTTGTCGAGCATCGCCGAGTCGCTGCCACCCGGAGTGATGATAGGCAAAAGCTTCTCGATATCCTTGCCGAAGAGAGGCGAAGCCAGCACCGATTGCCGCGCGTACATCCAGTTCACGTTGCCGCGCAGCGTATTGATTTCGCCGTTGTGGCAAACGTAGCGATACGGGTGCGCCAGTTGCCAGCTCGGGAACGTATTTGTCGAGAAGCGCTGGTGGACGAGGCACAGCGCGCTCGTCACTTCGGGATCGGACAGCTCTTTGTAGAAGTTCGTGATCTGCGGGGCGAGCAGCAGTCCCTTGTAGACGATCGTGCGCGATGAAAGAGACGGGATGTAGAAGAAATCCTTCTCCTTCAGGTCGGATTCAGCGACGGCGGTTTCCGCGGCCTTCCGCAGCACGTAGAGCTTGCGCTCGAGCGCGTCCTGATCCATGCCCGGCGAGCGGCGGATGAAAATCTGCTCGATGTACGGCTGCGAGGCGCGCGCCACGCGCCCGATCATGTTTCCGTCGATGGGAGTGTCGCGCCAGCCGAGAACCTTCAGGCCTTCCGCTTTTGCGGTTTTCTCGACGATGCCTTCGCAGAGGATTCGCTCCTGCGGGTCAACCGGCAGGAACACCATTCCGACGCCATATTCGCCCGGCGCGGGAAGCGTGAATCCAAGCTGCTTGCACTCGCGCTCGAAAAACGAGTGGGGAATTTGGATCAGAATGCCGGCGCCGTCGCCCGTCTCCGGATCGCACCCGCACGCGCCGCGATGCGTGAGGTTGATCAGAATCTGGATGCCCTTCAGCACGATGTCGTGGGACTTCTGGCCCTCGATGTTGGCGACGAAACCGACGCCGCAGGCATCATGCTCGTGCTGCGGGCGGTAAAGTCCCTGGGCTTTCGGTAAGCTCCGAAACGGATAATCCGACTTGATCTTCTTGCGCATGTTCGTGTTGAAGTGATGCCCGGGCGAGACAGCATTTTAACATCTTTTCGTTCGGCCGTTCCCCTTGAACTGCGCGTCCGGGCATCCCAAAGTTTTTCGAATTCGATGCATAAAAAGTGTTTATCGGAAGGGAAATGCACGCCTGTCGCGGGAAATTGGGTTCTAAGAGGTCCAGGACCGATGCAGGAATCGAAGCGCGGCGGCCTATTCCGGTTGAAGGTGGGGTTGGCGTGCTCCGCTGATGATTCCCGAAACCACGCAGAAGCCGGCGCCGAACAGCAGCGCGATTTTGGCGCCGTGAAGTGTGGCGCCGCCGTGCGCCGAAAGGCTGAAGATAACCGCCACGACCGAGACACCAATCGACTGGCCAAGCAACCGGGACATCGTGCTGATGCCGCCGGCGCCGCCGCTTCGTTCCCGCGGAGCGCTGGCAACCATCGCCCGGTTGTTCGGGGCTCCGAAGAAGCCGAATCCCATTCCGCCGAAGGCGGCTCTCCAGATGATTTGAAACGCCGTCGGATGAGGAGGCAGCGTTGCAAGCAGCAGGAGACCGATCGCCATCCCCGCCATGCCCACCGTGCCAAGGACCCTGATCGGATAACGATCGGCGAGGCGTCCCGAAAGTTGGGACATGATGCCGCCGGCGAGCGGCCACGGTGTGAGGAGAATCCCCGCCCACACCTGCGAAAATCCCAGCCCGTCGATGAAGTAAAACGGAAGAACCACGAACGCGAGCCCCTGGCCCATGAACGTGCATAACGACGCCGCGCTCGAGAGCGCGAAGATCGGCCGGTTGAAGAGGTCGATCGCCAGCATGGGGACGTGCAGCGAAATCTGGCGGCGCACCAGCAGGAACCCGAACACGAGCGCACCGATCAATTCTGCAACCACGACGGGAACGCGCTCGAGATTGCCGACACCGTCGATGCCGCGGATCAGCAATGTCACCGCGGCGGCGTTCAACACGGCGCTCCACAGGTCCCAGCGATGGCGCGTGCCTTCCGCGGGCGCCAGAAATCGCCCCGACAAGCTGAGCGACAAGAGGCCAAACGGAATGTTGATTGCGAACAGCCAGTGCCACGACGCGACCGAGAGAATGGCCGACGCGATCGACGGGCCGGCGGCCGCGGACGTAAAGACGACCATTCCGCCCAGGCCGATGCCGTGCCCGAGCAGCGCGCGCGGATACGTGTACCGGATCACCGCTGCGGATGTGCTCCAGATGCAGGCTGCGCCGACTCCCTGAAAGACGCGCGCCAGCACGAGCGTATTCAGCGAGTGCGGCAGGGAGCATCCCACCGAGGCCAGCGTGAAGAGGGCCAAGCCTGCCTGGTACACGCGCTTGTAGCCGATGATGTCCACCAGCGACGACAGCGGAACCACGCAGATGGCGACGGCCAGCAGGAACGCGTTGACGACCCAGATCGAGACGGCGGGGCTCGCGTTCAACTGTTTCGCGATATTCGGCAGCGCCGTGTTGGCGATGTTGCCGTCGAGGACCGACATGGAGAGCCCGATGCAATACGTGAGCATGGCCCAGCCGCGTCTGCCCGCGGGCAGGCCGTCGGTCGCGTCCACGCCACCGGGAACAGCGATTGTTACCTCGGACATTTCTCCTCTACGGAATTCGATTCCCGCGGGACTCAGGCGTGAGCCGCAGCGCGGCCGCCGGCTCGAGACACAGACTGGTTCCTTCGGCTGGAATCAGTTTCGCACATTCCCGAAATGTTGTGATGGTGGTGCCGGTGCTCAAGTTCTTCGCTCGCGAATCATGCGAATGGCATCGGGAAGCCCCGCATCTCTCGCGCCCGCGGCTCCCACTTCCGCATTCCCGCTCGGCGCTTCCTCCGGCTCCGCGCCGCCTTCGCCCGGAGCGAGGAAGAGGTTTGTTTCGATGCCGTGCTGCTTCGTGTAGAGATCGTAGTAGCGCCCTTCCGCCGCGTAGAGCGAAGCGTGCGCGCCGCGCTCGATGATCCGGCCCGCCTCGACGACCAGAATCTGATCGGCACGGCGAATCGTCGATAGGCGGTGCGCGATGACGAACGTCGTGCGGCCGCGCATAAGGTAGCGGAGGCCTTCCTGGATCAGCGCCTCCGACTCCGAATCGAGGCTCGACGTGGCTTCGTCGAGAATCAGAATGCGCGGGTCCGCGAGAATCGCGCGGGCGATAGAGACGCGCTGCTTCTGGCCGCCGGAGAGCTTGACGCCGCGCTCGCCGACCACCGTGTCGTATTTCTTCTCGAACGTCTCGGCGAATTCGTCGACGCGGGCAATCCGGCAGGCCGCGAGAATTTCCTGCTCGCTCGCATCAGGGCGCGAGAATGAGACGTTCTCGCGGATCGTGCCGTCGAAGAGAAACGTCTCCTGCAAGACGACGCCGAGTTGCGTGCGGTAGGAATCGAGGCGCACATGCGCGAGGTCGATTCCATCAACCAGCACGCGGCCCGATGTCGGGACGTAAAACGCGGCGATCAATCCGATGATCGTCGATTTGCCCGCGCCGGAGGGGCCGACGAGCGCCGTCACGGTGCCGGGCGCGGATTCGAAGCTGACTTCACGCAGCACGGGCTTGCCCGGATCGTAAGAGAAGTCCACGGCATCGAACACGACGCGGCCTTCGATGCGGTCGAGTCGCTCCGTGCGCTGCGGATCCTGATCCTCGAGCTTCTCGTTCAGCACTTCGCGGGTCCGCTCGAGTCCCGCCATCGCCTCCGTCATTTGCGGGCCGATCGATGCGATCTGCGCCACGGGCGCGATCAGCATCGCGAGAAGGGCCATGTAGGAAACAAGGTCCCCGGCCGTCATTGTCCCCGAGAGAATGTTTCGCGCGCCGAGGAACATCATCGACGCGCTGACGATGCCCATCAGCGCGGTGGCGGAAAAGCTCATCAGCGAAGTTGCTGTGAGCGTTTGGAGCACATTGTCGAGCAGCTTCTGCACGCCGCCCTGAAAAACTTTCTCCTCGCGCTCTTCAGCGTGATACCCCTTCACGACGCGCACGCCTCCGAGCGATTCCGTCAGCCGCCCCGTCACTTCCGCGTTGAGTTTCGGCCGCGCGCGATACATGGGGCGGATTTTTTTGAGCGCCAGGCTCAACCCCAAGCCAAAGATCAGCACGGCCACGGATGCCGCGGCCGTCATCGAAACGCTTACGAACAAGAGGTAACCCATCACCAGGATCGCCGTGATGATGCCTCCGAGAAAGTCGACCAGACCAGTCCCGATCAGGTTGCGGATGCCCTCGACGTCGCTCATGATCCGCGAGACGAGCACGCCCGTCCGGTTCGCGTCGTAAAACGAGACCGGCAGCCGTCCGATATGCGCCTGCACTTTGATGCGCAGCTCCGTAATCATTCTCTGGGAGGACTTGGAGAGCAATTGCGTAAGCGAGTAGGAAGTGAGTCCCTGAACGATGGTCGCGCCAATCACGGCCAGCACGATACGCGGCAGCAGATTCGCGTGATGTTTGACGATTACGTCGTCGAACAGATACTTGAGCGATCTTGGCGCCACCAGCCCCGAAATGCGGTTGATCAGCATCAATACGAATCCGACGGCGAGAATCGCGCGCCGGGGCTTTATGAGCGCCCACACGTCGGGCAGAAGTTTCCAGAACGACTGTTTGGCGGGAGCGCCTGGTGCGGCCGAAGCGGCGCGTCCGGGCCGCTCGGCCCTTCTCGCCGCGCTGCCCGAGTGGGTTGATGGAAAAGGTGGCATCCTAACCGATCGCGTCCATTCGAAACGCTCGCACTCGCGTAGATTTTTTGGCTGTTGAGATTATAGCGGAAGCGAAGACCGAGCGCGACCTTGGCCGGTGCCGCACAGAGTGGACGAATGGTTGAATTGTCGTCCGGGACGATCGCGCGGGTGCTGCGTGGAGGCGAGCCGGTTTTAGCGCGTGGCGCTCATGTCGCTCGAAGTGCCCCCCGCGGCCGGAACGTAGCACTTCAGCGTGTAGTCCATGACCATGCGGTCGGCGTTGAATCGCCAGCCCAGCGTGCGGATCGTTCGCTTCATGCGCTTGATCCAGCCGCGCGGCAGGCCGTCGCGGTCGCGCTGATAGTACAGCGGAATCACCTCTTCGCGCAGGACGCGGTAAAGCTCCTCGCCGTCGCGGGTATCGTGTACATCCATGTTCGAATGCGTGCGGCCGGTCCCGATGGCAAAGCCGTTGAGGCCGTCGTAGGCCTCCGCCCACCAGCCGTCGATGACGGAGAGATTGAGTCCGCCGTTCAACACCACCTTCTGTCCGCTGGTGCCGGAAGCCTCGAGGGGCCGCCTCGGATTGTTGAGCCATACATCGACGCCCTGCACGAGGTGGCGCCCGACGCTGATGTCGTAGTCTTCGACGAACACGAACCGGTCGGCAAATTTCGGATCGCGAGTCAGCTGGGACACCTGCTGTAGCACGCGCTTTGCGGGCTCGTCGTTTGGATGCGCCTTGCCCGCGAATACGAACTGCACCGGACGCTTCGGATCGTTTACCATCGAGGTCAGTTTCTCGACGTCCGTGAGCAGCAGGTTGGCCCGCTTATATGTCGCGAACCGGCGCGCGAATCCGATCGTCAGCGCGTCGGGACTGAGCACTCCGCCGAGCCGCTCGATATCCTCAGAAGACTCGCCGCGGTGCAAAGCCTGATCCATCGCGCGGCGGCGCACAAACTCAAGAAGCTGCAATTTCAGGCTGAGGTGCGTTTCCCACAGCTCACCGTCGTCGACATTCTCGATGTTTTCCCAGATCTTCTGCTCGCTGCTGTGCTCGTGCCAGCCCGTGCCGAGGTGGCGGTCGTAGAGGCGAAACATCTGCGGCGCAAGCCAGGTGGGAACGTGCACTCCGTTGGTGATGTGGCCGATCGGAACCGCGTCCTCGGACTTGCCCGGAGCGAGCGCTTTCCACATTGCGCGTGATACTTCTCCGTGCAGGGCCGAGACGGCGTTGGCCCGCCGCGAGAGCTTCAGGCCCATTACCGTCATTGTGAATTCCTCGTCGCTGTAGGGATCGACTCGCCCGATCGCCATCAAACCCTCGTGGGAGACGGCCAGTTGATCCCGCAACGGGCCGAGGTGTTCCTCCATGAGGCCCGCGTCAAAACGGTCGTGGCCTGCGGGCACCGGCGTGTGGGTTGTGAAGACGACCTCACGGGACACGCGTGGCGCGGCATCCGCGAAATTCAGGCCCTCGTCCTGCATTCGCGTGCGAATCGCTTCGAGCACGGCAAATCCGCTGTGCCCTTCGTTCAGGTGCAGAACGCCGGGCGTAATCCCCATCGCCTTCAGAGCGCGGTATCCGCCCACGCCGAGCAGGAGCTCCTGGCGAATGCGGATGCGGCGGTCACCTCCGTAGAGCCGCGAGGTGAGCTCGCGATCCTCGGGGGCGTTTCCTTCGACATTGGAATCGAGCAGGAACAAATCGCAGCGGCCCACGTTGACTCGCCAGACCTTGGCGCGAATCGACCCGCCGCGCGTTTCGACCTGTACCATCACCGGCTCGCCGCTCTTGCTGATGGCGGGCACCATCGGCAGCTGGCTGATGTCCGTCTGCAAATATTCCTCGCGCTGCCACCCGTGCTGGTCGAGCCACTGCCGGAAGTAGCCCTGCCCGTAGTAGAGGCCGATTCCGACGAGCGGAATGCCAAGGTCGGACGCGCTCTTGATGTGGTCGCCGGCGAGCACGCCGAGTCCGCCGGAGTAAATCGGCATCGACTCGTGCAAGCCGAACTCCGCCGAGAAGTAGGCGACCGGGCGCGGCCTCAGGATGCCGGCGTGCCTCGCTCCCCAGGTGCGGTCCTTTTCGAGATACTCGCGGTGGCGGCGATAGGCGTAGTTGATCCGGCTGTGCAGCAGTAGCTCGCTGGCCCGCCGCTCCAGCCTGGCCAGCGGAAATTCGCCAAGCAGCGTGATCGGGTTGTGATTGAGCTCGTTCCAGCGCACCGGATCGAGGTCGAGGAAAAGGCTCGTGGAATCGTGGTCCCAGCTCCACCAGAGATTCAAGGCGAGGGACCATAGCCGCTCCTGGATCGGCGCGATGAAGCGATCGAGCGCGCGCGCTTCGCTGACGACCGGCGCGACCTCGGCGGCAGCTTCCACCAAGTTTCGAATCTCGTCCTCTCGAAACACGCGTGGTTCAATCGTTTGCACGACCAGGACACCTTGCAGGACGCCGCGGTCGATCAGGGGCACGCCAAGGAACGATTCGTACT
>Ga0335077_10002865_pt1 | contig 20656 bp, 18 predicted proteins | sample Lox_Sample_31_FD_207151 | JGI IMG/M metagenome (GOLD analysis project Ga0335077, IMG submission 207151) | Soil microbial communities from Loxahatchee National Wildlife Refuge, Florida, United States - Lox_Sample_3.1 | ecosystem: Environmental > Terrestrial > Soil > Wetlands | place: USA...
GGCTTGGCGCCGAAAACATCGAACCAGCGCCAGGTGACGTTGGCCCCGCGCAGGCGCTCAGGCACGGTGGAGCCGGTGTAGTTGAAATCACCCCGGTTGATGAGCGCGGCCGAATCGAATTGTTGCGTGCTGTGCAGCACGTCTGCGAAGTCGGGGACGGATACGCCGATGTTGTTGAGCGCCAGCTTTTCGTATCGCGCCTGCACCGATGCGATTCGCTCGGGGTGCGCCACCCCTGCCGGATTCAGCAAAACCTGGTTGACGACGCTGAAAATTGCGGAATTGGCGCCGATGCCCAGGGAGAGTGTGGCGAGCGCCACCAGGGTATAGCCTGGAGATTTCTGCAGGGTTCGGGCGGCGTAGCGTAAGTCTGACCAGAGTGCGCGCATATTGTTAATACTCGTGACAAGTCATTTGGTTACGAGAGAAAGATCGCGCGACGGTATTGGCAGCCGTCCTTATCTCTGGCTCAGTTCCCCCGCCGTGACTCGCTGATTGAACTCCGCCGACCGGTTCCGCGGCACACTCAGCGATTGCCAGCGGTCACCCGCGAAATGCTTGGCCAGCATAACAATCTGCCCCACATGATGCGCGTAATGCGCTACCTGGCGGTTGACGGCCTGCATCACTGAGTGCGCTTCGCCGCGGATCGTCACCGTGCGCCCGAGGTCCGCATCCGAAAGGGGTTCCAGCGCCCGGAACAAACGCGTCCAGCCGTCCTCCCACACATTCAACAGGGCGTTGCGGGTAGCGGGTGGATCTACAAATTCGGTGTCGCGATGACGATCCGGCTTCTCCCCATCTGTCGTCAAGAAATCTGTCCAGCGGGACCGCATGTTGCCCGCCATGTGTTTCACTACGATCCCGATCGAATTCGCTTCTTCATCCAGCATGGCGAAGAGCTGTTCGTCCGTGACCTGCTCCATCGCGCGTTCGGCAAGCTTCTTGTAATAGCGGAATAATGTCAGGGAATCCTCGATATAAGACGTGGTGAACTTCAGTGCCATGCGACCAGTCTACTTCGAGAGTGGACTCAGGGTGGCGCCTAACACCCTCAGTAATAAGACCGCTGCGTCTTTTTCCCCAGCACGCGCGAAGTGCCGCGCTTTTCGGTTCAACAAACCGTTCACAAGGCGGGAGTTAGGGGTGGCAGTCCACGTGCCCCAGCGGCTTTACTGTGAAAGGTCCATCCAGGCGGAGGTTTATCGCGGCGGGGCTGGCGGCGCCCATTGTGGCTTGCGGGCGGCGCGGGAGTCCGTGGCGGTTCTTTACGGTCGAAGAAGCCAGGACGGTGGAGGCGGTCTGTGCCCAGATTATCCCGGAAGATCAGGACGCGGGGGCGGTGCGGGCCGGGGTGGTCCATTTCATGGACACGCAGTTGACGCGGTTTTATAAGCCGCTGCAGAAGACCTACCGGCGGGGGATCGCGCAAATCGATCAGGCAAGCCTCGAGGTTGCCGGGAAGCCGTTCGCGGAGTTACCGGCGGCGCAGCAGTTGGCGGTGCTGCATCACATCGAGAGCAACCCGGAGTTGAAACCGTTTTTCGATTTGCTGGTGGCGCATACCATGCAGGGGTTTTACGGCGACCCGCGGCATGGCGGCAACCGGGACCGCGTGAGCTGGAAGATGGTGGGCCTGCCGTATCCGCCGCTGCGCGGGCGGCTGCGCTATGACCTCACCGACCCTGCTAAGGGAGAGCGGCCGTGGCGCTGAAGCGGGTCAACGCGGTGATCGTCGGCGCGGGCGCGGGGGGCGGCATCGTCGCCAAGGAACTGGCGGAAGCCGGGTTGAGCGTCGTGCTGCTGGAGCGCGGCAAGTGGTATTCACCCTTCGATTGCCGGAAAGACGATCTGCGCAACCAGCGCACGTCGCCATTAGGGCAGGCGTTTGGTCCGGATGACGAACGGAACCCGCGGGTGCTGGTGGAGGGCGCGGGTCATGAGCGGATGGTACGCGCGAGCGGCTCTGGGTATCACAACAACGCGGCGTGCGTGGGCGGCGGCACGTTCAGCTATGGCGCGATGGCGTGGCGCTACCTGGAAAAAGACTTTCGCATGCGCTCGACCTACGGGCGACTTCCCGGCAGCACGCTTGAAGATTGGCCGGTGTCGTATCAGGACCTCGAGCCGTATTACGAAAAAGCCGAGTGGGAAATCGGCGTCTCGGGCGATGTTTCCGGGGACCCGTTTCATGCACCGCGCCGGCGGCCGCTGCCCATGCCGCCGCTGCCGCCGAACCGTGAACAGGAGCTTCTCTATCCCGCGGCGAAGCGGCTGGGGCTCCATCCGTTCGACATTCCCATGCTGCGCAACAGCGTCCCCTATAACGGGCGGCCCGCCTGCATGCGCTGCCGCTGGTGCGTGGGTTTCGCCTGTGAAGTGGACGCCAAGTGCGGCACGCACAACACGGTGATCCCGAAAGCGCTGGCCACGAAGAATTGCGAGCTACGAACCGAGTGCGTGGTGAAAGAGATTCTGACCAACGAGCACGGCCGCGTCACGGGGATTGCGTACTTCGACGCGCACGATCAGCTCCAGCAGCAGGATGCCGACATCGTGGTGGTTTCCTGCGGCGCCATCGAATCGGCGAGGCTGCTGCTGAATTCGAAGAGCCGATTTTTTCCGGACGGTCTGGGGAATCGTCATGACTGGGTGGGCAGAAACCTGCAAGGACACACATACAGCGGCGCGTTCGGCCTGATGCCCATGGACATTTACGACGACCTGGGGCCGGGCGCAGGCATCGCGATCAGCGATTACAACCACGGGAATCCCGGTCTTATCGGGGGGGCCATGCTGGCGAATGAGTTTATACGCTTGCCCTACCAGTTCGTCAGTATGATCCCCCCCGGCCTGCCGCGCTGGGGCAAGGCGCACAAGGATTTCATGCGCAGCGCGTATCGCAGGGCGATCGCCGTGCAAGGCCCGACGCAAGAAATGCCGGTGTTCGACTCGCGCGTGCAAGTGGACCCTGTGGTGAAAGATCACTGGGGGATTCCAGTGGCGCGCCTGTCGGGCGACAAACATCCGCACACGATCGAGATCAGCACCGTGATGGCGGGGAAGGCGGAAGCGTGGATCAAGGAAGCGGGCGCGGTTCAGACCTGGAAGAAGCTCCCTGGCCCGGGGCTCAGCGCCGGGCAACACCAGGCGGGCACGTGCCGGATGGGGGATGATCCCAACACTTCAGTGGTGAACCGCTACTGCCAGGTGCACGATGTCGACAATCTGTTCGTGATCGATGCGAGCGTGCATGTGACCAACGGCGGATTCAATCCGGTGCTCACAATCATGGCGATGGCGTATCGCGCTTCGGATCATCTGGTGAAGCAGTGGAAGGGCACCCGGTTCGCATGATCGCGAAATACATATGGACCGCGGCGCCGGTGCTGGTGGCGGTGGTGCTGATGCTGCCGGCTTCGAGCGTCTACTACGCGGCGACGGGCGGGGAGGGCTGCGCCGGGTGCCACGAGATTCGCCAGTCGTATGAATTATGGAGGCAGTCGACACACCGCTCGGTGAGCTGCTCGGCATGCCACGGCGATTCGTTCACGAGCGGGCCGTCCTTCCACATGGCCAACGCACGCCGTTTGACGAAGCACGTGGAGGGCGACGTGCCGGAGCAGGTGCGAATTCAGGGCCTGGATGTGGTTCGCATGATGGAGCGCTGCAAGAACTGCCATCGCCAGGAGTTTGCGGACTGGCAGGCGGGCCCGCACGGTTCGACGTTTGCGACCATCTTCCTGGACGCTAAGCAGAACCGGCAGCGGCTCCTGATGGACGATTGCCTGCGCTGCCACGGCAGTTACTTCGCTGGCGGCATGCGGGAGCTAGTGACGCCGCTCGATACGCGCGGGCCGTGGCAGTTCAAGGATGCGCAGTGGACCAATCAGCCGGCGATTCCGTGCCTGAGCTGTCATGAGATGCACCGGCGCGGAGAGCCGCTCCGCAAGCCATCGCAACCGCGGCCGCATCCGGCGGTGCGCGAGGAAATCCAGATGCCTTCGCTTGCGCTGTTCGATCGGCGCGAGCAAACGTACGTTGCGGCAACCGACCTGCCGCTACCAGCGATGCGGGACAACGACCGGCCGGTCAAGATGAGTCCGGATGCGCGTCAGGCACTCTGCTATCAGTGCCATGCCCCGCTCGCAACCCGCCAGGTGGGGTCGGGCGACGACCGCACCGGCATGGGCGTCCACGAAGGCATCAGCTGCCTGGCGTGCCATCAGCATCACGGCGAAACCACGCGAGCTTCGTGCAGTTCGTGCCATCCGCGCCTGTCCAATTGCGGACTGGACGTGGAGAAGATGGACACCACGTTTGCATCGGCGCAAAGCAAACACAATGTCCATTTCGTGAAGTGCGCGGATTGCCATACGAAGGGCGTACCGAAGAAGCGCGCATGATCGGCCGAGCCGTTCTGGTGTGGCTCGTTCTGATGATTGTGGAGTCTGTTCACGGTATGCTGCGGACGCTGCTTCTGGCACCCCACACCGGGGATTTTCGAGCGAGGCAGATCGCCGTGTTTACCGGATCGTGCCTGATCGTGGGCGTATCATATCTGTTTGTTCGCCGGCTGCGTGCGGAGGGGACGAGAGCGCTCCTGCTTGTGGGGCTTCTGTGGGTGGGGCTCACGGTTGCGTTCGAATTCGGCTTTGGGCATGTGGTGTTTGGCCGATCATGGGAGAACCTGGCGTCCGACTACAACCTTGTGCACGGCGGGTTGATGCCTATTGGGCTAGTAGTGCTGCTGTTGTCGCCAGCGATTGCGGCGAGGTTGCGAGCGGACTGCCATACACAGGGTGGGCCGAACAAGCGGGCTTGATCATTCGGGCCTTTCCGTTGTGGCTGATTTTGGCTTGAGCGAGCTATCTGCTTGTGGTAGCCTTGCGGTTCATTGGAGTCGCAATGAATCTCATAAAACGGCACGCTTCTGTTGGGGTGTTGAGCGCCATATTCCTCTTGTTCGCCTGCAGATTAATGGCACAAAACCCTGACGGCAAAATGACCAGGCTGGGGTTCGAAGTAGGGGTTTCTTACGAGGGTGAGCCGATTGCGACCGAGAGAACTGCATGCAATCCAGATGAATGGAGCCGGTCCATCGACTGGGGCGACAGCACACCAAAAGAGGCGCTCAAGAGTTCCGCCAAAAAGACATTTGGAGATGGAAGCGCGGTGCCCGCGGGGACGTATGTTGTCTTCGGCGGCAGGCATCAATATAGTGCCGCGCAGCAATACAGCGGCACGTTGTACATAAGCCAACACTGCCGGACTCTGCTGCCAGGCACTAACCAGTTTTCGTTTCCCTTCACGGCTCAAGTTTTCGCGAGAGTACCGATCAACTCGGTACAAGGGCCTGCCACGGCGATCCGGCGGGGTTCCAAAGCTAAGCTGACCATCATTCTGGAGGCCCTGGCGCCTTTATCCAACACCAGAGTGTTCCTGGAAGCCGACAAAGCCGTCTTTTCCAACATTCCTCAGTTCAGTGATGTGCCGGAGAAAGGGAACGTGACGACAGTTTTGTTGTCCGTGCAACCTAACGCACCGACCGGCGAGTCGGAGGTGAAGTTCTGGACCGATCCCGACCCGGCGGCCAGGAAGTCTGTAGCGGTAAGAATCGCTCCGTAGAGTGAGCGAGCAGGGCCCGGCCATGCGCATTGAACAGCGAGATGCGCTCGCATTTCTTGCCATCCCGTTGATCGTGGCAGCGTTCAAGGCCGCGAACGCCGCCTTTGCGACCCTCTGCCTGTGCCTGGCGGGCACAATCATTGTTTTCGCCATAGGGCGCCATGAGGAGTTGCCATGGAAAAACAGACTTGCAGCGGGCGCGTTGGTTTTCGCCGCGGACGTGGCAGCGCTCTTCTATTTATACCGAATGGATGCCGCGAGGGAATTCAGGGAGCAGGTGGCTCCTCTGATTGCCGCGACGCTGCCGCAGCCGGTGAGCAGCAACTGCCCCATTCCAAAGAACGCGGTCGCGCTGTATCTTGGCAACCGGGTTTCCGTCATCACCGAATTTCCCCACGTCGTTTTCCGGGCGCACGGCGAAGAGATACTCAGGATCGACCGCGCTGCCTCCGATTTGCTGATTAGCTTTCGCGTGTTTAACGATAGCGGCGCCCTGGTGGCGCGTCTGGACAGGAACACATTCACGGCCGGGAATTCCGCAGCGCGTTTGGAACGGCCGGACGCGAGCCATCTGGTTGTCATTGACGACCGGGGGACTGCAGTGCTCGACGTGCAATTTCTGAATCCGCAGGCTCTTAAGATGACAGGGATCCTAAGATATCCGGGAGCAGATCCGATTATCATTGGCGAAAAGTACTCAGGAAAAGGTGGTTCCATCATGCCGCAAGCATGTAACACGGGGCCTGAGCCGGACTTCGAAGGCAACTAAGGGGCCAGCGGCACAAGCCATCCCGCATGGTGCCGCGAAACGGGGGGCGCACGGATGGAGACGGGGGTGTCAGCTACTATAGCGGGCACTTGGCCCCAGCGGTGGTCGCCGCTCACCAAACCGGCACATCCCGAATACTTTTCGCCCCTGTCTTCAACCGCTTCACCCCATCGATGTTGGTAGAGCGTGAGTCAGGCCGCTATACTCTCGGCATTCGCAGTAGCTCGTGCAACAAGGCTAACTCCTCAGTGATCTTTACTTATCTCACGTGAGCGGTATGGCTAGCACGGTTACTAACAAATAGTGTCGGCTGTCAGGAATGAAAGCCGAAAGGTGGGGTCTTTATGAAGAAGGTATCGCTTGCACTTGTGCTGGCGCTGTGCGGAACTGTTTCCGCGCTCGCCCAGAATGCCAACGGACGTATTGTCGGCGTCATTACAGATCCGCAGGGAGCGGTGATTCCGGCGGCCCGCATCACGGTAACCAATACTGCGACGCATCTGAGCCGCACAACGGAATCCAGCGCGGATGGAACGTATCAGGTGCTGGACCTGCCGATTGGAATTTATGCGGTGACAGTCGAACACCCGGGTTTTACCAAGGTCGTTTCGTCCGACCAACAGTTATTAATCAACCAAACGCTTCGTGTGGATATACCCATGTCTATCGGGAAGACCAGCGAAACGGTGATGGTGGAAGCCTCGGGCGTCAGCGTAGAGACGGTCAATTCCACCGTCGCTCAGTCCGTTACGGGGCGTCCGGTTCAGGAACTTCCGCTGAACGGGCGCAATGTGCTGGATCTCGCGCTTACGTTGCCCGGCGTGGTAGAGACGAATCCGGATTCTACTGCCGCGGGTACTTACAGCGTGGCGGGCGGCCGGTCCGATTCCGTCACCTTCTTGTTAGACGGCGGCATGAACAACGACTTACTCGATAATAGCGTCGTTCTTAACCCGAACCCGGATACGATTGCTGAGTTCAAGGTTCTGCAAAATAACTATACCGCCGAGTACGGGCGCAACTCCGGCGGAATAATCAGCGTGGTAACCAAATCCGGCACCAACGAACTGCATGGCAGCCTGTTCGATTTCGTACGGAACGACGCTTTCAATGCCAACAGCTTCTTCGATAACCAGCAGGACCTGCCGGTGCCGGTGTTGAAGCGCCAGCAGTTCGGCGCGACGCTGGGAGGACCGATCACCATTCCGAAGATCGTGAACGGACGGGACCGCCTGTTCTTCTTTTTGGGTTATCAAGGCCAGCGGCAAACAGCGACCGCGGTGAACCCCGGGGTGACGGTCTATACCCCGGCCGAACTGAACGGTGACTTCTCGCACGCGGCGAATGGGGCGCCGGATCCGCTGGTGGCCAGCTTCTTGCAACAGAATCCGTACTTCCAGGCGAACCCGGCTCTGGCGGCCCAGGCCATCATTGATCCGGCAAAGATCGATCCGATTGCACAGAATTACATCAAAGCGGGGCTGATTCCGACGTCCCCAACCGGGACCTTGTTTCCGCAGGCCGGCTCCACGGACAATCGTGACGAGCTCACGGGAAAAATTGACTACCTGGTCAGCGACAAGGATCGGATTTCGGCCACGCTGGGCTGGAATAACAACCCGCAGTTGAACCCGTTCACGTACGGAGCGAACGTCCCGGGCTATCCCGATACCACGCGGTACCGCCAGTACTTCGGAAGTCTCACGTACACCAGAACGTTTTCGCCCAACCTGCTGAATGAAGCGCGTATGACGGTCCAGCGGGCCAATACATTGCAGGACCAGCCGGCGGCGAAGCTGCCAACGGCTTCACAACTGGGCGTGGGTATTACGCCGGATCGCGCGAGCGGTCCACCGCTTTTGGCTTTCAACAGCGGCATGAGCACCGGCTTCTCATACGGCGGCCCGACGACGATCATCAATGACACCTACGTGTACTCGGACACGCTGACCTGGATCCGCGGCCGGCATAACTGGAAGTTCGGCGGCGGGCTTTCCGCGTATCAGAACAACACGGTGTACGACTATTTGGTGAACGGGTACTTCCTGTTCAGCGGGACCGCCGGCGGCATCGGCTCGCAGAACGACCTGGCAGATTTCCTTTTCGGCCTGCCGGATTACTACACGCAGTTCGGCGAAGCTCCGTCGAACATTCGCAGCAAGAACTACAACGGATTCGCGCAAGACGAATGGCACTTGCGGAAGAATTTCACTCTCACGCTGGGCCTGCGGTACGAATACAGCTCGCCCAAGAAAGACCTGCAAGGCCGATCTTTCTCTTTCATTCCGGGTCTGCAATCGCAGCGCTTCGTGAATGCGCCGGTGGGCCTGGCTTATCCCGGCGATCCAGGCGCGCCAACGGGCGCCAACTTTCCGGACAAGAACGATTGGGCTCCGCGCGTGGGATTCGCGTGGGACGTTTTTGGCAACGGCAAGACCAGCGTGCGCGGCGGTTTTGGGATGTTCTACGACATTCTGAAGGGGGAAGATAATTTGCAGTTCAACGGGCAGGCCCCGTTCTTCGGCGCGGCGAATCTGTTTTTCAACCCGCTTGCCGGCAACCCGAGCGGCCCGGTGAACTACCTCTCAAATCCGTTTGTGGCGGCGGGAATCCCGAATCCATTTCCGTCCAAACCTCCGGCAAAGAACATCGATTTCGGCGCGGATGGTCTGCTACCCTTCGGCGGCAATTCGGTTTTCGTTGTGGATCCGCACCTCCGCACGCCGTACGTCTACGACTACAGCTTCAGCCTGCAGCAGGAACTGGAACGCAGCCTGATCGCGGAAGTGACGTATGTCGGCAGCTCGGCCCACGGCTTGACGGCGCTGGTAGACCAGAATCCCATGATCCTGGGAACGAGTAACCGACTCATCAATTCGCAATATGGGCTCACCGCCGACAACGGCTTCAGCTATCTGAATTCATTTCAAAATGTCGCCGACCAGAACTACAACGCGCTGGAAGCGAGCCTGACCAAGCGCTTTGCCGACTCGCGGGCCATCGGGAACACGTTTTTCACTCTGGCGTACACTTTTTCCCACAGCATCGATAACGCTTCCGGCTTCCGGCAGCGAAACTATGCCGTTCCTTACTATGACCACCGGGTATTCCGGGCCTCGTCGGATCAGGATGTGCGCGACCGTTTGTCATTCAGCGGAGGTTGGGATATTCCGTTCGACCGCTGGTTCGGAAGCGGGCCAAAGTTGCTGACGCGAGGCTGGAGCCTGTATCCAATCGTCAGCTATCGCACCGGCTTTCCGCTGGATCTGACGGCGGGTCTGACCGCGAGCACCACAAAGCCCGGGCCATCCGGAGCGGGCGATGCGAATCTGGTGCGGCCCAACCTGGTGACCTCGGGCGTTCAGATTCTCGATCCGCGCCAGACACAGACTATCGACGGCGTTACCGGAAACTACTGGTTCAATCCCGCGGACTTCGCCGTACCGGATTATTTCAACGATCCAAACTATGTTCCCACCGCGGGCCAGCGAACGTACGGTTCTCTGCCGCGAAACGCATTCCGCGGGCCCAGCCGCGTGAACACGGATCTTGCCGTAGCGAAGACGTTCAATTTCGGCGAACGGCTGAATGTGGAGTTTCGCGCGGAAGCGTTCAATGTGTTCAACCAGGTGGAGTTTTATCAGCCGGGTTGTTCCCCCGGCACCAACGGCATCCCGCAGTGTAATGCGCTGAGTATCGCGACCGGCAATCTTGGCCAAGTCACGGCGACATACGACCCGCGCATCTTGCAACTCGCGCTGCGTGTGAGGTTCTGACGGGAGTACGGGCTGTGCTAGCATCGGCATCAGAGTGGAGGGCTCATGCTGTCCATCGCGATGCGTTGCGGCGTTTTGATGTTGCTGTTGTCGGCGGGAGGCGTGGCGGCGCCGCTGCGGGTCACTCAGTCGGCATTCAAGCCGGGTGACGGCGGTCTTCCCGCCGGCTGGAGCGTATGGGCGGCGCGCCCTGAGATCGCGCCGAAGACGTTCATCGACACCACGCACTACCGCAGTCAGGCCGGCTCACTGGCTATTTCCGGGAACAGCAATGCCGCCGAGTACGGTGGCTGGGAATATCTGGCGCCGGGGATCGCGCCGGGAGAGTGGTACCGGTTCGCGGCTTACTATCGATCGGAAGGGCTCCAGGACGAAGGTTTGCAAGTCGTGGCCCGCCTCGACTGGCGCACAGCCGACGGCAAGATTGCCGGGCGGCCCGACTATCCGTACGCCATCACGCGCGATGGCGAGTGGACGCGTCTGACTTTGGACGCGCCAGCGCCGGAAAATGCCGCGGTTGTCAAGATCGAACTGTACCTTTCGAACGCTCCGCAAGCCACCCTTTGGTGGGATGACGTCTCGCTCGAGGAGATTCCGAACCCCGGAGCGCGAACCGTGACGGTGGCGGCGATCAAGTTTCATCCGCACGGGACGCATTCGGCGTCCGAGAACGTGAGCCAGTTTCTGGAACTGATCGAGCGCGCGGTGCCGGACAAGACCGACGTGATTCTGCTGCCGGAAGGAATGACCGTGGCCGGCACGGGAAAAGGCGATGCCGATGTCGCAGAGCCGCTGGCGGGACCGACGGCCGAGCGGTTGGGCGAAGTTGCCCGGCGTAAACATTCCTACATCATCGCCGGCATCTACGAGCGTGAAGCTCCGGCGGTTTATAACACGGCAATTCTGATCGACCGGGCCGGACGACTGGTGGGCAGGTATCGCAAGGTCTATTTGCCGCGCGAAGAGATCGAAGCCGGCTTGACTCCAGGGAACGATTACCCGGTGTTCCGCACGGATTTCGGAAAGATCGGGCTCATGATTTGCTGGGATGTGGAGTACGCCGACCCGGCGCGCGCACTGGCCCTGCAGGGTGCGGAAATGATTCTGATGCCTATTTGGGATGGCAATCCGACCCTGACGCGGGCGCGCGCGATTGAGAACCACGTCTTTCTCACCACGTCGACCTATGGGGACTCATCGTTGATCCTGGATCCGAATGGCGAAACGCAGGCCGCCGCATCCGAGAATGGCACCGTGGCTGTTGCGAAGGTCGACCTCAACCGCCGTTACGACGACGCGTGGCTGGGCAATATGCGCGAGCGTTTCATGAAAGAGCTGCGGCTGGATGTGCCGGTGAAACGGTAGGCAAATGCCTGTCCTGGGCTCCCATGAAAATCAGTGATCTTCGCGCCACAACGGTGACCGTTCCGCTCAATGCGCCTTTGCGGCACGGCAACGGGGCCCACTGGGGACGCTTCGTGCGGACGATCGTTGAAGTGGAGACCGACAACGGTCTGGTCGGGCTGGGCGAGATGGGCGGCGGAGGCGAATCCGCCGAAGCGGCATTTCGCGGGCTGAAACCGTACCTGGCGGGGCACGATCCGGCGCGCCTGGAAGAGCTGCGGTTCAAGATCGCCAACCCAACGGCATCGCTTTACAACAATCGCACGCAGATGCTGGCCGCAATCGAATTCGCGTGTCTGGATATTCTGGGGCAGCACTGGGGCGTGCCGGTTTCGGAACTGCTCGGCGGCCGGCTTCGCGAACGCATACCGTTTGCGAGCTATCTGTTCTTCCGATACGCGAACTCCGTAACTGGGGAAGGCGAAGTGCGCACCGTCGAGCAGGTGGTGCGTCAAGCGCGTGAGCTCAAGAACCATTACGGGTTCACGACCCACAAGTTGAAGGGCGGCGTTTTTCCTCCCGAATACGAGCTGGAGGTCTACCGCGCGCTCGCGGATTCGCTCCGCGGTGACCGGTTCCGTTTCGATCCGAACGGTGCGTGGTCCACCGAGCAGGCCATTTGGTTTGGACAGCAAATCGAGGGTATTCGGAACGATTACCTGGAGGACCCCGTATACGGCCTGCACGGCATGCGGCGCACGCGCGAGAAAGTGCGGATGCCGCTGGCCACGAATACGGTGGTGATCAATTTCGAACAGCTGGCCGCAAACGTGTTGCATACGGCGGTGGACGTGATTCTATTGGACACGACGTTTTGGGGAGGCATCCGGCCGTGCATCAAAGCGGCGGGAATCTGCGAGACGTTTCAACTCGGGGTGGCCGTGCACTCGAGCGGCGAACTGGGGATTCAACTGGCGACGATGCTGCACCTGGGCGCGGTGATTCCCAATCTGACGTTTGCCGCAGACGCGCATTATCACCACTTGACGGGCGACGTCATCGAAGGCGGATTGCTGCAATACGAGAACGGCGCGATAGCGGTGCCCACCGGGCCGGGTCTTGGCGTCCGGCTGGACCGCACCAAACTCGCGGAGTACGCCAAGCTTTACTGGAAGCTGGGCGGTTATTCGTATGATCGGGATCCGCTGAGGCCGGATTGGTTCCCGACGGTTCCGAACGACCGCTGGGCGGATCCGAAAGACGCCAGGCAACCGGAATGGACGTGAGGAGCGCTCGCGCTACAATAGGCGGGTGAAAATTATCATCGACACTGCGGCGCGGAATCTGACCACGGTGGATGGCGGATCGGAGCGTACCTGTAACCTCTATTCCAAGGCTGCTTTTGAGGCGATCTCGCGCGAGTGGGTCCGGGTAGGATGGAGTCTGCGGTACTACAACAACTTCAGTTGGTTCGGCCACGCGGTGCTGCAGTTACCCGAGGACCTGGTGCGATTGCAGGAAGTCGTGTACCGGGTGCGGCCCGATGTCATCATCGAAACGGGTGTGTTCGGCGGCGGCTCGCTGATGTTTCACGCGACGCTCTGCCAGGCGCTTGGCAAGGGAAGAGTCATCGGCATCGACAAACACATCGATGCCGTTCAGCGGGAATCGATTCAGGGCCATCTGCTGGGATCGCGCATTTCGCTGGTGGAAGGCGACTCGGTATCACCGGAAGTGGTGAGCCGCGTGGGACAGATGATCCGGCCGGGAGAGTCGGTGTTTGTGATTCTTGATTCCGGACACACGCGGGAGCACGTGACGCGGGAAATGGAATGCTACTCCCGGTTTGTGACGCCGGGATCATACATCATTGCGACGGACGGCATCATGCGCGAACTGGCGGACGTTCCCGGCGGGAAACCCGAATGGGTGTCCGACAATCCGGCGTCGGCCGCAAACGAATTTGCCGCGCGGCATCCGGAGTTCCGGCAGCAGCAGCCGGCATGGCTATTTCGAGAGGGCGAACTGACCGAGAACATTACTTACTGGCCGGGAGCGTGGCTCGAGAGGTTGCATTGATGCCCGCCGGCACTCAGGAAGTGCAAAAGCGCATCGCGGCCCTCGGTCCCTGGTTCTACGAGTTTGATCTCGGAGTGCACGGCCGCACCGCTTCCGTGCTATCGCCCGATGTCTTGCCCATTCATCAGACGCGCCTGGAAATGGTGAGCCGCGTGGTGGACGGGTATTTCGGCGGCCGTCTGGACAAGGTTCGCTGTATTGATGTCGGCTGCCACGAAGGTTTTTACTCGGTGGCGATGGCGCGCAAGGGCGTGCAGCAGGTTCGCGGTATCGACCTTCGTGAAAGCAACCTGGTGAAGGCTCGGTTTGTCGCCGAAATTTTGGGAATGCGGAATGTGGTCTATGAGCAAGGCAACTGCGAGGATTTGCCCGGCGACGCCGTCGGTCCATACGAGCTTTGCCTGTGCCTGGGTCTTCTCTATCACTTGGAAAATCCCATGCGCTGCCTGCGCAACATTAGCCGGATCACGGGCGAGGTTTGTGTAATTGAGACGCAGGTAGTGGATGAAGTCGAAGGCGTGGCGGAATGGGGCGCGCGTGTGTGGACGCGGCCGTATCATGGCGTGCTGGCGCTGATCGACGAATCCGGCGAATTCTACCACGAGAACACGGAAACAGGAGCCTCGCCTCTAGCCACCTGCCCATCACCCAACGCGCTCCGGTTCATGCTGCAGCAGGCGGGATTCCGGCGTGTGGAGTTCGTCCAGCCGCCGCCGGGCGCCTACGAGCAACACCAGCGCGGCAAGCGGGTGGTCTGCGCTGCGTACAAATGAAGCTGTTCGTTATTGCGGCACTGGCGTATTTTTTCTGTCTGCAGTTCGTTTTCCCCGGATATTTTCATCCGCTGTATCCCCACCATGACGATTTTTATTTCCCGCCGGGGCTCAGTTGTGACGGCCACTCGTTGCTGGAAAAACTGCAGTGGCCGCGGCCCTTGGGCTTTCTGGCGATGGAGTTTTTGGGAAAGCTGGGCCTCAAAGGGTACCTGGCCGTTTTGGTTTTGGTAACGCTGGCTAACGCCGCCCTTACCATGGCTCTGGCGCGGCGGATCTTCGAACAACCGATTTCCTGGTTCCCTGCTCTGGCCTACTGCGTTCTTCTGTTTGCCCATCCGGACTTCTACGTGGATTACCTGCACGATGCCTTCGGGACGTTATCGTATTTCTATCTCATCCTGGCCATGCACGCCTGGTACAGCTACCGTGAAACGAGCGACCGCCGCTGGCCCGTGATCTGCGCGAGTCTTATTCTGGCAATCGCCTTTACCAAGGAGACGTATTTCGTTTCGGCGCTGGGCTTTTGGCTGATCCAGATTTATTTGTGCCGCGGCGCCCAAAGGCGTATGGGCCTCCTGCTGCTTGCGTGTTCCGGCTTGTCTTTTGTGGCGGGCCTGGCGGGGAACGCTCATTCGATGAAAACCCTTCTGCACGTGAAGACGGATGTGTCGAGCGCCTACTACGTAAGCCTGGCGCCGGAGTCAGTGGTCCGCGGATTCTGGTTCTATGCTTCGCGGCTTTTCCATCCCGCGGGCCTCGTGTTGGCGCTGGGCGGGGTTGCGGTGCTCTACCGGCGCCGCGAGCAGATGATCATGGCGGGCGCGCTCGTGGTGGCGGGCGTGTGCGCGCTCCTGCCATACGCTGTGTTGCCCAATCACCTGGACAGTATGTACGCCTGGACGGGCGCGACACTCGCCTTCTCACCGGTCCTGTTTTTTTCCCGTCCATTCAACCGGCAGGGAATCCGGCGAACCGCAGCAGTCTACGCGGGAGTGGGGGCACTTGCGTTTCTTTCGATTCGCACGAGCATGGCGGACTACCAGGAGCATGGCTGGGCCATTGCCCAGGAGAAAGTCAACCGGAATATTATCGATTCGTATCCAGCGCTCAAGAGATTGGGCGGGTCCGTCCGAAAGGTGCTGGTCACCGGGCTCGACATGCCGTTCCAGCCGTTTCACACGGCCACCTACATGCGGGCCGAATTCGGCGCGGGGAGGGAATGGACGGTCGTTGTGCCCGAACGGTCCGCGGGCAAGGGTGACCAACCCGTGCGTTCTTGCCCGCCGAGCGCGGTGCAGCTCCGCGATTACGATGCGGCATTCGGGTACGGCGAAGACGGCGCCTTAATTGGACAATGGATGCGAGCGCAACTACAGGATGCGCCCACACGCGAACGGAAGGACCGGATTCTCTTCCCGGCGCTTAACCCGATCTTTGACGCGCTAGCCAAGGATCCGGGTAATTGGGAGACGTTGCTGCGCGCGGGCATCGTGTATTCCAAGTGGGGAGAGATGGACGCGGCGGCGGATTATCTGGAAAGGTCGGCCGAACTGAGTCATCATCAGAATCCGTACCCGATGTTCTTTTTGGGCCAGGTGCGGGAAGCGCAGGGAAGGCTTCCGGAGGCACGCCGCTACTACTCCGAGGCGGTGGCGATGGATTCGGGCCAGGCGAATCCCGCATTCCGGGCGGCCTTGGAGCGAGTGCGGGAAAAGTGAGACCTGTCGATATTCTATGAATCCAACCGTCGCGGATCAATTTTTACAGGCCGTTGAGGCGTTCAACGAACGTGCAGCTCGGCTGGGCTTCGCCGACATTCAGAACTACTACTGGTATCACACCGTCGAGCTGCCGGACGGGCTGGTGACCCCGGGACTCTATGATATTCGCGCGTCGTTTCCGAACTTTTGTTTCCCAGACGATATGCGAGGAACGCAGGTGCTCGACATCGGTTCCGCGACGGGCTTCTTTGCATTCGAATTCGCCCGGCGAGGGGCTAGCGTGGTTTCGGTCGAACTCCCATCGCTCTATGCGCTGGATCGCTTTCCCGGGCAGAGCATTGAACAGACGCTCGACAAGATCGGGGCGATGATCGTTCCCAAATCGATGCGTGAAATGCGAGGTTACGTGAGGAAGTACACGGCCGAGGAACTCTATTTCTATCTTCTCAAGGGACCGTTCGAGTTGTGCCGGAAGCTGCTTAAAGCGCCCGTCGAACGCTGTCTTTCGACAGTGTACGAACTTTCGGAAGGCAAGCTGGGCGGTACATTCGACCTCGTGTTTATGGGCGACATCTTGCTGCACACGCTGAACCCGCTGCAGGCGCTGGCGGCGGTCGCGCCGCTGTGCCGCGGCACGCTGGTGCTGTCGCAGGTCATCTCCGGGGAGCCAGGCGATGAGCCCGCGATGCGGTATGTGGGCGGCGATACGCCGGGGTCGGATGAAGTTTCGTGGTGGCTTCCGAATATGGCTTGCATGATCCAACTGCTCAAGAAGCTGGGATTCGCTCGCGTGACGGAGGTTGGCCGCAACCGCGGGGTGCTTCGGCCATCCGGCTACACTTATGACCGTCCCATTCTGCACGCCGTGAAGTGAGGCGGGCTATTGGATCTCGCGGATACGGATGTTGCGGAACAGGGCGAGGGCCTTGTGGTCGTGGAGCTGCAGACCGATGGGGCCGGCTTTCGGGCGGCTAGGGTCGCCGGGGGACTGCGCCACCGGATGGCCGTTCAGGCTAACACGAATCATGCTATTGCGGGATTCGATGTCGAGCGAGTTCCAATCGAAGTCGTGCTGGAATCCAGACTTGGCTTTGTCGAACAGGTAGACGCTGCCGGTGCCGTATTCGTCGCCGTCATTGGCGATCTGTATTTCGTATCCGATGTGCGAAGGAGTTCGGTGGGGGTCCCATTTCGCGCCCTGGGCGTATTGCGCGCGCGAGGTGTCCCGGATGGAGACGCCGCTATTGCCGCCCCAGCGTAGCCAGAATTCGAGGTGCAGGTCGTACTCCGCGAATTCTTTTTTGGTGTACAGCCAGCACTGATAATCGGTGGACTTGGCCGGATCCCGCTGGCCGACGAGCGTTCCATCGCTCAACACGTTCCAGAATCCTTGGCCAACCACTTCCCATCCGTCGAGGTTCTTTCCGTTCAGTAAATTCACCCAGTCGGCCGCGGGGGTGAGCTGGGCGAACGCCAGGCCGATGGCAACAGCAGAGGTCGTTCGGAGGGTGGAAAGCATTTGTTTATTGTAGGCGTTTTGCCCCTCAACTTCTCACCCGCGCGGCCGGTCGGTGACCGCACGGATGGAAGCTGAAGGTTGACGCCCACTGGTCACGCAGTCTTGAGGAGGGGAGGCGCAACCGGCGGTCTCGGCATCTCGATCACGTCAGGCGGCGTTGGGGACGGCGCCTTACGAACCGATCCCCCGAAATATTCATCTAGCGGGAAAAGGCTGTAGGGTTCGAGGTCGCGGAAGACGCGGCCCAGTTTCTGCTGGATACGATACACGGCATGGAAGAATGTGCCGCGATCGATTTTCATCTGCCGGCAGCATAGTTTCCAGTCGGCGCCCAGCAGGAAATGGAAGCGAAAGACTTTGTATTCGAATTCATCCAGAGTTCGGCGGCTGACCAGGCAAAAGTCCGCCACGTAGTCTTCGTCCTTGCGGACCCAGGTTAGTCTGCGGTCTTTTCCCGCGCAGAAAGTGAGCGTCACTTTGCTCATGTATTTCTCCTTAGTGACGCAATGCCGGAAGCGGGCATAACAGGCGCGGAAGATCGACCGTAATACACAGTTGCAGGCGGCAGGTTTACCGCCTCTGCCTGGACGCAATCCATCTCCGTGGCAATGCGTACAGGAAGTTTTCGCCAGTGCGATCGTTTCTGATCGGTTCCAATTCTTGTCCAACTTGAATGTCCTCCCGGGCTTGCATCCGATTTGCGGTGGCAAGCCAAAATGAAACTGTTGTCCAATGTAATGCGGATTACAGCCTGGTCAACATTCTTATTTATTTTTTTTGTTTTTGCGCCCCAGCAAGAGGCAGTGGCTCCATAGAACTTATTGGTTTATATGAATCATTAGCAATTCAAGGGGGTTCGATAAATTCTTATTTAAATCACTCGTAATTTCTGTTACGATCTAAATCGGCTAGCCCCTATTTCAAGGGGAAATCGCCCGCGCTACACGCCATGTATTTTGAACTCTTACAACTCCGCTTGATCGCCCACGTGCAAAGGCGCGTTCACAGCGGCGAGCTGACCGAAAGAAGCCTGGCCCGTCATACGGGGATCTCGCAACCCCATCTGCACAACATGCTGAAAGGCGCGCGGGTGCTGTCGCCGCAAATGGCGGATATCCTGCTGCGCTACCTGCATCTCAGTCTATTGGATCTGTTGGACGAGAATGAACTGGCGGCGCATCGACGCACCGACCGGCTCCTGTGAAGTATTCTGGTTGGAAGCCGCGGCGCTTGAAACAGGCCGGCAGATGGAGTCATCCGCGATTGCAAAAAGACCGACTGAAGAAGCTGGCTGAAGCCATCGAGGCCCTCGCGGACAAAGACAACGCCCTTCTGCTGAAGACCCAGGAGATCGAGGCCCTTCGCCGCCATGCGGCTGTGGAGCTGCACGCCATCTGCGGCAATTTCGTCTGCGGGCTCAACCGCCGGCTCTCCAGGATTCAGCTCCAGTTCGATCCGCCCGAACACTCGCTGGATTCCTTTCGAGACGTGGGGGCCAACCTGTTTCAGATTAATGTTCACGGGAGAATCCTGCAGATCGAATTTGCGTCCACGCCGCAGATGATCTCGACGGAGAATTTCCGTATGCCCCATATTCTCGAGGGATCCGTCCGCTGCTTCAACCAGGAAGCGCTGGAGCGGGCTGTCATCGAGGAGCAGTTCATCTTCTATTGTCTGGAGAAGAAGCGGAACCTGTGGCGATTCTTCGACGCACGCACCTACAGGTCGGCGCCGTTCGACGAGCAGTACCTGATCAGCCTGATGGAGCAGTTGCTCTAACAGGCTCCAGGTGACAGGTGTCAGTGAACGGTGGGGTAATGGATGCCGAGCTGTTCCATATAGGTTGCGAACTTGGCTGGATCGTAACGCAATTTGCGTAGTTCGGGGCGGAAGCGGTCCATTTTCTCCTGGTTGAGTTCGATGGGCGGTTTCGCGTCATCGGGTAACAGCGACTGCCACTTGGTCTCGCGGGTCTGCGCGTGGAAATAGTCGCGAGCCGCGGCAATGAGTTCCGGTTTGAGCAGCAGATCGAGAGCCGTCATGGCGTGGGCGGCCGCGCCTGCAGTTGCGCCCTTGTGGGCGATCGGCGTGGCCATCGCGATTCCGCTGGACCAGTGGTGCCCGATCATTCCCGGAATGTTGCCGGGATAACGCAGCACCACCGTCGGGAGGTTCCAGGAGACTTCCGCGATGTCATCCGAGCCGGCCTCGGAGTAGTCAACGCCGGCAGGCTTCAGCGTCGCGACCTCGTTCTTGAGCCCTTCGACTTTGCTCTTCAGCTCCGCTTGCGCGGCGCGAGCCAGCGTCTGGTCGGCCTCAGACCATTGCGGCATACCCACGGTCTTGATGTTGGCCGTAAGCGCCTCTGCCACTGGCTGATTGTAGTATCCGGGCCAGGTGGCGGCCAGGACCCGCTCCGTCATGTTGGTGTCGGTCATCATGGCGGCAGCCTGCGCGATCTTGGTTCCAAGCGCGTGCAGTTCGCGAATGTGATCGTAGTCCCACTCGCGAAAGAAATACCAGACGGTGGCTTCCGGCGGAACCACATTCGGCTGATCGCCGCCGCGCACGATCACGTAGTGCGACCGTTGCTGGGGCCGAAGATGCTCGCGACGAAAGTTCCAGGCTACGTCCATCAGTTCGACGGCATCGAGGGCGCTGCGGCCTTTCCAGGGGCTGCTGGCGGCGTGCGCGCTCGCGCCATGGAAACTGAATTGCGTCGAGACCAGGCCCGAATGGCTTGGCCCGTATCCGGTGCCGAAATCGCTCGCAATATGGGTGCTGAGCATCACGTCGAGGTCGCGAAACAATCCGGCGTTCACCATGTACGTACGGCTCGCAAGCAGCTCCTCGGCCACGCCGGGGTAGACACGGAGGGTGCCGGGGATACCGTATTTCTGCATCACGCGCTTCACCGCGATAGCCGCTGTGACATTCACGGCTTGCCCCGCGTTGTGTCCCTCGCCGTGGCCCGGTCCGCCGGGAATCAGAGGCGCGTGATAGGCCACGCCGGGCTTTTGCGAAGTTTCTGGGAGGCCATCGAT
>Ga0335077_10002866_pt1 | contig 20653 bp, 22 predicted proteins | sample Lox_Sample_31_FD_207151 | JGI IMG/M metagenome (GOLD analysis project Ga0335077, IMG submission 207151) | Soil microbial communities from Loxahatchee National Wildlife Refuge, Florida, United States - Lox_Sample_3.1 | ecosystem: Environmental > Terrestrial > Soil > Wetlands | place: USA...
GATAGAGCAGCACCAGGTCGGGATGGCGCGCCAGCACCGCTTCGACGTTGGGCGACATGCCGTCGCCCACGCTCGGCACCGAGCGGGCCGCCGGAGGATAGTCATCCCAGGGGGTGCGGCCGACGAGCCGGTCGCCCGCCCCGAGCGTGAACAGCAGCTCGGTCGTGGCCGGGCTCAGCGAGACGATGCGACGCGGCGGCGCCGGCAGTCGGACGGTGTCGCCCGCGTCGTCAACGACGACGATCGAGCCCGTCGACCGAGCGGCCGGCGCGCGGCAGGCACCGAGGAGGGCAGCGAGAAGCGCGAGGCCGCGCGTCAACGAAACCGCCCATCCCCGGGAGTCTGGAGATGGGCGGACAGGAGCCGTGTGAAGCTGGCGCGTGTCGCCACCGATCCCTCCCCCGAGGGTGTTCGTGGTGGCACGAGTCGAGAGGTCTCCTGGCTCCGGGCATCCCGCTCGCCTTCCCGGTTGCCCAGTGGCGTGCGTGAGCGGGTATGACTGCCCGTTACAGTGGCGGGGCCGCGCCGGCTTGGTTACCGGCTTCCGAGCGTCCCGACTCGCGAGTTCAATTGTGAACGCGCCGGCAAGCTACGATGTCGGCGGCTTTCCGGCAAGCTGCTGCGCCAGCGCCTCCTTGAGCCGCGACCGTTCCTGCTGGTAGCGGGCCCAGGCCTCGGGACCGACCTCGGCCTCGCGCCCCGCGAACTGGGCATCGAGACGGGCCAGCTCATCGAGCACGGGATCGGAAGCCGGCCGCTGCTGCAGCTGAACCGGCCGGCGGAGGCCCAGCAGGAGGGCCGTGAGGAGGCCCAGGCCAACCAGCGTGACCGGCACGATCAGCGGCCAGTTGAGGCCGGCCCGGGGAAAGTCGATCGTGATGACGCTGCCGCTCGCGACCGGCCCGGCCCACTGCATGAAGCTGCGGCCTTCGATCCGCTGCGTATCCGCCCGGGCGATCGCGCCGCCTGTGACGTGCCGGTCGAATTCCTCCAGCAGCACATTGACCACGCCGATGGAGTCGCCTACCGGCATGCGGACCGTCCCCGGCCCCCGCGGCAGCTCGTACGTATAGAGGAGCTGCTTCTCTCCCGGCGCCACCGGGGCGAACAGGAGCACGCTGTCGTTCCGCACCTCCATGGCCTCGGGCGAGGCATCGCCTTCTCCCACCTGGAAGTTGAGCAGATGTTGAGGGAGCCGGGTGCCCCAGGTTGGCCGGGCCGTATCACCGCTTACCCGGGTCTTCTGTCCCTGGTTCTCGAGCACGACGATCTCGAGAACCGGCCGGGTGCCATCCTTCGCCGGCTTGCCGATCACGATGTGCCGCGAGGCGACCATCACCGGCGCGGCTGCGGAGGTGTCCGACACCACCACGGTCAGACCGGTGTCAGGGTGGGCCGGAAAAGCGTGGAGGGGAGACGAGAAATACTCGATCCCGTCGTAGTTTGAACTGAGGAGGTAGACCGCGGCGGTGTCGAGTCGGAAGCGGAACAGGAAGCGGCCCGCGCCATCGGCGGCCATCGAATCGATGGGCCCCTGCTCCTCACGCGCCACATGATGGAGCACCACCCGCGCGCGGGCCACCGGCACGGTGTCGGCGCCGACGAGCCGCGCGACCCGACCTGAGACGATGACCCGCTCCTGGGCCAGGAGCGGGCCACCGCTTGCGGCCAGACTCGCGACCGCCCAGGCGACGGTCGCTCCCCGCACCAGCCAGCGCGGCCTGGGCCCGGCCCCCTGCTCCAGACCGGAGCCGGTGGCGGGCGGCCGGGCGGGGATCACGGCTGGAATTTCCCGAAATCCTCCGGGTCCATCTTTTCCAGCCAGGCGCGGAGCTTCTCTGCCTCGAGAGTGGGGTCGGGAGCGGGAGCACCGGACTCCTCCTGCCCTGCTTCGAGGAGGTCCGCCTCGGTATAGATGGGGGCGTCGACCCGAAGCGCGAGCGCGATGCTGTCCGACGGGCGCGCATCCAGCTGAAAGACGTGATCCTCCCGCGCCAGCCAGAGCTCCGCGAAATAGGTCTTGTCCTTGAGCGCGCTGATGTTTATCCGCCGCACGCTGGCGCCGAGGCCGGTGATCACCGACTTGAGCAGGTCGTGCGTCATGGGACGCGGGGGCTTGAGGCCCTGCAGTTCCATGGCGATCGCGCTGGCCTCGGCGGGACCGATCCAGATCGGGAGCACCCGGGTCCCGTCCTTCTCGCGAAGGATCACGACCGGCGAGTTAGTGGTGCGGTCGAGCCCCAGCTGCGCCACCGTGACTTCGATCATTCCACGTGTTTGAGCAGCTGGCTGGCGCGGTTCACCTCTTCCCATGGGAAGAAACGCAGCCCGCCCCTGCTGAAGGGCCGGCGGCCGAAGTGACCGTACGCGGCGGTGGGAGAGTAGATCGGTTTCCGGAGATCCAGCGCCTTGATGATCCCTGCCGGCGTGAGATCGAATACTTCGCGGACGGCGCGCTCGATCCGGTTGTCGGGAACCACGCCGGTGCCGAAGGTCTGGACCATGACCGATACGGGGTCCCGCACGCCGATGGCGTAGGCGACCTGGACCTCGCAGCGCCGCGCCAGGCGGGCGGCGACGATGTTCTTCGCCACCCAGCGCATCGCATAGGCGGCAGACCGGTCCACCTTGGACGGATCCTTCCCGCTGAAGGCTCCGCCCCCGTGCCGAGCCATCCCGCCATAGGTGTCGACGATGATCTTCCGCCCAGTGAGGCCCGCATCGCCGTGCGGGCCGCCGATCACAAACCGCCCGGTCGGGTTGACGTGGATGGTAGTCCGCCTGGTGTCGAGGCCCGTCTTCGCGAGCACCGGCCGGATGACGTCCTCGATCACGCTTTCCCGGATTTTCCGGTGGGTCAGGTTCCGCCCCCGCCACATCTCCGCGTGCTGCGTCGAGACAACGACCGTCCTGATCGCCACAGGGCGATCATTCTCGTACTCGACCGACACCTGGCTCTTGCCGTCCGGCCTGAGCCAGCCGAGGTGCGGGGTGCCGTCCTCTCCCCGGCGCACGGCGGCCAGGCGCTCCGCGAGGCGATGCGCCAGCTGGATCGGGAGCGGCATGAGCTCCCGCGTCTCGTCGGTGGCGTAGCCGAACATCATTCCCTGGTCGCCCGCGCCTCCGGTATCGACGCCCTGCGCGATGTCCGGCGACTGGTTGTCGATCGAGCTCAGCACGGCGCAGGTGGTGCCATCGATCCCGTAGTTGGCGTCGGTGTAACCGATCCGCCGGATGGTCTCGCGCACGATGTCGGGAATGTGCACGTAGGTCGTGGTCGTGATCTCTCCCGCGACAACGGCCATTCCCGTCGTGACCAGGGTTTCGCATGCCACGCGGCCCCTCGGGTCCGGGCCGAGGATCGCGTCGAGCACCGCGTCGGAGATCTGGTCGGCCACCTTGTCCGGGTGACCTTCGGTGACGGATTCGGAAGTGAAGACGTGGCGGAGAGGCCTGGCCATGGTGTACGGTCGGAGGGTGAAAGGTGATCGGCCCACTGCCGGTCGGAGCCCCTAACTCCGCAAAGTAGTGGCGGCGGTCAGACGCGGCAACGCCGCAAGTGATTCCAGCAGACGGGGATCGAGGTGATGGTTGACGGCGGCACGGAGGGCGCGCGACACGTCCACCGCACGGTCCGCCGCGAGCGCGGCGGTGGCGGCGGTCTCGGCCACGGACACGGGAATGGCCCGGATCAGCCACTTCACCAGCGGGATCGAGGGCGGAGCAACGCTCAGCGTGCGGTAGCCCAGGCCAATGAGCAGCACGGCCGACAACGGGTCCGACGCCATCTCGCCGCAGACGCTGACGCCGATCCCGGCCCGTCGCCCGGCCTCGATGATCCCCTTGAGCTGCCGGACCACTGCGGGATGGTGTGGCGCGAAGCGATCGGCCAGCCGGGCGTTCCCCCGGTCCACTGCCAGAGTGTACTGCACCAGGTCGTTGGTGCCGACACTGAAGAACGCGCTGTGCTTCGCCAACTCGTCCGCCATCAAGGCCGCCGCCGGCGTCTCGATCATGACCCCCACCGGGACCGATGCCGCGGCGCGCACCCCCTCACGCGCCAGGCTGAGCGCCTCCTCGAGCAGCAGCTCGCGGGACTCGACGACTTCCTCCACCCGCGTGACCAACGGCAGCATGAGCTCGATATGCCGCTCGGCGGCGGCGCGGAGGATGGCCCGGAGCTGCGGCCGGAAGATCTCCGGATGATCCAGGCACACCCGGATGGAGCGCCACCCGAGGAACGGATTGGCTTCAGCCGGCGCACGGAACGCCGCGGGGAACTTGTCGCCACCGAGATCGAACGATCGGATGATCACTGGAAGGCCGGGAAATGCATCCGCCACTCGGCGGAAATAATCGGTCTGCTCGTCTTCCGTCGGGATGGCGGCGCGGCCCGTCACCAGGAACTCGGTCCTGAGGAGGCCCACCCCCTGCGCGTCGAAGCGGGCCGCATTCAGGATCTCGTCGGGCAGGTCCACGTTGCCCATCACCGTGAGATGCACCCCATCCGGCGTGATGGCCGCCTGGGTGACGGCGGCCTCCAGCTCGAGCTCGAGGTTCTGGCGGCGATGGAGCTGCGCCCTGGCCCGATCGATTTCGGCCTGGGTCGGATCGAGGATGATGACGCCGGACTGGCCGTCGATGAGCAGCTCGATGCCCTGCTTGATGCGCTCCATGGCCCCGGTCGCGCCCATCACCGCCGGAATGCCGAGCGAATGGGCCAGAATCGCCGCATGGGAGGTCCGGGTCCCTTCTTCGCTCACCAGCCCGACCACGTGCTCGCGGTCCAGCTGGACCGTGAGCCCGGGCGCGAGTTCGCGGGCGACGATGATCACGGGCTTCCCATCGGGCAGCGCCCACACCTCCTCGCTCACTCGGCCCAGCAGCCTCCGCAGGACCCGGTTCTGGATCGCCGAGAGGTCGGCCAGGCGGTCCCGCAGCATGGCATTGCCGGATCCGGCCCAGACCTTCTGGATCTCCAGCGCCTTGAACTCGTAGGCCGTCTCGGCGCTCATGCCGTCCCGGATGCACTGTTCCACCTGCCGCAGGAACTCCGGGTCCTGCAGGAGCATGATCTGGGCATCGAAGATGTGGGATTCTTCTTCCCCGCCCTTCTGGCGGACCCGCTCCCGGAGGCCGACCATGAGCTCCACGACCGCCGCGACCGCCAGTTGCAGCCGGGTGAGCTCGGCCTCGGTTTCGTCCTTGGCGATGAACCGATTGGGGACCTCGGGCAGGTCCAGGCGCACCACCACCGCCTGGCCCTTGCGGATGCCTGGAGATACCCCGAGCCCCTGAATCATGCGCGCGTCCATCAGGCCTCCCCGAATCCCCGGGCGACCAGCTCCGCCAGGGCGAGGATCGCGTCACCCTCGTCCGGGCCGCTCGCCCTGAGCAGGATCGAGCTGCCGCACTCCGCCGCCAGCATCATGACGCCCATGATGCTCTTTCCATTGACGGTGAGCCCGTCCTTCTGGATCTCGATCTCCGCCTTGAAGGCGCTCGCGATCTTGACGATTTGCGCCGCGGGCCTGGCGTGCAGACCGAGCTGGTTGACGATCTTCGCCTCCCGCTCGATCACCGGAACCCCCACACGAACACGACCGCGAGCAGGATGGCCCAGATGCTGAACCTGAGCGATGAGCCCTTGGGCCCCGCCTTCCACGAGACGAGGAGCGCCACCAGCACGGAGGCCGTCGCGACCCAGAGGTCCACCGCGCGCTCGGTGGGCAGCAGCCAGCGCATGGCGATCGGCAGCGCGATGCCGACGCAGAGCGCCGCGGCGAGGCCGGCGCGGGGCGCCTCGCGCGGCAGCCATGACTCCGCGATGGCGTGTCCCACCCGGGTCCCGCTGTCGAGTCCGGTCCGCAAGGCCCACACCCCCGTGGCAATGCGCGCCAGGTTGTAGGCCACCACCAGGGCCACGATGGCCTCGACTCCCGCTCCGCCGACCACGCAGATGATCGCCAGCGCCATCGTGGCCGGCATCAGGCCCACCCAGAAGAACTGATCGCCCAGCGCGCCCAGCGGGCTGGTGAGCGCGGCACGGAGCCGCGCCACCTGCGGGGCCGGCACCTGGTCGTACTCGGCGCGCGCCAGCGCGCCCAGCGCGAGCCCGGCCAGGTACGGATGGGAGTTGAAGTATTCGGCCGACCGCACCGATGCCTCGGCGTGCCGGGCCGGGTCGACCGACTTGAGATCCTCGAGCAGCGGCTCGGCCGCGTAGCCCATGCCCACGCCGGTCATCCGCTCGTAGTTCCACGAGCCCTGCACCATGAACAGGCGGGCGAGCGCCCTGAGGAAGCCGTCCTTCATCGGAGCGCCGCCATGAGCAACCCCAGACCCGCGCCGACAGCGAGCCACCGGAGGCGCGCACCGCCGCCAGCGCTCCGGATCGCGCCCGCGGCCGCCGCGGCCACGGCGCACCCGACGGCCACGGCAGTCACCAAGGTGAAGCGCTCCGTCCCCGGCAAGGCAGGCCGCAGCAGCACGGCGAGCAGGAGCCCTCCGGCCGTCAGCAGAAAACTCCGCAGCACGTCCGCGGCGAGTCCGCGATACTGGATGTGGGCGATGGTCGCGGTGTCACCCGCGGCGAGTCCCGCCAGATTCTGCTGGATCAGGCGCCCCGTCACGCGACGCAGCACCAGGAGACTCCACCCCCCGATGAACGCCAGACAGAGGGCAAAGAGGGTAGTGACCCCGAGCGTGACTTCCCAGGGGCGCCCGGAGGCCAGCACCACGGCCGCAATGACCGCCGGCCCGTAGTCGGGATAGCGCGAGGCCCCTACGGGGAGAACGTCGAGCGCGAACAGCTCGAGAGTGAGGCCAATCCGCATCCCCGCCACCGGATCTCCCAGGAGCAGTCCGGCTCCGGTGCCCGCCACGAGCGGGCGGGAGAGCAAGGCCTGCGGGAAACTCACGAGGTCGACACCGACGAGCGTCCCCCAGGCGACCAGCGCCGACGCCGTTCCGGGCTCGAACCGGGTCACCGGAGCAGCTCCAGCGCCACCGGCGCCATGTTGGGCAGATCCTGGGCGGTTACCTCCGCGCCCCGCTTGGCGAGTGCCTCGAGCAACTGCAGCTCCTCGTCGCTGAGGTAGACATATGGCAGCCGCTGGCTGCGTCCCGGCCGGTGATGGATTCCGCCCAGGTTGACCCGCTCGATGGGAGGCGCGGCGTCGGCCAGCGCGAGCATGGTAGCGATGTCGCCGGTCAGCACGATTCCATTCCGCCGCTCCGCCCGCCACCCTGGCAGTTGCCGAGCAGCCTCTGAGACCCCGGCGAAGTACAGGTCGATCTCGGCCGGCACGCCCATTCGGTACAGCTCCCGCTCCCACTCGCTGGCCGCCACGGTATCGTCCACCAGGACGATGAACCGCACGTTCAGCGGCTTTCCCCAGCCCACCACCACCTGTCCATGCACGAGACGGTCATCGATCCGATAGAGGACGATCGACATTAGCCCTGCCGGATCGCTTCACTCCCCTTGCCCACCGCGCGCGCCGCGCCGTCGGCCGGAGGAAGACTGCTGTGGTGAACGAAGTCGAGCAGCATGGGTAGGTTGACGCCGGTGACGACCCGCACGTCGCTGCGTCCCTTGGCCACGCGCATCGCCCCGAAGAAGCACGACCCGCAGGGCATGTCCACGAACAGGACCGCCGGGCGGTCGCCCACCGCGTCGGCGATGCGGCGTTCGATGTCCTCCGGGCCACATTCATTGTTGGACACGGGCACGAGGTTGGCAGCCTCGCCGCCGATCCGCGCCACCTCGGCCACCAGGGCCGAGGCCAGGCCTCCGTGAGCGATGACCACGCCCCGCGCCGTCTCACTCATAGTCTTCCACCAGATATTCGCGGAGGCCGGTCTTTTCCTTCATCTTGCGAATGAGGCGCTCGTTGAACGCCGCGGCCACATCGACGCCCGAGTATCGAAGCAGATGCATCATCGCGACTACTTCCGCAATCACGGTGATGTTCTTGCCGGGATTGAGCGGGACGATGACCCGCGGGAGGGTCACCTCGAGAATGGTGGTCTCGAGGGTCTGCAGCCCCGTCCGCTCGGCGTCCTGGGCCGTGTCCCAGCCTTCGAGTTGGACGACGACCTCGATCCGCTTCTGCTGCCGTACCGCCCGCACCCCGAACAGCGCCGGAATGTCGATCAGCCCGACCCCCCGGATCTCCATGTGATGCGCGGCCAGTTCGTGTCCCTGCCCGATCAGGATGTCGCTGCCGCGACGGGTCACCTGGACGATATCGTCCGCCACCAGCCGATGTCCCCGCTCGACCAGGTCCAGCACGCACTCACTCTTGCCGATGCCTGACTGACCGATGAAGAGGAGCCCCACTCCGAAGACGTCCGAGAGCGATCCGTGGAGGGTGGTCCGCGGGGCGAACGCATCTTCCACGATGGGCTTGATCCGGCGATAGAACTCCGCGGTCTTGAGCTTGCTCCGCAGCAGGGGGATTCCGCGCACCCGGGCCAGGTCGCTCAACTCCTCGGGCACTTCCTGATTCTTGGTGACGAAGACGGCCGGCAGGTCGAACTCGAAGAACTTGGTGAGCCGCTCGCGTCGCTCCGCCGCGTCCAGCGAGTTGAGGTAGGTGATTTCGGTCTCGCCCAGGACGTGCAGGCGGCGCGGCATGAACCGACTGGTGTAGCCGGCCAGGGCCAGCCCCGGCGAGGCCACCTCCGGGTCGGGTATGGGGCGGTCCAGCCCGATCTCACCGGTGAGCGGCTCGAGCTGCAGCGGATCGCCGCGCCGGGCGAGGAGATCCCGGAGGGTAATCGTCACACCGTGTCCCGGGCTCCGCGTCCGCGCCGGGTGGTACCCGACTTCTCGACCTGGCGGCGAATCTTGTCCTCGGCCCGGTCCAGAGCCGTCCGGTGATCCTTCTCCTGCGCCGAGGCGTGGTACGTCTCGCCGGCCGCAGTGAGGCGGATCTCCGCCTTGGCGCCGGTCGGCGTCTGGTCGAAGATCACGGTGCCTTCCGTGGCCCGCGATTCCAGGCCAGCAAGACGGTTCAGCACGGCCGACGCCCGGGTGCGCAGCTCATCGGATATCTCACAGTGGCGGGCGGTGATGGTCGCGTTCATCGCAGACTCCAGGTCGAATGTCCCAAGCACTCATGCCGATACCCGGCATCTCCTGCATCCACCGTTCCGTAGCGTCCGCCGCCCGGTCCCAACTCAGGCCTTCGGCAAAGCTCCGGGCCGCCCCGCCCAATCTGGCCACCAGCTCCGGCGACCCCGCCAGCTCCACCATGCGCCGCGCCAGCGCCTCGGCATCGCCGTGGGGGACCAGGTACCCGGTCTCGCCATGCCGCACGGAGTCCCGGAGCCCGGGACTGTCCGACGCCAGCGACGGCGTACCGCAGGCCGCGGCCTCGACGTTGGTGATGCCCCACCCTTCCTTGCAGGAAGGGAAGACGTTGGCCCAGCGGGTGCGCAGCAGTGTCAGCTTCTCGGCCTCGCTCACCCGACCCAGAAAATGCACTCCATCTGCGACGCCCAGCGAGTGGGCCAGCTGTTCCAGCCGGGGCCGGTCGTCGCCCGAGCCGGCGATATCGAGCCGGATCTCCGGCCGGGCGCGCCGCGCGATCGCCACCGCGCGCACCGCGAATTCCACCCCTTTGTACCGTCTGAGCCGCCCGATGTAAAGAAAGGTCGGTTGCGAAGTCCTGGGCGCCCCGGGGTCCGGGCAGAAGGCCCGGCTGTCGATGCCCGGGTGGATCACCGTGATGCGCTCGCGGGGCACGCCACGTCCCACCAGGTCGTCGCGCGTGCTCTCGCTGATGGCATGGAACGAGGCTCGGCGGTAGGCCCATGGTATCGGCCGCTCGAACAGCCAGACCAGGGCGGCCACCGGGAGCGCGGCCTCCTGGAAGACGGTATTCCCAAACAGGTGCGGCACGATGACGCCGACCGGCAACCGGGTGAGCGAGGCCACGAAGAGGGGGATCTTGTTCACGTCCTCGATCACCACGTCCGGCGCCTCCGCCGAGAGGGCCTGTCGCACACCGCCGCGACCGAACAGCGCGAAGGTGTTGCGATCTCCGTGCCGGAGCACGTCGATGCCATCCACTACCGCCCGGCGCGCCCCGCCCCGCCACCCCGAACAGACCAAACGGACCCGATGGCCGCGGGCCGCCAGCCGGCCGTAGATCTCGTGTAGATGGATCTCCGCACCGCCGGCCATGGGGTTCTCTCGGTCCTGCCAGTTCACCAGGAGAATCTTCACAGGCGCCCGAGGGAATGCGCCACCCGGTCGAGGACCCCGTTCACGAAGGCGGGGGCCTTGGCTCCACCGAACCAGTGGGCCAGCTGGACGGCCTCGTCAATGACAACCTTGGGCGGCACCTCGCCCTGCAGCAACTCATGCACGCCGATACGCAGGATGTTGCGCTCCACGGCGGCGATTCGATCCAGCCGCCAGTTGTCCGCCGCCTGGGTGGCGTAGCGGTCCAGAACGTCCCGCTCCTCGAGCACCGCCTGGGCCAGAGCCTCGGCCCTGTCGTACACGTTGGGATCCGGCCCGGTGAGGCGCGCCACCCGCGTTACCGCGGCGTCCAGCGGCAGGTCGGGGGCCACTTCCATGGAGTAGAGCACCTGCAGGGCCCGGGCCCGCGCCTTGGTCTCAGGTCGAAGCATGGCCCTCGGCAATCTGGGCCAGGAGATCCGCCAGGCGGAGCGCCGCCTCGGCGGCCTCGTACCCCTTGTTACCGGCGTCTCCGCCGGCGCGCGCCAGGGCCTGATCCATCGAGTCGGTTGTGAGCACACCGAACCCCACCGGCATCCGGTAGCGCACCGCGACGTCGGCAAGACTCCGGGCCGCCTCTCCCGCGACGAACTGGAAGTGGGGGGTATCGCCCCGGACCACGCACCCCAGCGCCACGATGGCGGCGAACCGCCCCGATGCCGCCAGGGCAGCTGCCGCCCCACCCAACTCGAACGCGCCCGGGACCCATACCACATCGATGGCGCTCTCGTCCACCGCCGCCGCCCGGCAGCAGGCGCGCGCGCCATCGAGCAGCCGGGTGGTGACCCGTTCATTGTACTGGCTCACCAGAAGCGCCACCCGCCCGGCCCCCCGGAGCCGGCCCCGGTATTCAGGCATGCGGGTTAGTGGGCGAGCAGATGGCCCAGCTTGTCGCGCTTGGCCGCAAGGTAGGCGCGGTTCTCGGCGTGGGGGTCGGTCTGAAGCGGGACCCGCTCCACGATCTCAAGCCCGTACCCCTCGAGGGCGACCAGTTTGCGAGGATTGTTAGTCATCACTCGAATCGAAGACAGCCCCAGATCCCGCAGGATCTGGGCGCCGATCCCGTAGTCGCGCAGGTCAGGGGCGAAGCCGAGGCGCTGGTTGGCCTGGACCGTGTCAGCCCCGGCGTCCTGCAGGGCGTAGGCGCGGATCTTGTTGAGGAGCCCGATGCCGCGCCCCTCCTGGTCCAGATAGACCACCACCCCTTCCCCCGCCTCGCCGATCATGGCCAGCGCGGCCTCGAGCTGAGGGCCGCAGTCGCAGCGCTGGGAGCCGAATACGTCGCCGGTCAGGCACTTGGAGTGCATGCGCACCAGAACACTCTGCCTGCCCTCCACCTCGCCCCGAACCAACGCCACGTGCTGCGCCCGGTCCACGTCGTTGCTGTAGGCAATGATGCGGAACTCGCCGAACGCGGTGGGCAGCCTCGCCTCCGCGACCCGGTGCACCAGCCGCTCGGTGCGCAGCCGATAGGCCACGAGTTGGGCGATAGTAACGAAGGTGAGGCCGTGCTCCGCCGCGAATCGCTCGAGCTCCGGACGGCGCGCAGCCGAGCCGTCCGCCTGAAGGATCTCACAGATCACGCCGGCGGGGTACAGTCCCGCCAGTCGGGCAAGATCCACGGCGGCTTCAGTATGTCCTACCCGCTGCAGCACGCCGCCGGGGCGCGCCCGGACCGGCTGGATGTGCCCGGGCCGTCGGAGGTCGCCGGGCCCCGTGGCCGGGTTGATGGCGACGTGAATGGTCTTGGCGCGATCGGACGCCGAGATGCCGGTTCCCACGCCGAATCGGGCATCGGCATCGATCGTGACGGTGAACGCCGTCCGCTGCGACTCCGTGTTCTGGGCCTGCATCTGCTGCAGCTCCAGCTGCTCGCACCGCTCGGGGGTGAGAGCCAGGCACACCCAGCCTCGGGCATGCGTGATCATGAAGTTGACCATCTCCGGCGTCACCAACTCGGCCGCACAGATGAGATCGCCCTCGTTCTCCCGGTCCTCGTCGTCCGCGACGATGACGAGTTTGCCGTTCCGAAGGTCTTCGATGGCCTGCTCAATGGTGCCGAAGCTCATGGTGATTCCAAGGGTTCGCGGTCGACCCCGCCTCCGGGTCGCCGCTGGCGCTCTTCCAACAGCGATCGCACGTACTTGCCGATCGTATCCCCTTCCAGGTGCACCCGATCGCCGGGCATCCTGCTCCCGAGGGTGGTGTGTTTAAAGGTAAACGGGATCAGGGAGACCTGGATGATTCCTGTCCCTGGCACGGCGTTTACCGTCAGGCTCACCCCGTCCACGGTAATCGACCCGAGCGGAATGGAGACCTGTGAGACCTCAACCGGGGCCTCGATGTCGAGGAGCACGGCGTCACCTCGGCTGGCCCGCTCACGGACCCGACCAATGCCGTCCACATGGCCCTGCACGATGTGGCCTCCGAGTCGATCCCCGACCCGGAGAGCACGCTCCAGGTTCACGCGCCGCCCCCGAGCGTATTCCAGGAACAGCGTGCGTTCGAGGGATGTACGGATGACGTGGACCCGGAACCAGCCCGGGCCGGACCGCTCGACCGTAAGACAGGCCCCATCGATCGCGATGCTCTCGCCCCGGCGGAGGCCGCGATAGCTCTCCCGAATCACGAGGGAGAGCCCCTCTGGTCCCGATTCGGCTGCCCGAATGGTGCCGACCGCCGTCACGATGCCGGTAAACATGCGTCTCGATCGACCACCAGAAGGGTGTCCTGTCCGAGGGGCCGGCGCTCGACGACCTGCCAGCGGTCCGCCTCCACCAGCGAGGTCCCCGGAAAGCCGCTGACCCCCGGGACGCCCGCCTCGCCCAGCCAGACCGGCGACTGAATCCAGTAGAACCGGTCGACCAGCCCAGCCTCGAGCAACGCGCCTGCCAACCGGCCCCCGCCTTCGACGAGCAGGGAGCCGATCCCCATGCGATGGAGCACCGCGAGGCCCTCTTCGAGCCCGGGGGTGCGTACCACCTCCACACCGGCTTCCTCCAGATCCGCCAGGCGGGGCGACGGTCGATGACCCTCCGTCACCAGGATGGTGGGGATCTCGCGGGCGGTCCGCACCAGCCGGAGCGAGGTGGGGAATTCACCCTTTCGGTCGAAGACCACCCGCCGCGGCGGCCGGAGCGGCTGCAGCTCACCTCGCACGGTGAGCTCGGAGTCATCGGTGCGTGCGGTATGCCCTCCGACGCCGATCGCGTCGAACCCGGCGCGGAGCCAGTGCACGTAGTCCCTCGCTTCATCGCCGGAAATCCAGCGTGAGCGCCCGATGTGGTCGGCAATGCGGCCGTCGAGGGTCGTGGCGAGCTTAAGGGCCACGAACGGCCGTCGAGCCCCGCCGAAGCGATGGAAGAAGATGGCGTTCTGTGCTCGAGCCTCGTCCGCGAGGAGTCCCGTCTCCACCTCGATGCCCGCCTCCACGAGCCGTTCGACCCCGCCACCCGCTTCGGGATTCGGATCCTGGGCGGCGACGACTACTCGGCGCACCCCGGCGTTGATCACCGCGTCGGTACAGGGCGGCTGCTTGCCCCGATGATTGCAGGGCTCCAGCGTCACCACCAGGGTGGCCCCGTGGGCCGCCGGGCCAGCCTCGAGGAGCGCCACCGGCTCCGCATGTCGATCGCCATACTCGGCATGCCAGCCCTGCCCCACGACCAGGTCTCCCTGAAGCACCACGGCGCCGACCAGCGGGTTGGGCGCGACTCGACCCCACCCGCGCCAGGCGAGGGCGAGCGCACGCCGCATTGCGTCGAGGGCTTCCACGCGGTGGAATCTAGATGCCGCGGGGTTAATGAGAAGATTGGCGTCCGCCGAGGCGGCGCGGTGTAAGTTGAATGCCCATGTGGTCCCGCTTCACGCTCCGGCCCGCCCTCGCACTGACGGCCTTCGTCCTGCTGACGCGGCTCCCAGCCCTGCTCCACCCCAAGGCGATCGACGACGAGCAGGTCTACTCCGTCGTCGCGATCGAGATGCTGCACGGGGGTCAACCCTATGTGGATGCCGTGGAGCGGAAGCCGCCCTTCCTCTTCGAAGTGTACCGCGGCGTGTTCGCGGTAGCCGGCCCGTACAACTGGGTGGCACTCCATCTCGTCTCGGTGCTCTGGACCCTGGCCACCATGGCCACGCTCTACCTGATCGCGCGGCGGCTGTTCGATCCGGCCACCGGCGCCTGGGCGGCACTTCTCTACGGGCTCTTCCTGGCCTGGGCGGACTACCGATGTCTCGCCTTCAATGGCGAGCTGCTGATGAATCTCCCCGCCGCGATGGCCACGGCCATCGTCTTTGGGGGCGCCAGGGGCCGGTGGCGCCCGGGGCTGCTGCTGGCCGGAGGTCTCGTGGCGACTGGGTTTCTGCTCAAACAGCCGTCCGGAATCGTGGGCCTGCCCCTCGGCATCTACCTCCTCCTTCCGAGTTATCGGGCCAGACGCGGCCTCTCCGTACCTGTCTCCCTGCTCCAGGCGACGCTCTTCACCCTCGGTTTTCTGGCGGCCTTGGGAGCCGTTGGCTTCTGGCTCTGGCGCGGGGGGATTCTAGGCGACGCGGTCTACTGGTCGGTGACATCGCAGGGGGGCGCGTTCGGCCCGTTCACCTGGGCCTACTGGGATCGGGCACTCAGCAACACGGCCTTCTTTGCCGTTGCCACGCTGCCCCTCCTCATCGGGGCGGTCCTCTCCCTGCGGGAGGGCCACCAGGCAGACGGCCTCTGGACCGGGCACCGTGCCGAGTTCGTGGCGCTGGTCGTGCTTCTGGCCGCCTCGCTGGTCGGCGTGGGCGTCAACGGCCAGTTCCTCTTTCATTACTACCTCCAGTTGGTCCTGCCCCTGGCTCTCCTCGCCGCTCCCGTGTTCAGCGCGGCATGGCGTGATGCAGCCCCGCGGTTTGGCCCCCTTGGCCACCGCCGACTCGTGGCAGGATGGCTGGCTCTCAGCTCGGTCACCTTCCTCGCCGTCGACACGATCGGGCTGTGGCGCAACCGGGAGCCGCTCGCGGCGGGCCGCTACGTGCGGGAGCACTCCCAGCCCGAGGACCGAATCTTCATGTGGGGACAGGGCGACCGTCTGACCGGGATCTATCTTGACGCCGAGCGCCGTCCGGCCAGCCGCTATATCGCTAGCTTTCCGCTCACCGGTCACGTATTCGGCGCCCCGGTGGACCCCGCCTTCGACACGTCCAACCGCGTCGCGCCCAGGGCATGGGAGCATCTGAGGGCCGACTTCAACCGCCATCCACCTCGGTACATCATCGACACCGATGCGGTGAGGGAGCGCCCGGACTATCCGATCTCGCGCTATCCGTTCCTGCGGGATTACCTGCAGATGCACTATCGGGAGGTTGCCCGCTTCCCCGACGGGGTGGTCTATGAGCGCCTGCCCGACCCCAACTAGAAGGTGAGGGCGGCTCCGAGGCCGCCGAAGAAGCGGCCCGCGCTCGGATCAGTGCCCTGAAAGACCGTGGTCATCGTCGTCTTCTTCCCCACCTGGAACCCACCGTCGGTCCAGAGCGAGAGTGGCCCCAGGTTGAGGGCGACGTTGAGCACCGCCAGGATGCGCGAGGTGCTCAACGATACGGCTACCGTGCTGTCGGCGCCGCTCGAGTCGGCGTAGGAAACGGTGCCCGTCCCCTTGTACAGGTCCATCCCGCCACCCGCCGACAGCGATAACAGCCCCGAGCGGCCGCCGACCATGAGCCGGGCGCTGATCGCCGACAGGGTGGTTGCGGCGCTGAACCGGTCTCCAGCCGAGAGATCCCCGAACCGGATGGACGGCATATCGCGCTTCATTACGCTGAGCGAGATCGTGGGGCCGGCTCCCGCCAGCGTGAAGGCCCCGCGAAACCCGTAGCCAAGACCCAGCGCCACGCCACCGATACTCCGGGCATCTGGATCCACCCGGACCCGGGACGTCGCAGACGCCGGAAGCAGGACCGCGGAGCCCAACAGGTCCACCGCGGCCGAGCCCATCGGGAGCTTCTTGGTGAGGACGCCCATCGACAGATCGAGACGCGGCATGGGGACCAGCAGCCGCTTGTCCGCGTGGACGGTATCAGACGACCCGTCGTAACCGGCGTTTGGGACCGAGAGCCCCACCAGCCCGACGCGCGTCGCCACCCGGAAGTGGCCGAATCTCCCCACGGCACCGGCCGTCCCCGGGACCGGATTGCCGCCCCCTGCCAAGATCCCCTCGACGGGAAGAAAGGCGTTGAGCAGATCGATGCCGGCCTGGCAGACCCTCGCGCTGGCCGTGGTATCCGACGGGCACGACCCGGTTTGGGCATAGGCGGCGCTCGGACGGGCGACGCCTGCCAGGAGCACGAGCGATAGCGACCGACACAGCGCGGAGTTCATGGAGATCAGTATCGGCAGACGGGGCCCGGTCTTGAGACCGGGCCCCGTCCTGTCCTGCGGTCGGCCGCGGGGCGCTAGAAGCTGAACCGCACCCCGGCCCCGGCGAAGAGCCGGCTCGCCGATGGGTCGTTCCCGATGAAGACCGTCTTCAGTGTCTCCGTCTTGCCGAGCTGGTAGCCGACTTCCGCCCCGATCTTGATGATGGGCAGGTCGAGACCGGCGGTGAGAAAGGCAAGCTTGCGGCTGTTGTCGAGGTTGAGATTGACCGTGTCCGTCTGGGAGACCAGCTGGTCCTTGAACAGGATTCTGGTGCCGCTGGTGTACTTGTCCCAGCCCAGGCCCGCTCCCACGTCCAGGATGGCGAGCTTGTATCCCGCCACGGCGCGGAGGTTGGTGACACTGAGGTCGGTGCTGAAGCTGTAATTGTCACCGCTCGTGAGACTCCCGACCGTAAGTCGCGGGATGCTCCGATGCATGGCCGAAACGGTCACCGCCGGAATGAGCGACCCGCCCTTGATGACCCCGACCCGAGCGCCGTAGCCCAGGCCGAGCGCGACGCTGCCGATCTTCCTCGCATTCGGATCCACGGAGAGGTTCTTGACCTGCGTGGTTGGAAGGAGCTGCGCCGAGCCGAGCACATCGAGGGACAGGAAGCCGCTCGAGCCGAATCCACCGAGGACCCCCGCCGCGGCTTCGACCAGCGGCGCCGGAGCGAAGATCTTGCTACCCGAGCCGACCGTGTCCGTGGCTCCGTTGTAGTTGAGACTCGGCGTCTTGAGCTCGGTGGCGTTGACCCGCGCCGTGATCGCGAAGTGGCCCAGCCCACCGAGGGTGTGGGTACTGCCCAGAACCGCGTTTCCGCCACTCATCAGCAGGCCGGCGACCGGCTGAAAGACATTGGCGCCATCGACCGCCGCATTGCAGAGATTGATGTTGTCTGAACTGGCGGTGACGATCGGCCGGTTACACGCTGGGTAGGGCGTTTGCGCCGAGACTCGGGCGGGACCGCAGGCAAGAGCCATCAGGAGGAGCACCGGCTTACGTCGCATGAGCGTCTCCAGAGTCTAGGTCATGAAGCGCACCCCCTTCGGACCGCGGCGGATCTCGCCGATGAGCCAGGTGGGAACGCCATGGGTCCGCGCGCTCGCTTCGGCCGCGGACACCGCCTCCCGGGGAAGCACGGCGATGAGCCCGACTCCGAGGTTGAAGACCTCGCGCATCTCGTCGGTGCTCACCCGTCCCGCTTCCTGCAGGAATCGAAAGAGCGGTGGCCAGGTCCAGCTAGCCGAATCGACCACAGCCTCGCACTCCTCGGGCAAGACACGGACCAGATTCCCCGGTATCCCGCCCCCGGTGATATGGGCAATTCCATGCAGGTGCGAGACGACGGGCATCACAGAGGCGGCGTAACTGCGGTGAACTGCCAGCAGGGCGTCCACGACGGTGAGCCCCGTATCTCCAAGCCGATCATTCAGTTCGAGCTTCTTCACTTCGAACAGAATGCGGCGTGCCAAGGTGTAACCGTTGGTGTGCAGCCCGGTCGAGGCATAGGCGAGAAGCACGTCGCCGGGCCGAATGCGATCACCATGAATCGCCTCATCCTCCTCCACCACCCCGACAATCGTTCCGGCCAGGTCGAAATTGCCGGGTTGATAGAGGCCCGGCATCTGAGCCGTTTCTCCTCCGGCCAGTGCCATCCCGTGGGCGCGGCAGCCTCGGCTCACACCTTCCACGATGGCGGCGATCTCTGCGACGCCAAGCCCCGCGCCGGCCACATAGTCCATGAACGCGAGTGGCCGCGCGCCGTGCACCAGGATGTCGTTGACGCTGTGGTTGACCAGGTCTTCGCCGACCGTGTCGAGGCGGTGAGCCTCTCGCGCCACCAGCACCTTGGTGCCAACGCCGTCGGTGCTCATGACCAGAACGGGGGCCCGCATCCCGGCGGGGACCCGAATCATCCCGCCGAACGCGCCAACCGCGCCGACCGAGAGGGAGGTCCGCGTGGCCCGCACCAGCTCGCCGATCCGCGCCTTGGCCGCCTCGGCGCTGGACAGGTCCACCCCGGCCGCCGCGTACTGCCCGCCGGTCATTCGAGCGCCTCCGCGATCTCGAAGTGGGTCAGGTCTTCGAAGCTTTTCACGCGCTGGTGGAGCCCCGCCGGCGTCACACCCTCGAACCCGCCGATGCTGAAACTGGAGACCGCGTAGGAGCCCATGGCGGAGCCGTAGACCATGGCCCGGCGGAGCCCGTCGCTCGAGAGGTCGCCGGTCCGCGCCAGATAACCCAGGAACCCGCCGGCGAAGGCGTCACCCGCCCCGGTCGGGTCGAAGACCTCTTCCAGGGGGTAGGCCGGACAGAAGAAGCTCCGGCCGCTCTCCACCAGAAGCGCCCCGTGCTCCCCGCGCTTGACCACCACGCGCCGTGGCCCGCGCGCCAGCACCCAGCGCGCCGCGCGATGCACGTTCCAGTCGCCGGAGAGCTCCCGGATCTCCTCGTCGTTGACCACCAGCATGTCCACGCGCTTGAGCACCTCGAGCAGGCGTTCGCGCGCGGACTCGATCCAGAAGTTCATCGTGTCACAGGCGACGAGACGCGGGGCGCGGATCTGGTCCAGCACCAGAAGCTGCAGGTCGGGATGGATGTTGCCGAGGAAGACGAAAGGCGTGTTGGTGAAGGCGCCGGGAATTTTCGGGCGGAAGCCGGCAAAGACGCCGAGCCGAGTCTCCAGCGTGTCCCGGCTGGACAGGTCAAAGGAGTACTTGCCCTTCCACCGGAAGCTCTCCCCCGTCGCATGCTCGACTCCGGAGAGATCGATGCCCCGGCCGCCGAGTGCTTTCAGTCGGGAGATGGGATAGTCGTCTCCCACGACGCCCACGACCCGCACCCCGGTCAGGAGGGACGCCGCGACGCTGAAGTAGACCGCCGAGCCGCCCAGCGCATCGTCGGCCTGCCCGAACGGCGTAATGATCGAGTCGAGGGCGACACTCCCCACCACGAGCAGTTTCATCTCGTCACATCCGATCTGGGGCCGAAAGGCCAAGGAGGCTGAGTCCGTTGCCGAGGACGATGCGCGCGGCCCGTGCCAGCGCGAGGCGCGCGGCCTCGGTGGCGGGCGGCTCGCCAAGCACGCGGCAGCGGTGGTACCAGGCGTGAGTCACGCGGGCCAGGTCTTCCAGATAGTCGGTGACCCGGTGCGGCTCCCGGTCCCGCGCGGCCCGTGCCACGACCTCGGGGAATACCGCCAGCTTCTTGAGCAGCTCCATGTCATCCGCCGCCGGCAGAGCGTCCAGCGATACATCGCCGGAGGCCGAGTCCGGGCGCCGCTCGGCCACGCGGAAGATGCCGCTCATCCGCGCGTGGGCCATCTGCACGTAGAAGATCGGATTCTCGTCGGTCTGCCGGCGGGCGAGGTCGACGTCGAAGGTGAACGGCGACTGCCCGGGTCGCATCAGGAAGAAGTAGCGCGCCGCGTCGACGCCCACCCAGTCCACCAAGTCGCGCAGGGTGACGTATTCGCCGGACCGCTTCGACATGCGGACCTCTTCCCCGTCCTTGATGACCTTGACCAGCTGTACCAGCGCCACCTCGAAGTAGTCCTCGCCATAGCCCAGGGCCCGGAGCGCGGCCTGCATGCGCGGAATGTAGCCATGGTGATCGGCACCCCACACGTCGATCACATGCGCGAAGCCCCGCACGTGCTTGTCGATGTGATAGGCGATGTCCGGCACAAAGTAGGTCAGGCTGCCATCGCTCTTGCGGAGCACCCGGTCCTTGTCGTCGCCGAAGGCCCCGGTACGCAGGAAGAGAGCGCCATCCTGCTCGTAGGTGAGTCCGCGCTCCCCCAACAGCCGCACCGCGGCCTCCACCTTTCCCGCGTCTCGCACGGCCCGTTCGGAGGTCCATACGTCGTACACCACACCGAGCTGCCGGAGCAGGTCTTCCTGCTCCTGGCGGATCCGGGCCGGCGCCACCCGACAGGCCGCGAGCAGCTCCTCGGGGCTCGCAGCGTCCAGACCGGGTCGCTCCCGGAGCAACTCGTCTGC
>Ga0335077_10002871_pt1 | contig 20642 bp, 19 predicted proteins | sample Lox_Sample_31_FD_207151 | JGI IMG/M metagenome (GOLD analysis project Ga0335077, IMG submission 207151) | Soil microbial communities from Loxahatchee National Wildlife Refuge, Florida, United States - Lox_Sample_3.1 | ecosystem: Environmental > Terrestrial > Soil > Wetlands | place: USA...
AGATCCCGACCTTGCCTCGCGAGGCGTCGATGAGACCGAACCGGGCGCCCAGCTTTCGCACGCGCTTCACGAGGGCTCGCCGGCGTGACGGCCAGCTCACCCCGTAGTACTCCCGTCCGTACGCTTCGTCGTGAAGCACGCGGTTGAGCCATTCCCGGGAGGCCGCGCGCGCTCCCGCGAGCGCGACCAGGTCGATGTCGGCCGGCGACAGCCGGAGCTCGGCGAGGAGGCCGTCGATGGCACGCCGCGGGTAGCCGGCGTCGTTTTTCAGGCGGGTGAAGCGCTCCTCGGAGGCGCAGCCGACGATCCGCCCATCACGAAGGACGGCCGCCGTCGCGCAGTGGGTCTCGTTGACGCCCAGGACGATCATGGGCCCTGCTCGTCCGTCAAGGAACTCGCGGCTCCTGGAGCACGAACGACAGCCGCTGCCGGTCGCGCCGCACGACGAGCGACAGCGGACTCCGCTCGGGCAGTCCGAGGAGGGCATCGCGAACGCCGCCCAGACTCTCCACGGGCTTGCCATCGATCTCGACCAGGACGTCGCCGACCTGGACCCCGGCCGCCTCCGCGCGGCTGCTCGGAAGCACGACGGCCACCGTGGGAGGCCCCTCGGGTATCCGGGCCTCGGGCGGAGCTTCGGGCTCTCGCAGGAGGAACCCGTATTCGGCCGACACGCGATCGGCGGCCACCGCTTCCGGCATGGCGCCGATGCGCACCTCGACCGGCCGGCGGCCCTGATCGCGCCTGAACACGGTGAGGGTCACCGTCTCTCCGACGCTCGTCGCGGCGACGTAGCGCTGCAGCGCGCGCGTATCCACGATTGGGCGATTCTTGAAGGCGACCACGAGGTCGCCATTCTTGAGTCCAGCGGCGGCGGCCGGTGTGGCCTGCATGACGTCGACGATGAGCGCGCCGAATCCTTCGCGGAGCCCGTACTTCTGCGAGATCTCGTTCATCTCCTGCTCCGAGAGATCGCGGATGCGCACGCCGAGCCAGCCCCAGCGCGCTACTCCCTCTGCGGCTACTGTGCCGAAGACGGAGGCGAGCACCATGACGGCAACCAGCGTGCGCGCCATCGGGCTAGCGGCCTCGAGTGAGCTGCCTGAGCAGATCGTCGAGCGCCACGGTCAGGCGCTCGAGCCGGCGCTCCACGTCGAGCTCTTCCAGCAGCGCTCGGCGCACCGTCGCATCCGGGATGACCCCCGAGGCCACCTGGTCGCCCAGCTCGGCGGGAGAGCGCACGGCCTCCAACGATTCCCGCATCTCGCTGTTCCCGCGACCCAGAGCCTCGAGGATCTGCAGGCAGCGCTCGCGGATGGTCTCCGCGAGCGTCCGGAGAACGGGGCGGTCCCCACCCAGGTCCTCGAGCGGCGTCGCGACCACCATCCGGTAGAGGGTGTCGGTCGGCACTTCTTTCTCGATCCGGACGCGGTGCTCGCCCTTCAGGAGCACGTTGAAGCGCCCGCTGGCAAGACGCTGGCACCGGACGATGCTCCCTGCGCCGGCGATGCCATGAACGGGTGGTTTCGCGTCGTACGTGGCCTCGTATCCCGGCTTGAGCCCGACCACGGCCAGCCGCCGATCCCGCGCCAGGCAATCCGTGATCATCGCGCGGTAGCGCGCCTCGAAGATGTGCAAGGGGAGCAGCGTGTGCGGAAAGAAGCTGAGGTCCGGCAGTGGGAAGATCGGCAGGTAGACCGGGTTTGCCGCCACGGGGCGGTCACCCGATGGTCGGCAGCTTGAGCCCGGACACCGCGTCCACACGCGCGATGACGGCCGCCGCGACCTCGCGGAAGGCCTTGGCCTGCGCGGAGGCCGGCTGTCCAACCACGATCGGCACCCCGGCGTCGCCGCCCTTGCGCGTTTCCATCTCGAGGGGGATCTGTCCGAGCAGCGGCACCTGGAACTCCTGGGCCACGCGGGCCCCACCGCCCTCGCCGAAGATGGCGTAGCGCTTGCCGGTGTCGGGCGCCACGAAGTAGCTCATGTTCTCGACGAGCCCCAGGACTGGCACGTTGAGCTTGAGGAACATGGCGAGCGCCTTGCGCACGTCGAGCAAGGCCACGTCCTGCGGTGTCGTGACCATGACCACGCCCGTCAGGGGCACCACCTGGGAGAGCGAGAGCTGCGCATCCCCCGTACCCGGAGGCATGTCGAAGACGAGGTAGTCCAGCGGACCCCACATCACGTCGCGCAGGAACTGCTGGACGGCCGAATGGATCATGGGGCCGCGCCAGACCAGGGCCTCGCGCTCGGCGACGAGAAGGCCGATGGACATGATCTTGATGCCGTGGGCCTCCACCGGGATGATCTTGTTGTCGAACATCCCGGGCCGGCCGCGCGCCCCCATCATGAGCGGCACGTCGGGCCCGTAAACGTCCACGTCGACCAGCCCGACCTGGGCGCCGGTCTGCTTCAGCGCCAGGGCGAGGTTGACGGCGATCGTGGACTTGCCGACGCCGCCCTTGCCCGACGACACCGCGACGGTGTGTTTGACCTCCGGAATGAACTCGCCGCTGGGAGCGGGCGCCGCGGGTTGCGCGGGACGCGCAGCAGCGGCTGCGGAGCCCATCTTCACTTGCACACGGCCGGCTCCCGGGATCTGCGAGACGGCCTTCGTGGCTCCGCTGTGGAGGGCAACCTTGCTGGTCGGCGGCTGCGTCGTGAACGCGAGGGTGAACGAGACCTCGCCGTCGTGGATGTGAAGATCCCGAACAAGCCCCAGGGTCACGATGTCCTTGCCGAGCTCGGGATCCGTCACGGAGCGGAGCGCGTCGAGGACCACACTCTCGGTAATGCGAGCGTTCGGGGGTGTGCTCATGGGGCTCCTGAACTCGGGTGATGCGTGACTGGTACAGAGTATAGGGATAGTCCCCCTGGCCGTCAAGGAGAAGCCCCGGGCCCCGCGTGTTGCAAGCCCCCGGCGAACTTGAAAAAACAGCGTGGAACTGCTACAAAGAGCACGTGCTGGCAGCCGACGATTTTCGACGTGTGCTTGGACACTTCGCGAGTGGTGTCACGGTGGTCACGACGTGGGACGCCGCGGGCCATCCGACAGGTCTCACTGCCAGCTCGTTCACGTCGGTCTCTCTCGACCCCCCGCTCATCCTGGTGTGCGTGGCCCATACCTCCCAGAGCTATCAGGCGCTCCACACCCATGGCCGTTTTGCAGTCAACGTGCTCAACCGGGAGCACGAGCAACTGGCCCGCCGCTTTGCGTCCTCGACAGCCGCCGCGGAGAAATTCGAGGGCACCAAGTATCGTCCGGGCGCCCTCGGACTGCCGGTCCTCGAGAACGCGCTCGCCGAGATCGAGTGCACGACGGTGCACGTGTATCCGGCCGGCGATCACACGATCTTCGTCGGCCGGGTCGAGGCCGCCGAGAGCCGGGGTGACAGCGGGCTCGAGCCGCTCCTCTACTACCGGGGGAAGTTTCATCGCTTGCACCCGCCCGAGCCACCCTGCTGATGCCGGTTCCCCTCTCCCGTCCACCGGTCGACGACGAGATCAAGGCGGCCGTGCTGGCAGCGCTCGAGTCGCGGCAGTGGATCCTCGGGCCTGAGTGCCGCGCCTTCGAGGAGGAGTTCGCCCGCTACATCGGCGTCAAGCACGCGGTCCTGACCAGCAGCGGTACCGCCGCGCTCTGGATGGCGCTCAAGGCCTTCGACGTCAAGCCCGGCGACGAGGTGCTCGTCCCCTCGCACACGGCCTTTCCAACCATCGAAGCGATCTGCTTCGCGGAAGCCGTGCCGGTCTTCGTGGAGGTCGATGACACGTACACCGTCGATCTCGACGATGCCGCCGCGAAAATCAGTCCCCGGACGGTCGGATTCGTCCCCGTTCACCTGTACGGTCATCCGGGAAACCTCGACAGGATCGTGGAGCTCTGTGCAGAGCGCAGTCTCTGGCTCCTGGAAGACTGCGCCCAGGCGCACGGCGCGGCCTGGCGCGGACGCCGCGTGGGAAGCTTCGGGCGCGCCGGCACGTTCTCCTTCTATCCCTCGAAGAACCTGACCGTGATGGGGGACGGCGGAGTCGTGGTCACCGACGACGAGACCGTCGCGGCCCGCTGCGCGAAGCTGCGCGACCATGGGCGACTCAGCAAGGACGTCCACACCGAGGTCGGCTTCAACCTCCGCTTCAACGAGATCCAGGCCGCCGCGGGACGAGTCCTCCTCCGTCGTCTCGACGCCATGAACGACCGCCGGCGGGCGCTGGCCGCTCGCTATGGTCGTGGGCTACGAGGCCTTCCGCTCGTCCTGCCCCATGAGGCGCCAGGGGCTCACCACGTGTATCACCTCTACGTCATCCGGACTCCGAAGCGCGACGCGCTGGCGCGGTTTCTCAAGGAGCGAGGCCTCGCCACGGGCGTTCACTATCCGGTCCCGAGCCACCGTCAGCCCGCGATCGAGCCGATCAACCCGCCTGCGCTTCCGCGTACCGAGCAGCTCGTGAACGAGATCCTGACCTTGCCGATGTCGGCAGGCCATAGCGACGCCGAGATCGACCAGGTGATCCAGGCCGTCCGCGCGTTCTTCCAGGCGTGAGCGCACGAGGACTCGGAAGGTGGATGACACCCGCCGCCGACTGCTGATTCGCGCCGTCCGCGCGGTCGTCCCAGCGTAACCGTTGCGGATCCTTCAGCTCTATCCGAAATCCGACTATTTCACGGGGGCCGCGATCCAGCTGCGCGAGCTGGCGTGGGGGCTGAAGGCCCGCGGTCATCACGTCGTCATCGCCACGCGTCCGAGCGAGGAGTGGACGGCCCGCTGCGCCGCCGCGGGCATCGCCCATGCGCCTCTGTCGATGCGTCATCCGGTCGACTTCGCGACCGCCTGGAGGCTCGCCGGCCTGATTCGCCGCGAGAAGATCGAGGTCGTCCACTGCCAGAAGGGCCGCGCCCGCACCCTGGCTCTGCTCGCCGGGATCGTCGTCGGGATTCCCGTGCTGGTGCTCAACCGTGGGGTGAGCTTTCCGCTCGACCGATGGAACCGGCTCGGATATCGGATCAGCAAGGTCACGGCCATCATCGCCGTCTGCGAATCCATCAAGCGCCGGCTCGTCGCGGCCGGAGTTCCTCCCGGGAAAATCGAGGTCATCTACTCGGGCACGGATCTGGCCCGGTTCCATCCGGAGGTGGACGGCAGCGGCATCCGGCGCGAGCTGGGCCTGCGGCCACAGCACACGCTGATCACCCAGATCGGCATCCGGTCCTGGCGAGGCAACGACGATGTGCTCGACGCCATGACCCGCGTGCACCCGGTGGCGCCGCACTGCCGGCTCCTGTTCGTCGGCGCCCCACCGCCTCGCGTCATCAGCACGATGGACAAGGCGCGGCGCCGAGGGCTCGGCGACGCCGTCTTCGTCCTCGGCCACCGGCACGACATCCCGGAGATTCTGGCTGGAAGCGATCTCGTGGTCGACGCCTCCTACGCGGGGCTGGGTCTGACCGGCTCGCTCCGGGAGGCCCTGGCGGTCGAGACGCCGGTCATCGGCACGAATCTCGAGGGCATCCCGGAGCTGATCACGGATGGCGAGACGGGACTCCTGGTGCCCCCTCGCAATCCCGAGGCGCTGGCTCAGGCCATCCTTCGCATCGTCGAGAACCCGACGCGCGCGAAGGCGATGGCGCGGGCGGGCCGCAAGCGCGTCGAGCGAGCCTTCTCGACGGCGATCAAGGTGGAGCGCACCGAGGCCCTCTACCGGCGCCTGCTGGCGGACCAGGGCGCCCGATGAGCGCCAAGTACCGGTTGCTCTATCGTCTCGCCCCCTACCTCCGGCAACACTGGCACACCCTCGTCATCGGGACACTCATGGCTCTGGCTGTCTCGGCAGCCGACGGTGGCATCGCCTGGCTCGTCAAACCGGCCATGGACGGCATCTTCGTGCGACGCGATGTCGCGATGCTCAAGCTGGTTGCGCTCGCGGTACTCGGCATCTATCTGCTCAAGGGCGTGGGCCGCTTCGGCCAGTCCTACCTGTCGGGCGCGGTAGGCGAGCGTGTGATCGCCCAGCTCCGCCGGGATCTCTACGCCCACATCCAGACCCTGCCGCTGTCGTACTTCGCCTCGCAGCACTCGGCGGAGCTGATGACGCGTGTGGTCGGCGACGTGAACCGGCTGGGTCGGCTCACGTCGTCCGTCCTCGTCATGGCCGTGCGGCACGTGGGCACCATCGCCGTGCTTCTCGCCGTGATGTTCACGCGCGAATGGGTGCTCGCGCTGGTCGCGGTGGCGGTCTTCCCCGCTGCCGCCCTCACGGTGAAGGCGATCGGAAGAAAGCTCTACACCATCAACAAGCGCGCCCAGGAGAAGATCGCGGAGCTGAACGTCATGCTGCAGGAGTCGTTCGCCGGCATCAAGATCGTCAAGGCGTTCGGACGCGAGCAACTCGAGCGGGCGCGCTTCGACGAGGTCAACGACCGGCTCCTCCGGCTCGCGCTCAAGAACCAGCGGACGGATCAGGCGGGCGACCCCTTGATGGAAATCGTGGGAGCGGTCGGCCTCATGGGAGCTCTGTGGTACGGCGGCTATCGCGTGATCTCGGGCGGGCTCACGCCGGGCGCGTTCTTCTCGTTCACCGCCGCCGTGCTCCTGCTGTACGCGCCGGTGCGCCAGCTGTCCCGGATGGCCACCACGGCGCAGCAGTCGCTGGGGTCGGTGGAACGCGTCCTCGAGATCATGGACACGCCGCCGGCGATCGTGGACGCCGCCGGCGCGCACGCGCTCGACGGCTTCCGGAGCCGCATCGTCTTCGATGGCGTCTCCTTCCGCTACGCCGAGACGCCCGAGCCGGTCCTCCACGACATCTCCATCGACGTCCAGAAGGGCGAGCTGGTCGCCTTCGTCGGCATGTCGGGCGCCGGGAAGAGCACACTCATGGACCTCCTGCCGCGCTTCCACGATGTGTCCTCGGGCCGCATCACCATCGACGGGCACGACGTGCGGAGCGTGACGGTGGCGTCACTCCGCTCGCTGATCGGCATCGTGACTCAGGAGACGGTGCTCTTCCACGACTCGATCGAGTACAACATCGGCTACGGCAGGCCCGACGCCACCCGAGAGGAGATCGAGCGCGCCGCCCGGATGGCGCAGGCGCACGAGTTCATCCTGGCGCTCCCGCACGCCTATGCGACGCACGTGGGCGAGCGCGGCGTGAAGCTCTCGGGCGGTCAGCGGCAGCGGCTCTGCATCGCCCGAGCTTTCCTGAAAGATCCGCCGGTGCTGATCCTGGACGAGGCCACGTCGGACCTCGACGCGGAGAGCGAGTTCCTGGTCCAGCAAGCGCTGTCCGAGCTGATGAAGGGGCGCACGGTCCTCGTCATCGCGCACCGGCTGGCCACCGTGAAGAACGCCGATCGCGTGGTCGTGGTCCACGACGGGCGCATCGCCGAAGTGGGCGCCCACGACGAGCTGATGGCTCGCGAGGACGGACTCTACCGCCGGCTCGCGGACCTCCAGGCCGTGGACGTGTCGTTTTCGAGCTAGAGCGGCGGTCCCGAGTATAATCACACGCATGAAGCCCAAGGTGGCGTGGCTGCCCTCCGAGGTCCATCCCGGCCAGAAGACCGAGCGATGCCCGCGCTGCGGGGCCAACCGGATGATTCCCTGGACGCTCAGACGGGACCCGCAGCGGGTGATCGTCCTTCGTACGTGGGTCTGCACGGCATGCCAGACGACGGAGGAGCGGCCCGAGCCGGAGTCGCCCTGACGGTACTGCGTCCGGTCTCCTCGAAAAGCCGCGCACGCTGACGACGCCAGACCGCGCGTCCGTCAGCTGCGGTTGAGGAAGTCGACCAGGGGACGCAGCCGCGAGAAGGACGTGCGATTGAACGGCAAGATCAACCGCGGGAGGTCAGGGTACTCCCCGTTTTCCGCCTTCAGCGGACCGAGCCTCTGCTCCCCCGGGCTGCCCAGGATGTCGGCAAACTGCGCGTTCAGATCGGCCAGGGTGGCCGGAGACAACGCCCGGCGCAACCGGAAGACGAGCCGGTCGCCGACATACCGCTGAGAGTGGTACACGCGATAGAAATCGAGGATCTCCGCCGTCGCCTCGTCCAGGTCGTCGGTGATGCGGAAGAGTCCCGGATCGGTCGGAGATATCATCCCTCGGTCCGCCATCTCGCCGCGAACGAAATCTGCGAAGCGCTTCCAGTAGGTACCGCCCGGCTCATCCACGAGCACCAGCGGAAGCAGCGGCTGCTTTCCGGTCTGGGTCAGCGTGAGCGCCTCGAACACCTCGTCGCAGGTCCCGAAGCCGCCGGGAAAGAACGCCATGGCGTGAGCCTCACGGACCAGGAAGAGCTTCCGGGTGAAGAAATACTTGAAGCTGATGAGCTTCGGGTCAGCCGCGATCCAGGGATTGGCCTCCTGCTCCGTGGGCAGGCGGATGTTGAGGCCGAAGGAGCGTTCTCCGCCGGCGCCCTGCTGAGCGGCGCCCATGACGCCGCTGCCCGCGCCGGTGATGACCATCCAGCCGTCCTGGATCATGCGCTGCCCGAACGCCTGCGCCTGGACCGCTACCGGATGGTCAGCCGCGACCCGCGCAGAGCCGAACACGGTGACCTTCGGCACCTCGCGGTACGGCGCGAAGACCTTGAAGCCGTAGCGGAGCTCCTTGAAGGCCCGGCTGGCGATCTTGAGATCTCCCGCCCCCGCGCCGTCCTCGAACATCTTCAGCGCCGTAGTCAACATCTCGTTGTACAAGCGCCAAGTCGTCTCGGGGACGCGGAGATACTCGAGCAGGGCATCGAGCCGTCGATTGGCCTCGTCCGACTGGAGTTGATAGGGGCGATCCGGGCTCATGAACTGAGTATACATAGAGCCCTACGCGGCGCCTCCGATCTCCGACTCACGCGAGCGTGTGCCGCACCATCTTGCCCTCGACCATGTAGATCACCATCTCGCTGATGTTGGTCGCGTGGTCGGCCACGCGCTCCAGGAAGCGCGAGATGAGGATGAGGCGGATGGCACGGGGAATGGCGCGCGCATCCTGCATCATGAAGGTGAGCAGCTCGCGGAAGATCTGCTCCTTGAGCGCGTCCACCTCCGAATCGGCGCCGCACACCCGTCGCGCAAGATCGGTGTCGCGGGACACGAAGGCATCCAGGCTGTCCTTGACCATGGCCTGGGCGCGCTCGGCCATCCGCGGGAGGTCGATGTACGGCTTGAGCTGCGGCTCCCGGTTGAGCTCGAGGACGCGCTGGGCGATGTTCACCGCCTGGTCTCCGATGCGCTCGAGGTCGGTGACGATCTTCATGGCCGTGGTGATGATGCGCAGGTCGCCGGCGGCCGGCTGATGCAGGGCCAGCAGGTTCACGCAGGTCTCGTCCACCTCCACGTCGTACGTGTTGACCTGCCGGTCGCGGTCGATCACCTCCTGAGCCAGCGCGTCGTCCCGTTCCGTGAGCGCCCGCATCACGCGGCGGATCTGGTCCTCGACCAGACCCCCCATCGCCAGCAGGGTCTGCTTGAGCGCCTCCAGTTCCTCGTGAAAGTGCCGTTGCATGGTCGTCTCCTTCGCACCGGAGCGCGGCGGGCCGAGTCGCCGCTATCCAAACCGCCCGGTGATGTAGTCCTCGGTCCTCTTCTCGTGGGGAGCGGTGAACAGGTCCTTGGTCACCCCGAACTCCACCATCTCTCCCAGCAAGAAGAACCCGGTCCACTCCGAGACCCGCGCCGCCTGCTGCATGTTGTGCGTGACGATGGCGATGGTCAGGTCCTTCTTCAGGTCGTGCATCAAGTCCTCGATCTTGGCCGTGGCGATGGGATCGAGCGCCGAGCACGGCTCGTCCATCAAGAGGACCTGGGGCTCGACGGCGAGGGCCCGCGCGATGCACAGGCGCTGCTGCTGCCCGCCCGACAGGCTGACGCCCGACTTGTCGAGCTCGTCCTTCACCTCGTCCCACAGGGCCGCATGGCGGAGCGCGCGCTCCACCTCCTCCTGGAGCCGTGCGCGCCGGCGAACGCCGGCCAGCCGCAGCCCCGCCGCGACGTTGTCGAACACCGACATCGTGGGAAACGGGTTGGGCTTCTGGAACACCATGCCGATGCGGCGCCGCACCTCCACCGGGTCCACGCCGGGAGCGTACAGATCCTCGCCGTTCAGGAGGATCTGGCCCTCCACCCGAGCGCCCGGCACCGTCTCGTGCATCCGGTTCACGCATCTGATGAACGTGGACTTGCCGCAACCGGACGGTCCGATGATGGCCGTGACGGCGTTGGGAGCGATCGTCAGGTCGATTCCGCGCAACACCAGCGTCTCGCCGAACCACGCGCGGAGCCCCTTGGTGTAGATCCCGTCTCCCATGGTCACCTCAGCGGGCCGCGACACGTCGGCGGGTCACGAGCCGAGCGGCCAGGCTAGCCATGAACACCATCGCGATGAGCACGAGGGCCGCGGCCCACGCCTGCCGATGCCAATCGTCGTAGGGCGCGATCGCGTAGGCGTAGATCTGCAACGGCAGCGCGGCGATGGGCTGGTCCAGCCCCTGCTGCCAGAAGCGATTGCCGAGCGCCGTGAAGAGCAGCGGCGCGGTCTCGCCGGCGATCCTGGCGATCGCGACCATCACGCCCGTGAGGATCCCCGCCCTCGCGCTCGGCAGGACGATCCGGAGCGTCACTTTCCACCGCGGCAAGCCGAGTCCCAGTCCAGCTTCCCGGAGGCTGTCGGGCACCAGCCGGACCATCTCCTCCGTCGTCCGGACCACGATCGGCAGCATGATGATTCCGAGCGCGAACCCGCCGGCCAGCGCGGAGAAGCGGCGCATGGGCAGCACGATCACGGTATACGCGAAGATGCCGAAGACGATTGAAGGGACGCCGTTCAGCACGTCGCAGAGGAATCTGACGAGCCACGGCACGCGCCGATCTCGAGACTCGGCGAGGTAGACCCCGCCGAGAATGCCGATGGGCAGTCCCATGCTGGCAGCGAGGCCGATCATGATCCCGCTGCCCACGATCGCGTTCGCGACGCCCCCGCCGGCCTCCCCGACCGGCTTCGGCAGGTGAATGAAGAAATCCACGTTGATGGCGGAGATCCCGCGGTAGACGAGAAAGCCGAGGATGAGCAGGAGCGGACAGATGACCACGATCGCCGCCAGGAACGTCAGGCCGTTCATGACGAGGTTGGTCAGGCGCCGCACGGTGGCGTTCACTCTCGGCGCCCTCCGACCGGATCGCTCACGCTCCAGACCAACAGGCGCGCGAGCGCATTGACGACGATGGTCACGACGAGAAGTAGCAGTCCGATCTCCACGAGCGCAGAGACGTAGAGATCGCTCGTCGCCTCGGTGAACTCGTTGGCGATGACGCTCGCCATGGTGTACCCGGGGGCGAACAGCGACACGGATACCTCCGGGCGGTTGCCGATGACCATGGTCACGGCCATCGTCTCGCCGAGTGCGCGCCCGAGGCCCAGCAGGATGGCGCCGATCAGCCCCGAGCGTCCGTAGCGGAGCACCGCCATCCGCGTCGCCTCCCAGCGCGTGGCGCCGATGCCCAGGGCTGCTTCGCGCTGCGTGTTCGGGACGGCTAGCAAGACCTCACGGCTGACCGACGTGATGTACGGCACGACCATGATAGCCAGGATCAGTCCGGCCGCGAGCATCCCCACGCCATACGGCGGCCCCTGGAACAGGGGCAGGAAGCCGAACCACCGGCCGAGCCACGGCTGGACCGCCTGGCGGAGCCACGGCACCAGCACGAAGATCGCCCACAGCCCGTACACCACGCTGGGCACGGCCGCGAGCATCTCGATCAGAAAGGCGATCGGGGGCCGGATCCAGAACGGAGCGAGCTCCGCGAGGTAGATGGCGGCGCCGAGCGACAGTGGGACAGCGATGAGGAGGGCGAGAATCGAAGACACCAGGGTCCCGTAGATGAACGGGAGCGCCCCGAACGACCCCGCGACCGGATCCCACGTCGATGTCACGAGGAATCGCCAGCCGAACGTGTGGATCGCGGGCCACGACTTCCAGGTCAGCGACCCGACCAGTCCCGCCGTGAGGAGCATGACCATCGACACGGCGCACCGGAGCACCCACGCGAAGGCGCGGTCACCCGATCGCCGCCGCGAGAACGCGCCGACCCTCCCGGGTAGCGCCAGCGCCTCGGCCGTCCCCACCCCTTGGCTCCGGCCGGACAGCATCCCTCACTGAGCCGCGAGCAGCGGCTTGCCCGAATAGGTGATCTGCTTGATCGCCGTCTCGATCTTCTTGACGACCGGTGCGGGCAACGGCGCGTAGAGGAGGCTCCCCGGATACTTCTGACCATCGTGAATCGCCCACCAGAGAAACTTCACGAGGGCCTTACCCTTGGCTTCGCTCGACTGATCCCGGTACACCAGCAGCCACGTGAAGCTCGCGATCGGGTAGGCCTGGTCGCCGGGCGCATTCGTCAGCGATACCCGGAAATCGCTCGGCATGTTGCTGGCCGCCCCGGCAGCCGCGGCGCTCGTGCTCTCGATGGTGGCGGAGACGAACTTCCCGGCCTGATTCTTGACCGCCGCGGCAGGCAGCTTGTTCGTGATCGCGTACGCCAGCTCGACGTAGCCGAGTGCGCCAGGCCCGTTCTTCACCTGGCCGGCCACGCCTTCGTTCCCCTTCCCTCCGAGGCCCACCGGCCAGTTGACGGACGTGCCGCGACCGACCTTCTGCTCCCACTCCTTGCTGACCTTGGAGAGAAAGTCGACCCAGATGTACGTCGTGCCGCTCCCGTCCGAACGGTGCACGACGACGATCGGCTGATTGGGCAGCGTCGCCGACGGGTTCAGCGCCTTGATACGGTCATCGTCCCACTTCGTGATCTTCCCGAGAAAGATATCGGCGAGTACATCCCCGGTGAAGCTGAGCTGCGGATTCCCCGGCAGGTTGTAGGTGGCCACCACCGCCCCCAGCACGGTCGGAACGTGCAAGAGTTCGCGGGGCGCCTTCTTCAGCTGCTCGTCCGTCATCGGCCCGTCGGAAGCGCCGAAGTCCACGGTGCGTTCGGTGATCTGGCGGATCCCCCCGCCACTGCCGATCGACTGGTAGTTGAAGCGCACATCGGGATCCACCTTCGTGTACTCCTCGAACCACTTGGAGTAGATGGGATACGGAAATGTCGCTCCCGCGCCGTTCATCAGCATCTGGGCCGTCGACGGCGTGGTGAGCCCTGCGATGGTCAGCGTCATGCAGATCAGGATCGACCATCTCTTCATGTCCAATCTCCCTGTACTCCGTGGTGAGTATGAGGTCCTTGTGTGACGCGCCGGTGACCGCCAGGTTACAGGTGTGTTAACTCCCAAGGCGCCTCGCCCGCAGCCCGGAAGCCGCCGCTCACGCCCCGACCGTCCCGACCCCGGTGCGTCCGGGCCGGTACCGAGTGTCGCTCTTCGCTGTTAAGGAAGCATGACGCCTCGGTAAACCTTGCGTGACCCGCCCTCATGCGTCGCGCTTGACAGGAGGGTGCTCGTCCTGCGACCATGGCCGCCGTGAATACGATCGGCTCGATCGCGGGCTGGTGGTGGCGGGCGCCCTGAGGGCGGCTCCGCTTCCCGCGCGCGCAGCGAGCAGCGAACCGGAGCCGCCCCGCTGGGGCGGCTTTGGTTTTCACGTCGCCCCGACAGGCCGGCTCCCTACCCGGAACACGGAGGAGGCCCGGTGATGGCCACGACCCACTACGAGACCGCTGGGGGAATCCGCGTCCATCGGACGATCGAGGACATTCCCGTCGCGAGCGCAATCGACCCGGTCATTCGTGCCCTCGATGAGCGGCGGGGGGTGCTGTTCGCCTCGAGCTACGAGTACCCGGGACGGTATACACGCTGGGACATGGGATTCGTCGACCCGCCGCTCGTCCTGAGCGCCCGGGGCCGCGACTTCCGCTTCGAGGCGCTGAACGAGCGGGGTCGCCTCCTGCTGGTCCCGATCGTCGAGGCGCTCGAGTCGCTCGACGCCGTGGACCGCGTGGAGACCGGGGAGGCATTCATCGCGGGCGCGGTTCGAACACCCGACGGACGCTTCGCCGAGGAAGAGCGGAGCCGTCTGCCATCGCTGTTCTCTGTGTTGCGAGCGCTGGTGGCGCTCTTCCATCAACGCGACGAGCCTCACCTGGGTCTCTACGGGGCTTTCGGCTACGACCTCGCCTTCCAGTTCGAACCGATCCGGCTCCGGCTGACCCGTCCGCCCGATCAGCGCGACCTCCTCCTCTACCTTCCCGACGAGCTGATCATCGTCGATCATCGTCGCGAAGTGGCCCAGCGGAGGCGCTACGACTTCGAGGTCGGCGGCCGCTCCACGGCCGGCCTGGCCCGCACCGGGAGCGCGGAGCCTTACGTTCCGACCTCGCTCACGCCGCGCGCCTCCGACCACCGCCCGGGGGACTACGCAGCCGTCGTCCGCCTCGCGCGCGACGCCTTCAAGCGCGGCGACCTCTTCGAGGTCGTCCCGGGCCAGACGTTCTTCGAGGCCTGCCCGAGACCTCCATCCGAGCTGTTCCTCCGCCTACGCGAGCGCAACCCCGCGCCGTACGGCTTCCTCCTGAGCCTGGGCGAACAGGAATATCTGGTGGGCGCCTCGCCGGAGATGTACGTGCGCGTGGACGACGGCCGCGTGGAGACCTGCCCCATCTCGGGAACCATAGCCCGCGGGCGCGACCCGATCGGCGATGCCGCCCAGATCGTGGCTCTGCTCACGTCGGCCAAGGACGAGTCGGAGCTGACCATGTGCACCGACGTGGACCGGAACGACAAGTCCCGCGTCTCGGTGCCGGGCAGCGTGCGCGTGATCGGCCGCCGGCAGATCGAGATGTACTCGCGCCTCATCCACACGGTGGACCACGTCGAAGGACAGCTCCAGCCCGGGCGCGACGCGCTCGACGCGTTCCTCGCGCACGCGTGGGCCGTCACGGTGACCGGCGCGCCGAAAGCGTGGGCCATGCAGTTCATCGAGGATCACGAGCGCTCACCGCGGGCCTGGTACGGCGGCGCGGTCGGCGTGGTCGGCTTCGACGGTAACCTCAACACTGGGCTGACCTTACGCACCATCCGCGTGAAGTCGGGCGTGGCGGAGATCCGGGCGGGAGCCACCCTGCTCTTCGACTCCGATCCGGCCGCCGAGGAAGCGGAGACCGAGTTGAAGGCCTCTGCGTTCCTCGATGCCATCCGCCGGACGGAGGGCGGCGCAGAGCGCCGGCCGGCGGCGGCATCGCCACGGACTGGTTCGGGCAAGCGCGTGCTTCTCGTCGACCACCAGGATTCCTTCGTGCACACCCTCGCGAACTACCTGCGGCAGACGGGAGCGGACGTCGTCACCCTGCGCGCCGGCTTCGCCGCCGACTTGTTCGACGACGTGAAGCCTCACCTGGCGGTACTCTCACCCGGGCCCGGAACGCCTCGTGACTTCGACGTCGCCGGCACCATCGACGCGCTGCTCCGACGGCGCATTCCGGTGTTCGGCGTCTGTCTCGGTCTTCAGGGCATGGTCGAGTTCTTCGGCGGGACGCTCGCCGTCCTCGAGCAACCCGTCCATGGCAAGGCCTCGCGCATCCGCGTCCTGGGCGGACGCATCTTCGAGGGGCTGCCCCCGGAGTTCAGCGCCGGGCGCTACCACTCGCTCTTCGCCGTTCGCGCGACGCTTCCCGCGGTCCTCGAGGTGACGGCCGAGAGCGATGACGGCGTGGTGATGGCCATCGAGCATCGAACGCTTCCGCTGGCCGCCGTCCAGTTCCATCCGGAATCGATCATGACCCTCGGCGACGACGTGGGCCTCCGGCTGCTGACGAACGTCGTGCAGCGCCTGACCCCGTCGGAGCATTCTCCGTCTCCCGAGCCGGTCATCGGCTGACGCTCACTCCACCGGGCACGGCGGAACGCACCGGCGACGGTCTCGATCACGCCTCGGCCACTGGCAGCGTGAAGCGGACCGTCGTGCCGCGTTCGACCTCGCTGTCGATGAACAGCTCGCCGCCGTGCGCGAGCACGAGATGCTTGACGATGGCGAGTCCGAGGCCGGTGCCGCCCAGCTCGCGCGAGCGAGCCTTGTCGACGCGGTAGAAGCGCTCGGTGATCCTCGGGAGGTCGGACGCGGGGATGCCGACGCCGGTATCCTCCACCGACACTTCGACCGTGCCGCGAGACGTCTCCGCGGCCCGGACCGTGACCGTCCCGCCATGCGGCGTGTACTTCACGGCGTTGTCCACCAGGTTGATGAGGATCTGGACGAGGCGATCGTGATCGGCCTTGACGCGAGGAAGCCCCGGCGAGAGCTTCGTGCCCAGCGTGACGCCCCCTCGGCGGGCCCGCGGGTCGATGACGGCGAGCACGGAATCGACGACCCCGTCCAGCGTCGTCGGCACGAGGTGGAGCGAGACCTTGCCCAGCTCGATGTTCGACAGGTCCGTCAGGTCGTTGATGAGCCGTCCCAGCCGCTCGGTCTGGCGGTGCACGATCTCGAGGAATCTGCGGGCGTTGTCGGGCTCCTCGAGGGCTCCGCCAAGCAAGGTCTCGACGTAACCGTGGATCGCGGTGAGCGGCGTCCGCAGCTCGTGGGAGACGTTGGCCACGAACTCCGTCCGCACGTGCTCGAGGCGCCGCAGCTCGGTGATGTCGTGGAGGACGATGACCACGCCCGTCTCGCCCCCGACCAGGAGCAAGGGCACACCGTGGACCTGGAGGATCCGTTCTGTGGGCGCCGTGAGACTCACCTCGCGCCGCACGAGCGCTCCCGCCGTCGCGCTTCGGCTCGCGCGGAACACCTCGTGCAGGTCGGCGTTGCGGATCACCTCGAGGAACGGCCGGCGCTCCACGCGGGCGGCTCCCAGGTTGAAGATGACCCGGGCGCGCTCGTTCATGAGCACGATGCGCTCGTGGCCGTCGACGGCGATGACGCCTTCCACCATGCCGTCGAGCATGGCGGTGACCTTGGCCTGCTCCTGTTCGAGGTCCTCGATCTTCTCTCTCATCCGCGTGGCCAGGACGTTGAGCGAGCGGCCCAGGGTCCCGATCTCGTCGGGGGAACCGGTAGGCGCCCGCACCAGGAAGTTGCCCTGACTCATCTGCCGCGCGATGGATTGCATTTCCACGATCGGCCGCGTGACGCGCCCCGCGACGAACACGCCGATGCCGAGGGCCACGGCCAGGGCCACGGCGCCGCCGGCCAGCATGACCTTGCGGAGCGCGGCATACGACGTGGTCACGGCCGACAGGGGCAGCGCCAGGCGTAGCACGCCGATCACGCGCGCATCGTCCCGGATGGGCAGCGCGACGTAGAGCAGCGGCGCCTGCAGGGTGCCGCTCTGCCGAAGATCACGCCCGACCTTGCCCTCGAGCGCCGCTCTCACTTCTGGGCGGTCACGGTGATTGTCCATCACCGGGAGATCGCCCGCCGACCGCTCCGACTCCCCGACAACGCGCCCGTCGGGCGCGATCAACATCACTCTGGCCCCCGTGGGCCGCGCGGCCCATGTCACGAACGCCTGGGCTGACTCCGGATCGGCTCCACGCTCGAGCACCACGCGCGCCTCGTCCTGAAGCACGGCCGCGTTGGACGCCAGCCGGACCGTCAACGACTCGGCCGCGAATCGATCCAGGGCATGACCGAGGTAGAGTCCCGCCGTCAGCGACGTGACCGCGACGAACCCCACCAGGGTCAGCGTGAGCTTGAAAGCGATGCGACGCCGGATGGCACGGAGCAGAGCGCGCATCACGCCTCCGCGTCGAGCCGATAGCCGACGCCCTTCACCGTCACGATACGGCGCCCCTCGCGGCCGAGCTTCACACGGAGCCGTCGCACGTGGACGTCGACCGTCCGCGACTCGATCTCCTCGGCCGCCGCGTAGCCCCAGACGCGGTCGAGCAGCGACTCGCGTGAGAGCACACGCCCGTGGGCCTCGGCGAGGGCACGCAGGAGGTCGAACTCCTTGGGCGTCAGGAGCACCGGCGCGCCCTCGACGTGGACGGTGTGCCGGGCCACGTTGATGAGGACCTGACCGATGACCATCGGCGCGCCTTGCGCCGCCGGGCGCGAGCGTCTCAGCACCGCGCGCACGCGGGCGATCACCTCCTTGGGCGAGAACGGCTTCACGATGTAATCGTCGGCGCCGAGTTCCAGGCCGAGCACGCGGTCCACCTCCTCGCCCTTGGCGGTCAGCATCACGACCGGGAGCGCTCTGGTGGCAGGATCCTGGCGCAGCCGCCGACACACCTCGAGCCCATCGATCCCTGGAAGCATCAGGTCCAGCAGCACGAGGTCCGGCATTCGGGTCCTCACCAGCTGGAGCGCGTCGAGACCGTTCCGGGACTGGACGACCTGGTAGCCTTCGCGCTCGAGGTGAAAAGCCAGCAGGCCACTGATGTCGGGTTCGTCCTCGACGACCAGCACCCGGCCGGGCATGCCGGCTTGGCCTACCAGCGTCGGGTCTCCCCGACCTTGAGAATCCAGGCCCGCTCGGGACCGATCCCGCGTCGCGCCGCCTCGGCGAGCATGCGGCGCGGTGGCTCGTCCAGCGGCTCCTCGGCGAGGTCGAAGGTGCCCCAGTGGATGCCCAGGAGGACACGGCTCTGCAAGTCCTGCGAGGCCTGCACGGCTTCTTCCGGGGTCGTGTGCACGAATCGCATGATCGCCGCCGGACGGTAGGCGCCGATGGCAATCGCGGAGAGATCGAAGGGGCCGAGACGCTCGCCGGCTTCCCTGAACCCGGCGAAATAGCCGGTGTCGCCGCTGAAGTAAAAACGCTGACGCGCTCCGATCACGGCCCAGGACGACCAGAGGTGCCGGTTCGCGTCCCAGGGTGTCCGCTGACCGAAATGTTGCGCCGGAACGCATACGAACCGGACGCCACGGTATTCGCGGGTCTGCCACCAGTCGAGCTCCTCGACCCGATGGAGTCCGTTGTCGGCGAACCATCCTCCGAGTCCGAGGGGCACGAGGAAGAGCGGGTCGTGGGCAGCAGCCAGCCGCGTGACGGTCTGAAGATTCAGATGATCGTAGTGGTCGTGCGAGATGACGACCACGTCGATGCGCGGGAGGTCGTCGAACGCCAGCCCCGGCGGCGTGAGTCGCTTGGGCCCGGCCCACGACACAGGGCTCGCACGGTCCGCCCAGTGAGGATCCGTGAGGACGTTGATGCCGTCGATCTGGACCAACAGCGTGGCATGCCCGACCCAGGTGACGCTCGGATTCGCCGTGCCCGCTCGAAGCACCTCACCGTCGTTGGCCACTCGCGGCATGTCGAAGGTCCGTGGCGAAACGACGCTCGACCAGACGCGAGACGCGAGGAAACGCCAGCGCGTCCAGCCGTCGGGACGCGCGAAGTCGGGATTGGGGTTCTTGAAACCCCCGGCGACGTGATGCGGGGGTTGGTCAGGCAGTGACTCCGCCCCGACTCCGGCACACCCCGCTGACCAGAGAGTCAGCGCCAGCACCACACCCGGGGGACGCACAGCCCGAGTGTACCCACGCCTCACCCGTTGCACCAGCGCCGACAGGTCCGAGGCCGGAAGGTCGAAACTCTGCTCTGGAGCCGCCCGCCACCTCAGCGGCCAGCCGAGCCGTTCTGGTCGCCTCGAGATCCCGCGGGCAAGAGCCCGAGCAATCGGAGCCGCTTGCGCAGCGTATTGCGGTTGATCCCGAGCAGCCGGGCGGCCCGCAACTGGTTGCCTCCCGACAGCTCGAGCGCCTGCCTCAGCAGCGGCAGCTCGATGCGCGTCATGATGCTTCGATAGAGTCGACCGTCTTCCACGAGCGCGGCCTCGCGCACGAAGCCGGGCAGCGCCGCGTCCAGGAGCTCCTCGAACTTGGAGGTCCACCGGGAATCGCTCATAGGCCTCTCCAGCCACGAGTGGAGAGCAAGCATTGTGCCCATCGAGGCTGTCAAGGAATTCGCCCGGTTCGGACGGCCAGGACGAGAAGTCGGAAGGCTCGTGCCTGCGCCGAAGGCAAGATTGCCTAGAGCTTACGCAGTTGCAGCGGCACGCCGGCGTCGCCGGGCGCGCATCTCTCAGGTCGCCTGGGCTCGCGCTCGCTGCAGGAAGGCTCGATTGATCGGGCTGTGCGGCTTGAGCGCCAGGCGCTCGTGGGCGAGCCCTTCCGCGAGCGCGGTGAGTCGCCCGCGCACCGCAGCTTCGGTCAGCGTCCAGTCGATCACGTCGCGCTGAGCGTGGCTGCCGCCGAACTGGTTCGTAATGAAACGCACCGCGTGCAAGCGCTCCGCGCAATCGCGATAATCGCCCCGCCAGAACGCGCGAAACCCCTGCACCAGAGGGAGCGCCACGGCTCGGGCCCAGCGGGCGACGTCCGTATCCTCGCGCGCGCTCCGCTCGAGCGCGCTGACGACGCGGAGGACGTCGGCCTCGCGGCCACTGCCGATGTACGCCATGACCGCATGCCAGTCGTTGAAGGGATAGAGCCGGCCATCAGCGTGCTCGTTCCAGCACTCGGCCACCTCCGTCCAGCGATCGCCGACGTCGCGGCCCATCAGGTGGAGCCGCCACAGCAGCGCCGAAGCATCGACGAGATCGAGCGCGACGGTGCTGCGCCCTCCCCGGATCGGGCCGTCGTACAGGCGCCAGACCTCGTCCTCCTGGCCGAGGTCGAGGTGGAACAAGGTGCGGTGCCACCAGTTGTGCACCTTGAAGAAATTGTCCTCGGCCGCCCAGTAGCGCTC
>Ga0335077_10002872_pt1 | contig 20624 bp, 16 predicted proteins | sample Lox_Sample_31_FD_207151 | JGI IMG/M metagenome (GOLD analysis project Ga0335077, IMG submission 207151) | Soil microbial communities from Loxahatchee National Wildlife Refuge, Florida, United States - Lox_Sample_3.1 | ecosystem: Environmental > Terrestrial > Soil > Wetlands | place: USA...
TGGGAAGAGTTTCGCCGGAAAAAGTTCAAATCGAAAAATCCAAACTTGTCGCTAGGCCACTGACCCCGAGGAAGTTATTGCTTCGGAGAAATTTTTAGCCGGACAGTAGTGTCTTGACATCATCATTGGCCGCAATCGATGAGGCGATGGCTGACATCGCTTTGCCGCCGAAGTCTCGCACGCGGCTCGTCGGACCGAAACAGCCGGTGCAGGGCATGTTGCCGAGGATGCAGCGCGCCTCGCAACCCGCACGCGTGACGGGACCGAGACAGAGGAAACCTTGTGCAAAGAGGCAAAGTTGCGGGTCGATCACGGTCTGGTGCACGCGGCGGAAATGCTCGATGTGCAAGTCCTGCGGCCGGGTATCCCGGCGGGGGCATTCCTCGCACAGTGCGCGATCGGGCGCCAGGACGGCGCCTTTCTCGGGCAGTTCCGCACTGAGGAGGACCTCGACTGCTTCCATAAAGATCTTGGGCGTGGGCGGGCAGCCAGGGACGTAGTAATCCACTGCGATCACACGATCCAGGGGGAACACCGTGTCGAACAATTTCGGAAGCGCGATTGTGTGCCCGTTATTCCGGTATTCCTGTTTCGGTGCGACTCCGTCGCCGTACACCTCCTGCAACAGGCCGCGCGCGTCAGACAAGTTCGCCAAGCCGGGTATGCCGCCCAGTTGTGCGCAGGCACCGAAGGCGACTACCAGTTTCGACTTTGCCCGGAGCAGCCGTGCCATTTCCTCCTGACCGGTGGTGCGCACCGCGCCGTTGATAAAGCATATGGCGATGGAGGCATCTGGCATTGCCTCGACGTCGTGCTCTTTGAAATCCAGAGCTACCGGCCAGAAAACGATGTCCACAGCGTTCGTGACTTCGAAAATCTGCTCGCCCACGTCCAGCACGGCCTCTTCGCAGCCTCCGCAGGACGCGCACCAGTAGAAAGCAACTTTCGGCTTCATGCGACCTCCACAGCCGCCGCGCGCTGTTCCTTGACCTCGTGCAACGGTCCTAGAGCCTTCAGCTTCTCCACCATGTCATTCATGACCACCCGTACCCGGTCTCCCTCGGCAGCGGAGATCCATTCCAGCCGGACGCGCTCCTCCTCGATACCCATCTGCTTCAGCAGGCGCTGGAGTAGCCGGAAGCGCCGAACCGCTTTGTAGTTGCCTTCCTGATAATGACAGTCGCCGGGATGGCAGCCTCCAATCAGCACGCCGTCAGCTCCCTTGGCGAACGCGTCCAGCACAAACTGCGGGTCCACGCGGCCTGAGCACATGACGCGGACCACTCGCGCATTCGGTGCGTACTTGATCCGTGAAGTGCCGGCGAGATCGGCAGCCAGGTAGGTACACCAATTGCAAAAGAAGGCCACGATTTTCGGTTCAAACGCTTTAGGCATAGGTCAAGATCCCCTCGACCTCCTCGAAGATCTGGTCGTCATCGAAAAGGTTCTGCTGGATAGAGCCCGACGGGCAGGCGGCCACACATGTGCCGCAGCCTTTGCAGAGTGCCTGGTTTGATTTCGGCCCTCTTGCCCTCCTCGAGGAAAGAAATAGCGTGATACGGGCACATGGGAATGCAGGTCTTACACCCGGAGCATGCTTCCTCGATCACGTGCGCGGTGTTTGGCTCCATCTCTATGTAACCGGCGTCGATCAATGCCAGCGCTTCCGCCGCCGCGGCCCCTGCCTGCGCCACGGTATCCGGAATGTCCTTGGGCCCCTGGCAGCAGCCGGCCAAAAAGATGCCATCGGTAAACGTGTTGACGGGTGCGAGTTTCGGATGGCGCTCGAGGAAGAAGCCTTCGTTGGAACGGGTGATGTTGAACAGACGCCGCACCTGCTGGGCGTCGGCGCGCGGCTCGAGACCCGTCGACAGCACTACCATGTCCACGGGGATGCGCCGGACGAATCCGGCAAGCGTGTCTTCCACGCGAATCACCAGCCTGCCTTCCTCGCTCGGATCCAGAACCCAGTCGGTAACCTCGGCGACCCTTCCCCGGATAAAGTGAACACGCTCGTTTAGAGGTTTCTGATAGAACTCTTCGAAGCCCTTTCCGGGCGTGCGCATATCGATATAAAAGTTGAAGATCTCGGCGCCCGTGTGCTCCTTGATCAGGTGTGCGAGCTTGAGGGAGTACATACAGCATACGCGGGAGCACCAGCGGTTCGTGTTCTCATCTCGTGAGCCCACGCAGTGCACAATACCGACCGTCTTGGGCGTGCGACCGTCGCGCAGAACCACTTCGCCGTTCGTAGGCCCCGAGGCATTCACCAAGCGCTCCACTTCGAGCGCCGTGTACACATTCGGATAAACGCCGTAACCGTAGTACGGCACTCGGCGGGCATCAACGGTCTGGAACCCGGTGGCGAGGATGACCGTGCCCACCTCGATCTGCTCCTGCTTTGGTTCCATCTGGAGGTCAATGGCGAGCCGCTCTCCGCAAGCTTCGATGCAAGTCTTCCTGCATTTGCCCGACTTAAACTGGATGCAGGTTTCCGGGTCGACTACGGGCACCAGCGGAACCGCCTGCGGAAATGGAATGTAGATCGGCCTGCGCTTGCTGAGACCGAGATTGAAATCATCGGGAACTTTCGCCTGCCTGTAAACGCAGGCCTCCAGGCACTCCAGGCATCCCGCGCAGAGGTCTTCGTTCACATACCGCGGGCGGCGCGTGACTGTGACTTTGAAATTGCCTACGTAACCTTCGATCGCGGTAACGTCGGAGTAAGTCCACAGCGTGATGTTGGGATGGTTCTTCACCGCTGACATCTTTGGGGTCAGGATGCAGGCGGCACAGTCGAGTGTAGGGAATGTTTTGTCGAACTTCGCCATGTGCCCGCCGATGCTGGGATCGCGCTCGACGAGGTACACGTGCTTGCCTGCATTCGCCAGCGTCAGAGCCGCATGGATCCCCGCAATGCCGCCTCCTACTACCAGAACATCGGGATGTATCGAAACCCGCCCTTTTTCGAGGGCCTCATGGAAGGCAACGCGCCGCACTGCCGCGCGCACCAGGTCCATGGCCTTTCGAGTAGCCTCGGCCTTGTTGGCATGCACCCAGGAATCCTGCTCGCGGATGTTCACCATGTGGAAATAAAAAGGATTCAAGCCTCCCACTTTCGTGGCGGTCCGAAAGGTGTGTTCGTGCAGATGCGGCGAACAGGAGGCCACGACGATGCGGTTGAGGCCGTGTTCCTGAATGTCCCGCCGGATCAGTTCCTGGCCTGGATCGGAGCACATATATTTGTATTTTCGGGACACCACGACATTCGGCAGGGACTTAGCAAAGGCAGCGAGTGACTCGACGTCGACGGTCGCGGCGATGTTGGTCCCGCAATGGCAGGCATACACGCCGATGCGGATTGTGCCGTCTCTTTCAGGCATAGGCTTTTGCTTCTCCTTTTGCCGCCGCTCTTACCCCCGCATGCTCCTTCGGGAACCATTGTTCGACGAGCTTCCGGCCGGAAATCGCCCGTTTCAACCCAAGCGACTGCACATCTCCTCCCAGCGCCCATGCCAGGATCTGGGTGAAAAAGAAAATCGGCATGTCCACGGCTTCTCCGGTGCGCCGCCTGATCTCAGACTGATAGGCGTCCAGGTTGCACTGGCACAACGGGCACACCGTGATGATGGCCTGTGCGCCTTTCCTCAAGGCTTCTTTCAGCAGAATGTGATTCAGGCGCAGCCCGACTGAATGCATGGTCCCGGTCAGCGACCCGCCGCAGCACTTCGTTTTCAGCGAGTACTCTACGGTCGGAACACCGGCAGACGTCATCAGTTCGTCCATTCGAGTCGGGTCGTGATCCCGGTCGGCCTCGGCGTACGGCCGCACGAGCTGGCAGCCGTAGTAGCAGGCGACCTTGCCGCCACGCCACTGGCGAATCACCTTCGAACGGATCTTTTCGCGTCCGACATCTGTGTACAGGACCTCGAGAGGATGGCGGACCCGCACGCTGTTGAGGGGCGGCAGCTTTGCAATTTTCAGGGAATCCTCGACTTGACGGCCTATCTGTGGATAATGCTCCACGTACTCCTGCGTTTTTCGAAGCGCCAGGTAGCACGCGCTGCAAGGAACCAGTAGGTCGTGGTGCTTTGCCTGATGTGCCAGCGCCAGGTTCCTGGCCGAGAGGACGAATGCTGAGCCCTCGTCTATGGACATGTACGATGTGGCACCGCAGCAGTTCCAGTCCCGCAGTTCCTCGAGCGGTATGTCGAGAAGGCGGAAGAGAGTCAGCAGGCTTTCTTCGTAGGCGACGCCTGCGGCCCGCAGAGAGCAGCCCGGAAAGTACCCGTAAACACTCGGCATTACGCTACCTCCCGAGGAGTGAGTTGACGCTGCAAAGTCAGGATGTCCTCGATCCGATCGCGGCGGAAGGAGAGCCGGCCGGTGCGCACCAGGTCCCAGCCGGTGCGAATCATCCCGAGGAGAATGAGAGGATTCGACCGGAGGGCCATACGCAGCGCCAGCCAGAGTTCGGAGCTGCGCCCACGCCCCCGAACCAGCTTGTAAAACTCCTGCGCGAGGACGGGTATCGGTAGATGGCGCGGATAGAGCTTTTCTCGAATCGCCTCGCGCTTGAGGCTGTACATGACGTCCGTAATGTGAATTTGTCTGGGGCAGTGGACGGCGCAGGAATAACACGAAGCGCAAAGCCAGATGGTTTGCGAACTGAGCGCATCCTTCCTGAATCCTTCCCGGACGAGGGCGATGATGCGGCGTGGGGCGAAGTCCATGTAGATGGACAGTGGGCACGTCCCCGAGCATGTGCCGCATTGAAGGCAGGAAAACAGGCCCTCGCAGCCGGGACGCTCGCTAACTTGGCGGGCCCATTCCGGGTCGGCCTCCCGTTGGAATTTCAATTTGCGTTCCATGATTTCTCATTTCTCGCTTGTTCCTTCGCATGTGATACAGCACTCCGCGCGGCTACTCTTCTTCTCTCAACCTGGCGAGCACCGAAAAATCCTCGAGCGTGGTGGTATCGCCCCTCACCTCGCCGCCGGCGGCGATCTCCTTGAGTAGCCGCCGCATGATCTTGCCGCTGCGCGTCTTCGGCAGCGCCTCGGCAAAACGGACATCATCCGGCTTCGCGAGAGAACCGATCTCTGTGGCAACCCACCGGCGAAGGTCCGCTTTGAGTTCTTCCGATGGCGGGATGTCGGCACACAGGGTGACGAAGGCTGCGATGGCCTGCCCCTTCAGTTCATCAGGTCTGCTGACGACGGCAGCCTCCGCTACTTTCGGATGCGCAACCAGAGCGGATTCCACTTCCATTGTGCTCAACCGGTGCCCCGAGACGTTGATTACGTCATCGATGCGGCCCATGAGCCAGATGTAGCCGTCTTGGTCTTTGCGCGCCCCGTCCCCGGTGAAGTACACGCCTGGAATCTGCGACCAGTACTGCTCCCTGTAACGATCGGGATCGCCGTAGATGGTACGGAGCATGGCCGGCCACGGTCGCTTCAGCACCAGATAACCACCGGACCCGGGCGGCACAGGCTGGCCGTCTTCGTCGACCACATCGGCGGTGACACCGGGCAGTGGACGCGTTGCCGATCCCGGCTTGGTCGGTGTGGCGCCCGGCAGGGGTGAAATCATAATCATGCCCGTCTCGGTTTGCCACCAGGTGTCAACAATGGGACAGCGGTCCCGCCCGATAACCTCCCGGTACCACATCCAGGCTTCGGGGTTGATCGGCTCGCCCACCGTGCCCAGCAGCCGGAGACTCTCCATCGGATGCTTAAGCGCCCAGTGTGATCCGGCTCGCATGAAGGCGCGGATCGCCGTCGGGGCGGTGTAGAAAACGTTGACCTTGTGATAGTCAATCATGCGCCACAAGCGGTCGGGCTCTGGAAAATTCGGGGCGCCCTCGTACATGAGGGTCGTCGCGCCGTTCTGCAATGGTCCGTAAACGATATAGCTATGACCGGTGACCCAGCCGATATCGGCGGTGCACCAGTACACGTCCTCTTCCTTGAGGTCAAAGACCAATTTCGCCGTGAGGTAAGTACCCACGGAATACCCGCCGGTGGTGTGCAGGATGCCCTTCGGCTTGCCCGTCGTGCCGGAGGTATACAGAAGGAAGAGCGGGTGCTCGGCATCGAGCGGCTCTGCCGGACAATCATCAGATGCCTGCAACATCAATTCATGCCACCAATGATCGCGGCCGGCGACCGTGCTCACCGGCGATCCAGTCCGCTTGAACACGACAACGTGTCTTACTGACGGGCAGGACGCAACCGCTTCATCCACAGCCGCTTTCAACTTCACCTCGTGGCCCCGGCGGTAAGAGCCGTCCTGTGTGATCACAAACGCCGCTTGCGAGTCCGTGATGCGATCCGTCAGCGCGTTCGACGAGAACCCGCCAAACACCACGGTGTGGGGAGCGCCGACGCGTGCGCAGGCCAGCATGGCGATAGGGAGCGCGGGGCACATGCCCATGTAGATGGCGATCCGGTCGCCTTTCTTGGCCCCGAGCGACTTCAGCACGTTAGCGAACTTACACACCTCAACCAACAACTGCTGGTAGGTTAGCGTTTGCACCTCACCGGACTCGCCTTCCCAAATGAGCGCGGCTTTGTTCCGTCGCCCTGTTGCCACATGGCGGTCCAGACAATTGTAGGAGAGGTTGATCTGGCCGCCCGGGAACCACTCTGCCCAAGGGCAGTCCCAGTTGAGCACCTTCTCCCAGCGCTTGAACCAGTGCAGTTCGCCGGCAATATTTCCCCAGAACTTGTCCGGGTCGGCCTCTGCTTCCCCATAGAGGCGATCGTATTCTTCGATGCTCCGAATGTGCGCTTGCGAGCGAAACTCGTCCGAAGGCTCGAACAGGCGATTCTCGGTCAATGTCGAATCGATACTGGTCTGAACGGACACAGCCTCAGTGGACATAAAGACAAAACTCCTCTCTTCGGATGGATTCTTGTTGATATGCGGCGGCCCTCTCCGCGCCGAGCCCCGTTTTTACGCGCGCATCGCACGCGCAGTCAAGTGATCGCCGTCGCTGGTCTACGGCGCGTTGTTGAGCTCCAACACTTCGTTTCGCCATTACGGCTCCCCCACCATCGCGGTGTGGTTGGTCAGAACGTGAAGATCGGCCCAACCTCGGTGCGGATATCGTGCCATTGCCGGCTTGGAATGCCCCGAAGCAGGAACAACCCGCCGGCGTCATTGGCGGCCGAATTCGCCGCCCGTGTTCGGTACATTGACTCCTCGCCGACAAAAGAAACCAGCGAGTTCAGCTTGTAAGTGAGCGTGAACGCCGCCAGGTCGGTCTTGCCGCGCACACCGGACATGCGTCGCGCGTCGCGCGCCGGCACCATGTCGATGCTGTAGTGCAGATTGGTTGTCCAGCCGGCGTTGCGTCCCGTGGGATTCGCACGCAGCAGCCGTGACCAGGGGAAACCCAGGTCCAACATGTATCCTTGGGTGCGGACTGGGCGCTGCGGAGCGACAACGGGAATGCCATTGCGCATGCCGAAAACGACTGTTGAGGCGCCGTCGATCGATGGCGCGGAGACCATTCCGGCCAAGCCGGCGGTGTCGTTGAAATTTGAATACAGGCCGTTGACGAAGTAGAACCGCAGGTCTTCCCCATTGAAATACTTGCCGGTGAGAGTGGCGTATCGCGTCGGCAGTTGTAACTCCACCGTGTAGCCATAGCGGTGCGTGGACACTTCGGCGCCGTTGGGAAACGCGTCTTTGAATGCTGCCGGGACATCCTCTGCGCGCACCAGCGCCTTGCGGGCGCCTTGCACGAAGCTCAAGATAAACTGCGCCGGCGGCACCTCCACAGCCCATCAAACTGCCACTGTGTGACGAAACGTCCCTGGATTTCCGGGCGGCCGGAGTCTGCGCCTTGCCGCTCCCCATAGCCCAGTTGATCGCTTATGTTCAACGGAGTATTGCCAAACGCCGGCATGGTTACGGCGAACTCTGGCTGGAACTTCAGATTCCGTGATCCTCCCACAGTGCGCGTGAATCCGACCCGCACCTGCGGCAAGCGCTCGTAGAGTGTTCCGTATCCCAGGCCGAGCCCGGTTGTTTCCAGCAGGTTGGGGAGGGTTGAGGAGCCGAACGGAGTCCAGTCCTGGCCGACTAACGCAAAGAAGGTGAGCTTATCATTGACTGTGCGATCCACGCGGCCCCAGGCAACACGCAGCGAAAGCGTGCTCGATCGAACGGTCGAGATGTTGCGGTTCAGAGAGCGCGTGAAATTTCCCTCGAAATCGGTTTCGAAGCGCCCGGTGAGAGTCATTTTCGGGGAGAAGTCCGGCCACTCGAACTGCGCGCCTAAACGGGTATTGCGGGCGCGCACGTGAAACTCGGGATCCACAGTTGGCCCGGTATCGTTGTTCAAGTAGGGAAGCGGCATGTCGGTGCCGGAAGGCGACGAGCTGTCGTAAATGGCGCTGGCCTTGACTAAACCATACACCTTGAGCCGTGCCCCACTACCGAGCTTGATGTCCGGAATGATGCTGTCCTTTTGGATTCGGTCCACGGGCAAAACTCGAATTGGGGCATACGCGGCGATGACAGGTGGCGTGGGTTTTACGACCACAGCCGGAACTGGCTTCGCGATCGGGATCGCGAGTGCCGCAGGTGCTGCCTCCGGCGCCCCTGCCGCCACCACCCTGTTGCGGTGTTCGACTGCGTCGGCGCCAGTTAACTCGCCAAGCGGGATCTCCGCCGCGGTTTGCTTCGCGAGTACGGGTCCGATCACATTCTCCAGTTCAGCGTCCGTGAGAATGCCTTTCTTCCGCAACACCAGGGCAAGGGTGGTACGTTGCTGATTCGAATCGCCCGCAGCAATTTCCGTCGCTTCGTTTTCGCTGATCAGTCCCTTTATCACCAGCACGCGCACGAGAGGATCAGAGATTTTGTCAAGCAGTGGTTTGGCAGGTGAGACAACTTCTGCTGCGGTCTGCTGGCCGGCAACCCGCGTTGCCACCAACGCAACTACCAATATTGCAACTCGCATTGCTCGGATCATCGGGCCATCCTTTCTTGCGGGCGCAACTTACCCACTGGCGCGCACGAACACCTTTAGAATTGACGTTCCCGATGGGGTGATGCCTGACTCTGGGGCGGATTACGCTGCGATGGGTTCGCAGACTATGCGGGCTTGACCACTAGGTGTGTTCCGCCCTTCCACTGGATTAACGGTAAGGCGTTCCCCATGGGTAGAGTAGACCACATCTTTATTCAGATTACAAGATCTTAATATTATTCTTTTGCGTTTTAATCGATGACAAAGCACGACGCCTGACCCAGCCTAAAATATTTAATTGCGACCGCCGCTTATAGTTGTGATGACCATCACGGATTCGGAATCTGTCGCAAGCCAGCAACCGGATTGTTGCACTACCCAACAGTGGGTTGCAGTGACGTCTCGACCCTCTCACTTAATAGCCCGTATCAACTCGGCGATGACGCCGCCTATCGAGTCGGTGTCCATGTACGCGTAGCGGCCGGAGCCCTTCTTGCCCGTTTCGCCCCATGCCCCGGACTGCGCCGCGGTGTAACCCAGCTTCTGATATTCGGCGATGGAGTTCTCCAGATCATCCACCGGCAAGCCGAGATGCTGGACACCCTCGCCGTGAATTTTCAGGTAATCCGCATATAAGTTTGGGGGATTGGCAGGCGGAATGATCCATTCGTAGGTAAACTGGGTGTGCCTCTGCCAGCACACATCGAAATCCAACCAGAGCGGTTTGCCGTGGTAGCGGGAGTCCTCGCGCGGGCTGGCATGTGCCTTGGGCATAGCCGGAAAACCGAGCTTCTGCCAAAAGGCTGAAACTGCTTCGGCCTGACGGGCCACGAAGGCAATATGCGAAATCTTCCCCGGTGCCCCCGCGGGAGGTGCGCCGCCCGGCCAGTAGATCAGGCCCAGCACATACTTGCCCTCTGCTTCGGTGTCGAAGAAGGTCAAGGTGATTGGGAGATTGTCGGCGTTGGTGGTCATCTGCTGAAGCACACCCACGCCCAAACCGCGCATCCGCTCGATCTCCTTCGTCATCTCCTCCACGCTCGCCACCTCGTGGACGATAGAGAAAATGCCGTCACCGTGCCGTGTCAGAAAGGCTGTAAACGCGTTGTCGCCTTGCTCGGGTTGGAACATCTCCACCGTCAGATTGCCGAGGGAACCCGTGGCCACGCGGGTGTCGATTGACACGGCTTTGCCGCGATACTGCGCTTCGAAAGTGATTTCGCCATACTCGTCGACTTCGGATAGGCCAAGCGCACTCCAGCCTTTTAGCGGCCGGTCCATGTTCTTCACCACCCAGATGACTCGGTTCACTTTTTTATAGAAATCCGGCATCTCGGCGAGGCACGTGCCTGCCATGGCCGCGCACACAACCAGACAACGCAAGAACGTCACTAAACGCCGCCTTTCGGGAATCCGTTCACGCATCGGGCCGCACCCGCTCGCCGTTTCTTGGCCCCTGCAATCGTCTCGCGCGTGTATTAGAGACCACCTGGCGGCCCGCACCATTCATAGGGTGCATTGTAAGCCTTAACGTCTACATGAAATTGTCTGAGGAATCGCTGGCAAAAATGAACTCGATCGATCCGGATTCCGTTCTCGCGCACGAACTGTCGGCGGAGATGCTGGAGACTATGAACAATTACGATGGCGCGGTTGTCGAGCTGAAGAAGGCCGTGGAAATGGCTCCCCAGCGGCCGGGCACGCATTACAAGCTGGGGGATGCCTACCTGGCCCTTTCACAATTGGATTCCGCCTCCGAGATGTTTCACGCCGAGCTTGCCGCAGATCCTGCCAGTTGCCAGGCCCATTGGAAGATCGGAACTGTGATTCTCCAGAAGAATGGCCGGGCCGAGGACGCGCTGTCTGAGATCGATAAGTCCCTTCAGATGTGTCCCAGCCTCACTGGTGCCCGGGTGGACCGCGCGCGCGCCTTGGTGAAGCTGGATTGCAACACAGAAGCGGTAAAGAACCTTGAGGCGGCGGTGAAGGCCGACGCTGCCGAGCCCAGCACCCACTTCCTGCTTGCCAAGACTTATCGCGCGTTGGGCCGGACCGAGGAGGCGCAGCGGGAGATGCAGTCCTTCACAAAGCTGGAGGAGGCCGCGCGCGCCGCCACCGCCGAGCGCGCACAACAAGTGATCAAAAACAAGGAGACCGCGCACTAAACAGAGACTTACTGAGTCCCGCATAATATAGCGGAACTTTTCCCTCCTTCTCGGGTTCTAATCAAGAATGGGGAATCCGCGAGGAGTGCGACGAGACTTCGATGCGCTGGAGAAGCGCCGCATGGCAGCCGTGCGGTTGTTCACCACCGACCTGAATAACAGCGAGATTGGTCGCCGGCTCAAGGTTTGTGATCAAACCGTCAGCCGCTGGCGCGCGCAGTATCGGACGGGAGGCGAATCTGCTCTACATAAGGCCGGTCGCGCGGGACGCAAGCCGTCACTGAGACCCGCGGATCAGAAGCGCTTGGTGGAGTTGCTCGAGAAAGGTCCCGAGCGACTGGGTTATGAGACACCGTTGTGGACCTGCGACCGAGTCGCTCATTTGATCGCGCAGGAATTTGATGTCTCCTATCATGCCGGGCATGTGTGGAAGATTCTCCGTCAGTTGAACTGGACGGTACAGCGACCTGCCGGTCGGGCGCTGGAACGCGACGAAACCGTCATCCAGCGGTGGAAAAGTGAGTGCTGGCCAGCCATTAAAAAAAGCCCAAACGGAAGGCCGCACGATCGTCTTCATCGACGAAAGCGGATTGAGCCAACGGCCGCATCGTTGTCGTACCTGGGCGCCGCGCGGGCGGACACCCGTGCTGCAGTACCATTTCAACTGGAAAACGATCTCCGTCGCCGCGGGGATGACCTGGTGGAACTTCTACTTCCAAATCTTCGAAAAGGCCATCGGCAAAGAAGAGGTGGTGGAGTTCCTGATGCACCTGCTCCAGCACCTGTCTGGGCCGTTGCTGATCATCTGGGACCGGCTTCCCGCTCACCGCAGCCGGCTAGTGGCCGAATTCGTCCGGTGCCTGGAAGGCGAAATTGAAATCGAGTACCTGCCGGCCTACGCTCCGGAACTCAATCCGGTCGAATATCTCTGGGGTCACTGGAAGCATCACGAGTTGCCCAACGTCTGCCCCAGGGATCTGTGGCAACTCAGCGAGGGGGCGCGTCGCACGCTGCGCCGCCTGCGTCGTCGGCCGACTCTAATCACCGCTTTCTGGAAGCAGGCTTCTTTATTTGAGTAGCTCCGCTATATTATGCGGGACTCAGTAGTTGAAAAACGGCCACTCGTTGCAATCGTGGCCTCATTCCTCTTAATTCTTCGATGAGCTGGAGCCCGCCAGCGCAACATACCGGTCATTCTCCAGCTTCGCCTTATCCATCAATCCCTGTCGCCGGTACACCTGCGCTAGCATGAAGTGCACGGGTGCATTTTGCGGTGCCAGCTCTGCAGCCTTCTCCAGTTCGGCTCGCGCCTTCCCCAGCTGATTCAAGCGCGTGTACGCTTTTCCCAGTTGCCGGTGCGTGCGAAAGTCCCCCGGGTCCAGCCGCGCTGCTTCCAGCAGATGGGGCAGGCCTTCGTCCACATGCTCTGAATCCACCAGCAGGCTGCCGAGATTCAGGAATGGTCCAGGATTCTTCACGGGTGAATCCGACTGCCAGGCAATGGCATTCCGGTAGGCAGCCATGGCTTCCTCGGCTCGATTCAAGCCCTCATACGACAGCCCCAGGTTGTCCTCCGCCTTGACGTCCCTGGGATTGAGCGTGAGGCATTGCTGGAAAGCCGCGATGGCTTCTTCAAACCGGTTCTCGTTGTATTTCGTGCGCCCGAGATAATACCAGCCCAGCACGTCACTCGGATTCCACTGCACGGCTTTGGTGAACCACTTGTCGGCATCAGCGTAATCCTTCAGCAGGACGTAATCGCTTGCCACCACTTCCAGATCCGCCGCGGCCGGCTTGCGATACTTCGCCCCTTCCGTGTATTCAGCAAGTGATGCTCTGGGATCCTGCTTCTTGAACAGGATGTACCCGAGCAGGTAATGCGCGTCCGCCGAATTCTTGCGGGCTTCCAGATAATGCCGGGTTACCTGCTCTGCCTCGGGCAGTTTGCCCATTTCGAGCAGCGCTCTGGCTTCCGCAAGCGGCGTCTCGGGTGCCGAATGCGCTCCCGTCAGAGCCGTATAGCGTTCGCTTTCCGCCTGTGCTTTGTCCGCCAGCCCGCGCTTTCGATACACCTGAGCCAGCAAAAAGTGAACCGGGGCGCTTTGCGGTGTGAGTTCCGCCGCCTTCTCGAGTTCGGCTTGGGCCTCTTCCAGCCGGTTCAACTGCAGAAACGCTTTTCCCAGCTCCTGGTGAGCGCGCGCGTAGGCTGGCGCAATCTTCGCCGCTTCGACCAGATACGGCGCTGCCTCGCTTGGGCGATCATCCGCAACCAACAGCGTCCCCAGGTTGAGGTACGGTCCGGGATTCGTGCGAGGGACGGCAGTGTCCAACGCAATAGCTTTGCGATAAGCCGCCAGCGCCTCGTCGGCCTTGCCCATCCCTTCATAGGAAAGCCCCAGGTGGTCCGCGGCCTTTACGTTGTTCGGGTCTAGTTTGAGGCACTCGGTGAAGGCGCGCACGGCCTCATCAAAACGCTTCTCGTTGTATTTGGCTCGCCCGAGGAAGTACTGCGCCGCGGCGTCGCCAGGATTCCGCTCAACGGCCTTCGTCAGCCACCGGTCGGCTGCTGCGTAGTCTTCCATGAGAAAGTAATCGCAGCCGATCACGGTTAAATCAAGCGCGCTGGGGTCCCGATAACGCGCGCCCTGTGTGTATTGCTCCAACGAGGCTTTCGGATTCTGTTCCCGAAACAGAATGTACCCGAGCAAGTAATGCGCATCCGCCGAGTCTTTTTGGGTTTCCAGATATCCACGGACCGCGCTCTCGGCCTGGTTCAACCTCCCCTGGTCGATCAGCGCCTGCGCTTCCGCGAGCGGGGCGGGCCTCTGGCTCGCTTGTAGAAAAAAAGCTCCAAGAAGCACAACGCCCAGCATTCCCTTGAGTTTAAACCAGCGCGAGCCGGCCGCACGCTCTCGCGGCGTTGTAGGAGCCGGGCGACCCCGGCCCACGGTCAGAAGTAAATCTGGAACTGCGCCTGCCCTTGCCGTTGCGTATTCCCTTGGCTGTTGAGGGCTTTGCCAAAATTCGGCTCGGTTAACAGGTAGAGAGAACCGGGAAAATTGCCGAAAACAACGCGATTCAGCACATTGAAGTAGGACATCCGCAAATCCGCCCGAACATGTTCTCCGATATTGAAACGCTTGCTTAGGGCGATGTTCTCGTTCAAGTCCCACGGAGCGCGAAGACCGAGAACCCGCGGTGCGGTGCCTAGCGTCCACAGACCAGGGTTCGTAAACGCGGCTGCGTTCAAGACAGGCAGTCCCTGATAAACGTTGCTCCATGAGAATTGCTGCTGACCCCAGGCACGACATTCACCCGGTTGCAAGGCGAGCAGTTGTTCCCCAGCGGATCGCCCGGAACTTGTACGGTGCCGCCTGAGTTGCCGCTCCAAAGCGGAGTGCTACCGCTGCAAAGCCAGGATTCTTGGCCAATACCCGAAGGCCGCAACGACTTGAAGTGGAGTTCTCATGGCTCACCTCAATAGCGATTCCGACGAAGAGGCCGGCGATTGGGAAAGCCAGAATTGGCGAACGTGGAACAATCTCACACAAGTAGCACGCCAGACAAGCCGGCTTGTGTGATTCTATCCCTTTGAGTGTCATGACATGGCTTCTGGGCTCCATCGGATCAGAGCATAGCCCGCCGCCAGCGCCCAGCTAGCAACAGACGGAGGCGCTGCTTCAGGATCTCCCAGAGAAGGTGGCCGGCTGCGGCGGTGAGATCACTCCCAATGCGCCAAGAATTTCGGCGACCAGGAACAACACCACCAGCAGAAAGAGACCAGTAGCTGACAACGTCATCAGTTTGTGGGCTGTTCGGTTACGGAATGCCTCTTGCGGCCTCAAGGCAATTTCAAGTGAGCGCAGCCCGAAATACCCGGCCACAATCAGCACGAGCGGCGAAGGCATGTTCTTGAGAAAGTTGGCGAGGGCTGTTGCCATGCTGAGTCTCCCGATCCTGGCGGGAGTTCGTATCTGCCGTGAACGGTATTCATCATTGGCCAGAACCTATCCGCCGTCAATGTTTACTTTCGATAACGCGCCCCCATGGCCCCCCAACGCAGGCGCAGGATCAATTTTGCCCGGTTAGTTAACGCACAGGTCGTTACGTTAAGATGACACGTGTGGCGACCCGTAGCGCGAACGAATGAACAGAAGACAACTACTGCAAGTGCTGGTTTCCAGCGCGCCTTATTTCCTTGCCGGCCGAACCAAGATCGCTCGCGCGGGAATGCGCCAGCGCCTTGCTTGCGCCGCACGGTCAGATCAACTCACGCGTTACGGCGCACAACTTCGACGGCTGCCTGGCATTGAGATTGAAGACTGGCTAGATCCCACTTTTCCCGAGCGTGCCGAAGCCGCAGTGCCTGTCCTGCAAGAGGCGCTTGCCGGCTACCAAGGCCGGATCCTCCTCTCCGGACCCTTTATTGATCTCAATCCAGGTTCCGCGGAACGCTTAGTTCGGAAGGCCACACGCCAGCGATTTCAGGAGTGTTACCGCTTCGCTCGCGCTATTGGAGCGCGGGAAATCATTTTTCTCTCTTCTTATCTTCCACTCATCAACCTCCCGTTCTATGACAGAGGCTGGCTGGACCAGAGCGTTGCATTCTGGAGTGCTTATCTGGAAGAGCTGGATCCGCAAGTCATCGTTTCGTTGTGTAACACGTTCGAATACCACCCTGATCTGATGCTTAAGGTTGTTGAGGCGGTCAATCGCCCGCAGTTCCGCCTAGGTTTTGACCTCGGTCATTTTCTGGTCTATGGTCGGGAACCGCTCTCGGACTGGCTGCGCAAAACAGCAGCTCGCACTTCCAGCGTGTATGTACATAGCAACGATGGCCATGTCGACACGCATGACGAACCGAGTCGCGGAGTTTTGACGCGCGAACAGATGCAACGGGTGGTCGCGGCAGTCGGCCCGGACGCGAACGTAATCCTCAAGATGAACAACAAGGATAGCCTCGAACGTTCCGTAGCATGGATCGAGGCCTCTTGAGCTTCAATGACGAAGTCCAGCCTGATGGGTCGGTCTTTCTGAGGGCAGCGGATGACCCGCGCAATGTGACGGCTTGATCTGCGAGGCATGGTGCAAAGCCATCCACTGTTCATCGGCATCGCGGACTTCTGAGACTGAACATTCGTGCACCGTGATCGCGCTTTAAGAAACACCGCAGCTCATTCGTACCGCAGCGCGTTCATCGGTTCCAGCCGCGCCGCGCGCCGGGCCGGGAGGTAGCACGCGATCAGCGCGACCGCCGCCAGCAGCCCCGCGGTCGTGATAAAGATCACCGGATCGCCAGGTTGGACTTCCTGCAGCAAGCTCGCCAGAATTCGTTCCGCGGCCAACGCGCCCGCAATCCCCGCAGCCAGACCCACGAGCGCCAGGCTCATGCCCTCCCGCAGCACTTGGCCCAGCACGCGCCCGCGGCTGGCCCCCAGCGACATCCGAATGCCGATCTCGCGCGTTCGCTGCGTCACCAGGTACGAGAGCACGCCGTAGATTCCGATCGCAGCCAGCAGCGCGGCCAGCCCGGCGAAAGAGCCCACCAGCAGACTGAGAAATTGCTGGCCCTGCGCCTGGCTGGTCACCACTTCGTCCATCGAACGAACGCTGTACAGCGGCAGGCTCGCATCGATCTGCTCGAGCGCGCGCCGCACCTGCGCCGTCACGCCGGATACCGGCAAGGACGTGTGCAGAATCAGAAACTGGCGCGATCCACCGCTGAAGGCGTCGTACGCCTCCGGCAAGGGTTTCTGAGTGAGGCCCCACTGCCGCACATCGTTCACCACCCCGATCACCTGTTTCCAGGGGCCATTGTCGTTGCCCTGCGAGAACATCTTTCCCAGCGGGTTTTGATTCTTCCAGAAGAAGCGGGCCATGCTCTCGTTAATTACGCAAGGGTAGGCCATGCTGTTAGTCTGATCCGCGGGCGGCTCGCGGTTAGCCTGATAGAACGGGCGGAGGCGTGAATCGAGCGCCATGGCCTTCTCGATGTCAGCGGATGTGAATAGCCGCCCCTGCAGCAATCGCACTCCCATCGCGCGAAAATACTCGGGCGACACGGCATGGGTCTCCACTAATTGATTGCTCATCTCGGATGTCTGCCCGCGCAGCTTCACATAATAGTTGCTGCCCCCTTCGAGCGGCAGACGATCGCTCAGGGCCACGGAATCCACCCCGCCGATGCGGCGCGATCTTTCCAGTAGAGCCTGTGAGAAGTCGTACTGCTGGCGGTCAGTTTTGTAGTTGGCCTCCGGCAGTTGGACAGCCGCGGTCCAGACCCCGTCGCGGCGCACCCCGATGTCCAAGCTGCGTAGGTGTGCGAAGTCCTTCAGCAGAAGTCCGGCCGATACCAGCAGAATCAGCGCGAGCGCAATCTCGGCCACCACCAGGGCGTTGCTGGTGAATCGGCGCCGCCGCCCAGGACTGATCGAGCTTCCGGCCCCGCCTTTCAACTCCCCATGCATATCTGGCCGCGATGTCTGAAGCGCGGGAAAAACGCCGAACAACACCCCCGTGACGATTGCCAGCGCGAGAGTGAACGCCAGCACGGTTCCATTTACCTGCACGGCGTTGAATTGCGGCAGGCTATAGCTCTTGGCGCTCGAAAACAACGCGACGCCGCCGCACGCCAGCAGCAGGCCTAGCCCACCGCCCGCCAGCGAAAGAAGCAGGCTTTCCGTCAGCAGTTGACGCAGCAGGCGTACCCTGGATGCCCCCAGCGCGCTCCGGATAGCTACTTCTTTCTGCCGGGCCATGGCTCTGGACAGCAGCAGGTTCGCAACGTTCGCGCAAGCGATCAGGAGCACCAGTCCCACCGCTGTCAGCAACATAAACAATGATCTGCGGGAGTCGCCGACCATATCGTCACGGAGCGAGGTTACGGCCGCGCCCACCTTGTCATTCGAATTTGGATACTGCTTTTCCAGGCGCGACGCGATTAACTTCAGGTCCGCCTGTGCCGCTTTCACAGTGACCCCAAGCTTCAATCTGCCGATGGCGTTGGCCCAGTGGCTTCCACGACTGCCCAGGCTCTTGCTGTCCATGAGCAGTGGAATCCAGGCCTGCGAGCTCCACGGAAAATGAAAACTCGCCGGCATCACACCCACGATCGTGTACTTTCGCGCATTCAGCTCGATCAATTGGCCCACCGCATGCGGATCTTCGGCGAATCGGCTTTTCCATAGGCCGTAGCTGAGGATCACCACGCCGTCCTTGCCCGGCTGGTCCTCGCCGGCGGCCCAGGTTCGGCCCAGGAGTGGATCGGCCCCCAGCAGGGAAAAAAAGTTGGCCGCTGTGGGCAGGGCGAGGACATGCTCCGGCCTTCCCTCGGCGCCGAGGTTCATGGCCTGCGGCCAGCCAAACAACGTCATGTCCTGAAAGGTGCTGTTCTGTGCCTTCCAGTCCACGAAATCCGGTCCGGCGAACGGATAGCGGCCCGGCGCCGATTCGGTCTCGTTCAGACGGACCAATTGACTGGAATTGCGATACGGCAGCGGCCGCAGCAGCACCGCGTCGATAATGCTGAATATGGCGGTGTTGGCGCCGATGCCGATGGCCAGCGTGAGAGCCGCAACCACGGCGAATGCGCGCGCGTTCCTCAGGTTTCGGAACGCATAGCGCAGGTCACTCAATAAGGTTGGCATATGCACTCTTTGGACGCATTCTCGCATGGCCGGTTGGCCAAGGGAAGCGAATTGGCGCGGGCGAGTACCCACCAGGTTGGACGCGCCGGCAAACCACGGAATGGCAGCGGCCTCATTCGGACGGAGTTAATTTTCGGGGAGATGCTGGTTCCGCCAAAAGCAGCATTGTAGAAAGGCTTATCGTCAAAGTGCTTCGGGAATCTCGGGTCGCTGGTACGCCCGGCATGAATCATCTTTCATTTTCGAATAGTCCAGCCGCTCGCCTCCTTCTGGAAGTACATTGATGGCGGGCAGACTTCTACTCGGACCAGTCTCCTCGCGCCCAGAGATATGGCGAATATGCCAGGTTGTCGAACCGTAGGGAGCCGAGATCGTCGGATTCGAAAGTTGCCGAGGATGCGCGGTTCATCCAGCCGGTGTTGATGCGCTGAAGCTGACCGGGCTTCAGTGTGAAGGTGGCCTCGCGCATTTCTGGTGCGCGGACGGACAATACAATTTCCCTTTCGGTCGGGTTGTACACGTCGGCCCGCATCAGGATCCTCGGATAGAAGAAGCGGAACTGCGCTTTGGCTGCATTGGCGTCGGCGGTACACAGTGAGAAGGTGCTCATGCGGCCTCCGGGCGGGCATACCTTCCATTGGCCTCTGCCCCAGTCGATCACACCCGACGGATACTCTCCGTGCAGAAGGGCATTTGCGCCGACGTGGGGATTGTCGAAGTCCACGATGAGCGGGACGGGCTCGGCCACGGCACCTTGAATATCCACGTCCCGCGAGCGCTCATGCCGGATGCGAAGGACTCGGGTGGCCTCGTCGAATGTGTAGCCTTCCTGCTGGAGATCGGTGCGCCGGGCCAGCTTGCGGCCGCCGGACCTTACCGCATCAGGCGCAAAGTTTAAACGCAGAATGTCGGTGGATGATGGATCGAAGGTGGCATAGGTTACCGAACCTTTGGCGTAGGCAATCTTAGTGACCACCGAGCTGGAACCGAGAAGATGCGATTCATCGGTAGGAGCCCATTCGGGAACTGCCCAGAAAGCATCCATGAGGCGCCGCGGACCATCGGCGAATTCGTCCGTAAACCACCACTGATTGCCGAACGGCGTATGGGCGTTCGGAGGCATGCCCTGGAAATAAGTCACCCAGTTGTAAGAGCGGAATGCCTCCTCTTTGTATGCGGCATCGCCGGTTTTGGCGTAGTAGAGAGCTTCGATCGCGGCGAGGCGCGAGGTGTGGCTGTCGCAACACTGGTTAGGAGCGTTACAGCAAAAGCTCTTACCGTCGCCCTGCTCTGTCGTAACCGTAGCGCCATGCACGATGTACTTGGGCCACTTCGGTGTAGTCTTGACCCACTGGATGAGCTTGCGCGCGTTGTCGCGCCATTCGAGGTCTTTGTCGGGGTTCAGAAGAACGTAACGCGCGTATTCAAGCGGAATCACCTGGTTCATGTTCTCCATTTTGGGTGTCACGTCCTCGAAATATCCAACCCAGACATTGTTCTTCATCGGGTACTTGTGCAGCCACTCCCATGCGGCTTGGCGGACGCGGCGGTATTGAACGACGTCACCCTGGTCCAGCCGGATCAGCTCATCGAAGAGCATGATGGGCTCCACGACATTCGCGGAGTACGGGCCCATGCCGGGGCCCTCGACTTTGCCGTCCCGAGCATAGCAGCGCACCGGCCAGGGCGAGTTTGCCGCGTCGCCGGCCTTGTAGTTCTTTACCAACGCGGTAGCACAACGGATGGCGGCTTGCAGATACTTCGTGTTGCCCGTCATTTCATAAAAGCGCAGGTACGCGTAGCCGTCCTCGCCGACCACATGCGGCT
>Ga0335077_10002873_pt1 | contig 20615 bp, 16 predicted proteins | sample Lox_Sample_31_FD_207151 | JGI IMG/M metagenome (GOLD analysis project Ga0335077, IMG submission 207151) | Soil microbial communities from Loxahatchee National Wildlife Refuge, Florida, United States - Lox_Sample_3.1 | ecosystem: Environmental > Terrestrial > Soil > Wetlands | place: USA...
TGCGCCTCTCGCCGGACCTCGTGGTCCACCGCGAGGTCGCGCTCGCGGCGGAGAAGAAGCTCGAGTCCGTGCGCGGGCAGACCCTGGGCGTCGCCGGCTTCCGGGACCTTCTCGGGCTCACGCGCAAGACGCTCATCCCGCTCCTCGAGTACTTCGACTCGAAGAAGCTCACGCGCCGATCGGGTGACGTCAGAAAGGTCGAGTAGCGCGGAGATTCTTCTTCACGACGCGCTCGCTCTTCTTCTTCGCCGAATCGATCGTGTAGTCGAGCGAGGCGTCGAGCGCCATCCAGCAGGACACCGGGCGGCCGCCCGCGAGCGCGGGCGTGAAGCGCCACTTCGAGGCGAGCTGCCCCAGCCAGCTCCCGAGGAGGGGCTCCGTCTCGCCCGTGGGCAGGAACCGGCTGACCGTGCCCTGCTCGGAGACCTCGACGAGAGCGGTCGTGCGGGCCTTCAAGCGCACCGAGTCGAAGCTCCACGGAGTCTTCTTGGGTGACGGAAGCACGTCCACGTCCTCGATCGAGACGGCGGCAGGGTCCTTCGGCTCGATGTCGCGGGGGTATCGCGCCATCCACGCGTCGCCCGAGGTGTCCCGGATCGTGGGAACGAGAGGGTCGTCCTTGCGCAGCGCCTCCAGCGTGAACGCCGTGAAGGCCGCCTTCTCGAGCGAGATCGCGAGGTCGATGGAGTACGTGGCCCACGTCGCAACGGGCCGTCCGTCCTTTTTTGCGGGTGTGAACCGCCACCGAGGGACGAGCGTCGCGAGCGGCACGGCGAGGGCCCTGAGCGGCGGCTCGATCGGAACGGCCTCGGCCGCTTGTCCCGTCTCGAGAAGATGGACCGAAAGGACGAACGGCTGGCGCGTGTCGAGATCCGGAGGATTCGTCCTTTCGGCGAGCTTCGGCGCCTCGTCGACCGTCCGGAAGAGCGGGTGAACGTACGCCACCTCGGCGAGCGTGATGCGCACGGGATCGGGCAGCGCCTCGACGGGACGCGGCACCGGCGCCTGCGCGCGCGCGAGGCCGGCCTCCGCGAGGATCGCGGCGACGACGAGGAGTGCGGGACGCATCGGCACGATTCTAGCGGCAGGCGAGGGGGGACGCCCCGTCACTTCGCCTCCGCCCAGTTCCGGCCCGTTCCGACGGCGACCGTGAGAGGCACGCTCAGCTTCGCGGCGCCTTCCATCGTCTTCTTCGCGAGCGCCGCCGTCCTTTCGGCGAGAGCCTCCGGGCACTCCAGGACGAGCTCGTCGTGCACCTGCAGGAGAAGTCGCGCCTCGGGAATCTCGCTCTCTAGCGCGGCGACGAGATCGATCATGGCCTTCTTGACGAGATCGGCCGCCGAGCCCTGGAACGGCGCGTTCATCGCCATCCGCTCCGCGTTGGCGCGCACGTTGTGGTTGCGGTCGTGCAGGCCGGGAATGGGCCGCACCCGGCCGAAGATCGTCTCGGTGCCCCCGGTCGCGCGCGCCTTCTCGAGGATCGCGTCGAGGCACGCCCGGATCCTCGGGAACCGGTCGAAATAGGCGGTGATGAACGCCTTCGCCTCCGCGCGCGGGACTCCGAGCTGCGCGGCCAGCGCGAAGGGCCCCATGCCGTAGAGGACGCCGAAGTTGATCGTCTTGGCGCCGCGCCTCTGGCTGGCGGTGACCTTTTCCGGCGCAAGCGAGAAGATCTTCGCCGCGGTCGCGCGGTGGACGTCCTCCCCGCGCCGGAACGTCTCGAGCAGCGCCTCGTCGCCCGAGAGATGCGCGAGGAGCCGCAGCTCGACCTGGGAGTAGTCGGCGGCCACGAGAACGCACCCCGGGGCCGCGACGAAGGCGCGGCGGATCGCGAGACCCGCCTCCGTTCGGACCGGGATGTTCTGGAGATTCGGCGCGTTCGAGGAGAGGCGTCCCGTGGCGGCGACCGCCTGGTCGTATCGCGTGTGGATGCGCCCGTCCTTCGCGATCGCGAAGGGAAGCGCGTCGACGTACGTGCCCTTGAGCTTCGAGATCTCGCGCCACGCGAGGACGAGACCCGGCACCGGCCCCGACGAGAGCGCGGCCAGCTCTTCGAGCACGTCGGAGCCCGTCGCCCACGATTTCGTCTTGGCCGTCTTCTTCACGGCCGGGTACCCGAGCTTCTCGAACAGGATCCGGCCGAGCTGGGGCGGCGACCCGATGTTGAACGGCTCTCCCGCGGCCTCGTGGATCTTCCTCTCGAGGGAGGCGAGGCGCTCGTCGAACTCCTTCGACAGGAAGGCCAGGACGCCGCGGTCGACCGCGACGCCCGCGATCTCCATGCGCGCGAGAACCGGGACGAGCGGCTGCTCGATGTCCTCGAGGACACGCGCGAGAGGCGAGCCCGCGGCGAGGCGCGGCAAGAGCGCGTCCATGAGCGCGAGCGGCAGGCGCGCGCGGGGAGCGAGCCACCGCCGGCCGGCCTCCGAGGCGAGGACGTCGAGGGTCGCGGGCTCTCCTCCGGCGAGCTCCTTCAGGGGCGGGACGGCCTCCGGCGGGAGATTCAGAATCCCGCGCGCGTCGCCGCCGAGGTCGTGCGCGTGGAGGCCCGGGGAGACCACGTAGCTCGCGAGCATGGAGTCGGAAAAGCGCGCGGGAGGCGCGACGGAGAGCGAGTCGGCCGCGAGGAAGAGGCGCTTGGCATCGTGGGCCACGACGGGAACGCGCGCAAAGAGGTCGGCCAGCACCCGCGTGCCGGCCTCGTCGAGGGCGAAGACGGCGGTTTCGCCGCCCGGCACGGCCACGGCCGCCGCGAGCGGCGGCGCCGGCCAGGGACTGCCCGGCCCGCACTCCACGTGAATCGCGGCACGCCCCGCGTGAACGGCCGCCTCGACGAGCGCGGCGAGGCCGGCGGCGTCCGCGACCCACCGCACGTCCTCCTGAGACGCGTTCGAAGAGGAAGATTCTTCGAAAAGTGAGAGGGTCGCGGGCTCGGAAGACGCAGTTGCCTTCCCGGCGGGGCCCTTCGTCGGAAGAGCGGATTCGAGAAGCTCTTTCTTGACTTTCGAAAAGCCCATCTCGTCGTAGAACGCCGCGAGATCCTGCACGGCCGAAGGGTCGAGCGGACGGATGCGGAAGTGCTCGAGGAGCTCCGCGGCGGGCGCCGGGAGCGGCCGGTCGCAGCGAACCGTCGCAAGCGTCCGCGAGCGGTACGCCTCCTCGCGCCCCGCGGCGAGAAGCTCTTTCCTCTTGCCCTTGACCTCCTCGAGACGCGCGTAGATCGCGTCGAGGGACCCGAATGTTCCGATCAGCTCCTTCGCCGTCTTCTCGCCGACGCCCCTGACGCCCGGGATGTTGTCCGACGAGTCGCCCATGAGCGCGAGGACGTCGACGACCCGGGACGGCGTCACACCGAAGAATTGCAGGACGCCCTTCTCGTCGAGGAGCACCTCCTTCGAGGGATGCCACACCACGACGTCGGGATCCTTCACGAGCTGGAAGAGGTCCTTGTCGGCGGAGGCGATCTCGACGCGCACGCCCGCACCGGAGGCGGCGACCGCGATCGAGCCAATGAGATCGTCCGCCTCGTAGCCCGCTTCCTCGACGACGGCGAGTCCGAGAAGGCGGCAGAGCCTCTTCGCGTCCTCGATCTGCGGCACGAGATCGTCGGGCATCGCCTGCCGCTGGGCCTTGTAGGTCGCGTCCATCTCCTCGCGGAACGTCTTCTCGTACCGGTCGAAGGCCACGGCGACCGCGTCGGGCTTTCGCACCTCGCGGTACTTCCGCCACATGTTCAGAAAGCCGTAGACCGCGTTCGTCGGCCTGCCGCCGGGGCCGGTCAGCCCCCGGATCGCGTAGAACGCGCGATAGAGATAGTTCGAGGCGTCGAGGAGCGCGAGCGTCGCCATCGGTCCCCAGTCTATCCGCCGTCGCGGCCTCTCACGGCGCCTGGGAGACGTCCACGTCCGCCGGCGGAAGGTCGCGGCGCGCGAGGCGCAGGGCGAGGCGGACCGCGGGCCACACGGGAGGCTCCGCGGGCAGCCGCAGATGGATCGGCCCGCCCGGCGGCGCGGCCGACACGGCGGCGCTCACGGCGGAAATCTCCGCGGGGCCGTACGCGTAACGATAGGACGCGCGTGCGCCGCGTCCCGCGCCAGAGCGCGCCGCGCCGAACGCGAGGAAGAAGAGCACGGCGATGGCCGTGAGGGCGGGATCCCGCGCCCTTCCGGGGAGAGCCGCCGCGAGGGCCGCCAAGCCCGCGACCGCCGCCGCGAGGAGGGCCGGCGCGAGACACGCGAGAAAGCGCGCCTCCACGGGGAACGCGTCGAGCGACATCAGGAGCACCGGCCAGAGCGCGAAGAGCGCGAGCGCCCGGCGCGTCCCGCCGCGCGGGAGGACGAGCGCGAGAAGGAGGCCGAAGAGGACGAGAGCGGCGGGCCCGGCGCCTCCCGTCCAGTCGTCGCGCAGAAAGCTCCAGAACGCCGCCAGCTTCGCGAGAGGGTTCCGCTCGGGAGTGTCCGTGGGCTGGAAGATCTGCCGGTACCAGCCGCGCACGTTCGCGGGATCGAGGCACCACGCCGTGACGGGCAGGAGGCCGAAGACGACGAGATCGCGGAAGGCCTGGGACGCGCCGGCCCACGCCTCCGAGAGGGTCCGGCGCCGGGCTGCGCCGAGCGTAAGGAAAAGGACGAGCGACCCCCACGCGACGTTCGGCACGCTCGGGGCGCGGGAGGCGAGGGCGTCTCCCCCGCGTGCCTCGAGAGACAGCCGGAGCGCCGCGAGAGCGGCCGCGAGAAGGAGGATTCCCGCTCCCGCGCCGCGCGCGAGGAGCGCCCGTGCCGCCGCGCCGAGTCGCCGGCGCGCGCCCGGAGTCTCCTCGACGAGGACGACCGCGAGAAACGTCCCGAGGACGAAGAATCCGAAGTGATACTTGAGGAGAAAGAGCACCGCTCCGGCGAGAAAGGCGGCCCGCTGCGTCCGACGCCCGGGACGCCGCGCGAAGAAGAGCCACGCGAGGAGCGCGAGGAAGCCGCCGAGGTTCTCGAGCATGGGCCACGCGGAGGTCTCGAGGAGCATCGGGGATCCGAGGAACAGAATCGCGACGAGAAGCACGGTCGCGAACGCCGGGAGGAGCCCGCCCGGAACGAGCCGGCGGACGAGGAGAAACGCCGCGGCGGGCGTGAGGACGAAGGCCACGAGGCTCGGCAGGCTCGCGGCGGGAAGCGACGGGCCGAACGCCGCCTGGAATGGAGCGCTCACGAGCGCCCAGAGCGGTCCCCACCAATGCCGGCTCAGGAGGAGACCCGCGGCGTCGAAAGGACGGAAGAGCCTCATGTCGTCGAAGAGGTCGAGGCCCTCAGCCGCGTGCAGGGCCGCGTCCCACCCGAGAGAGAAGACGGTTTGCGCCGCCATGGCCTCCCTGCGGAACGGGAGCGCGACGGCGAGCGCACTTCCCGTGAGGAGGACCGCGGCCGCCCCGTCGAGGAGCCTCTCCCGGCGCATCGGCCACAGTCTATGCGCGGCGGCTCTCAGTCGTAGTTGATCGACCCCGGCGCGAAGTGATCTCCCGTGTCCGGCCCGCTCCACTTCCCGTGGTTCAGGTCGTAGTGCCAGCCGAAGCTGGAGTACGGGAAGCGGAAATACGTGCCGATCGTGAGCAGGACCTTTCCCCACCATTTCTTCTCCGGCACGCCCGCCGCGAGGAGCGCCTCGCGAAGGTCGAGGCCGAGCTCGATCCCGACGTTGCGCTGGCGAAGCGGGGCGGCGGAATACCGGTAGCCTTTCGAGCCGTACGTCATCGACAGGAGGAGGAACCGCGCCGGCCCCGGCCGGGCGCCGATCCGCGGGAGAAGGCCCGCGAGCTTGACGTCCGCCGAGTAGATCTCCTTCGAGTAGTCGTCCCCGTAGCCCCCGTACCGGCAGCACGGGTCGGGCTTCAGGGCCTTCACGTAGCCGAAGCGCAGGCCGACCGTGTCCTTCAGGCCCCAGGCGTCGAGTCCCGTCGCGAGGGTCGCTCCGATCGCGTTCGCCGTGGCGTCTTCCCAGGAGAAGCCGTACTGGGAGAAGCCGTCCCCGATCTCGATGAGAACGCCCGTCACGACGGTGACCGCGAGCGCGAGACCGCGCGCCTCGGCGGGGGTCTTGCCGAGCGACCGGTAGATGCCCTGGAGCGTGAGCGTCGAGAAGTAGCCGACGACGATGTGCGACGCCTTGTCGGCTCCGCCCGCGTACGTGTCGCGCTGAAACCAGCGCTCGTTGGCGAACTCGAAGGACGACCGGCTCGAGGTGCGCCACCAGGCGAAGTAGCCGACGACCGGCGCGCCGACGAGGACGCCGGCGGTCACGAGCGCGGTCCTGCTGTCGAAGAGGCGGGCCGGCGTCGGAGCGGGAACCTCCGCGGGCGCCGCCTCGCCAGGAGGCGGCGGGTCTTCGACGAGATGGAAGCCGTCCGGAGCGGGTTGAAAAGCGTCCGCGGGCCGGTCGAAGCCGAGGACCGCGGCCGACAGCCGGCCCGCAAAGACGAAGGGAAGCGCGGCGAGGGCCGCGGCGCGACGCCGCGACCTCACAGGGCGAGATGGCGGGTCTTCGCGAGAGCGTGCGTCTCCGCGAGAGCCTGCGCGGCCCTTCTCTCGAGGTCGTCGGCATCCTCGCGAAATCCCCGCGCGAGCTCGGGGTCGTTGACGCCCGGGAGGTTGATCCTCACGTTCGCGACCGCGCCGAGCACGCCGGCGTGGAGGAGCAGCGCCGCGACCCACGCGTCGGAGGCCGCGTTCGGATTGCCATTCCCGAGCACCAGGGGCGCCGTTTTCAGCGCCTCGTGCGCGAAGAACGCGGTCTGCATCGGCACGGTCGTCGCGACCACGTTCGCCTCGTCCATCGCGCGTGTCCTTCGCGCCGCGGCCTCCGGCCCATCCTTCGGAAGCCGGCGCGCGGCCACGACGGCGTCGAAGGCCTTCGTGTCCTCGTCGACGAGCTCGAGCAGGCGGACGCGCGCCTCCTCGAGACGAAAGGCGAGCGGCTCGAGCTCCGGCCAGGAGGCGCGGTATTTCTCCTTGCCGAGCGTGAGGCGGACGACCATCGCGAGAAGCGACGCGCCCGAGGCGCCGGCCACCGCCGCGGCCGAGCCGCCGCCCGGCGCCGGGGAGTCGGACGCGAGGGCGAGGGAAAAATCCGAGACGGAGAGCGCGACGAGGGCCGTCATGGCGCCAGCGAGCCTAGCAGGTCGCCCCGCGAGACCACGTGCTCTCCCCCGGCGAGAACGTCCGACACGAGGTTGACGCCCCAGTGATAGACGAGGTGCTCGAGACAAGGAGCGTCGAGGAGGACGACGTCGGCGCGCTTGCCCTTTTCCAGCGAGCCTCGCGTCCTCGCCTCGCCGACCGACGCGGCGGCGTTCAGCGTCATCGCCGTGAGCGTCTCCTCCGCCGTGAGACCCATGCCCACGGAGGCGAGGAAGGCGACGGCCGGCAGCGACTCGGTATACGAGGAGCCCGGATTGCAGTCCGTTCCGAGCGCGATGGCGACGCCGGCGTCGACCATCTTCCGCGCGGGCGCGTAGCGGTTCATCCGCAGGAACACGGACGTCCCCGGCAGAAGCGTCGCCACGACGCCGGCCTTCGCCATGTCGGCGATCCCCTCGTCCGTCACGTGGAGAAGATGGTCCGCCGACGCGGCTGAGACGCGCGCCGCCAGGGACGCGCCGCCGAGCGGCGTGAGCTCGTCCGCGTGAACGCGTGGGACGAGGCCGGCGGCCTTCCCCGCCTCGAGAATCGCCCGCGACTCCTCGAGGGAGAAGACGCCCTCCTCGCAGAACACGTCGACGAACCGCGCTCCGCCTTCCGCGAGCGCGGGCAGGATCTCGGCGCGGCATTCCTCGACGTAGCGGCGCCTCAAGGCGGGAGATCCGCGGCGCTCGGGCGGCACCTCGTGCGCGGGCAGCGCCGTGGGCGCGACGCCGACCGGATGGCCTCTCGCGCCCCCGAGCAGCGCGCGCAGCTGCTTGATCTCGTTGGGAAGGTCCAGGCCGTACCCCGTCTTCGCCTCGCAGAACGTCGTCCCGTGCTTGAGCATGAGGTCGAGCCGTTCACGCACGTTCCGCCGGAGCGTCTCCTCGGAGGCGGCGCGCGTCGCCGAGACGGTCGCGAGAATGCCTCCCCCCCCGGCCGCGATCGCCGCGTAGGTCTCTCCTTTCAGCCGGCGGTTGAACTCGTCCTCGCGGAATCCTTCCCACGGCAGGTGCGTGTGGGCGTCGACGAAGCCGGGCACGGCCGTCCTGCCCCTGCCGTCGAGGACCATCTCCCCCGGCGAAGGGGCCTCTCCGAAACGGCGAACGAACTCCGGATCCGTGCCCGCGAAGGCGAGGAGGCCGTCCTCGACGAGAAGCGCCGCGTCGTGGACGCGCCGGATCGAGTCCTGGGCGGCGCCGGCGCGAGGCGAGACTCCCTCCGGCGTCGCCAGCTCGGCGAGATGCCGGATGGACAGCCGTTTCAGGCCGTCTCTCCCTCGCGCTTTTTCGGGCGATGGATGGAGATCGAGCCTTCGAGCTCGTCCTCTTCCTTGTCGAAGTTCAGGACCTGCTGGAAGAGGTCGATCGTGCTCTGGAGCTTCAGCTGGAAGTTCCGCCTCTCCATGCGCAGCTCGCGGATCTTCTTCTCCGTGTCGGCCATCCGCGCGAACGACTGCTGCACCATCCGCTCGGCCTTCGCCTCGGCCTCGCCGAGGATGCGGCCGGCGTCCTTTTCGCTCGTCTCGCGCAGGCTGTCGGCCGAACGCTGGGCGAGGAGAAGCGTCTCCTTCAACGTGACCTCGGTGTCGCGGTGCCGGGTGTTCTCCTCCCTGAGCCGCGCGTTCTCGCGCTCGAGCTCGTCCAGCTCGCGCGCCATCTCCTCGAGGTCCTCGGCGAGGGCCTCGAGAAACTGCGTCACCTCGGCCGGGTCGAAGCCACGAAAGCGCTTCGGAAAGTGCCGTTTGCGGATCTCGAGCGAGCTGATCGTGGGTCTCATGCCCTGATTATAAACCCTTGGGACTCAAATCAATGCACGCGAAAATCGCGCCCCGTGTCGACGACCGTGAAGCGCCGGCGACGAAACGGGTTCCGCATTCGCGGAAAGCGCGGGCCGCCGCCCCTGAGACCCCGGACGAAGAGCCACGCGACGGGCAGGCCGCCGAGGACGAAGACCAGCCGCGCGACGGAGCGCGACTGCTCGAGCTCTCCGAAGACGACGAGGGCGAGCGCGATCGCCGCGAAGCCGAGGCGCGTCATGGGCAGAATGCCGAAGAAGTTCGTGGGCAGGGACGGCCCCTCCAGCGTCCACGCGACGATGAGCGCGATGAGGGGCGGCGCGAAGCCGGCGCCGGCTCCAAAGGGCGCGCCGGGCAGAAGCCACGCGGTCGCGACGCCGAGCACGGCCGCCGACGCGCTCGCGAGAAGAAGGAAGACCGCGAACCGCCTGGACCCCCAGCGCGGCTCGATCTCCGACCCGAAGCTCCAGACGAGGAGGAGATCCCAGAGGACCGAGAAGATGGAAATGTTGACGATCGGATACGTCACGAGGCGCCAGACCTCGCCCGCGAAGAGTGCGCCCGGCAGAAGGGCGAGGGCCGCGGCGGCCGCGGGCAGGAACAGCGTCAGGAGGTAACCGGCGCCGACGGCGAGGAGAACGCCGCGTGTCACGGGCGGGATGCGGCGCCAGCCGGGAGGGCCCGCCCACCGCAGCCTGTACGCCGGCCTCATCGGGTCATCCCCCGCGCGCCGAAGATCGCGCTGCCGACGCGCACGATCGTAGCGCCCTCCTCGATGGCGGCCTCGAAGTCGTCGCTCATCCCCATCGAGAGCTCCCGGAGTGAGAGCGTCTCGCCGAGGCGCCTGAGTTCCCTGAAATAGGGCCGTGTGTCGCCCGGCGGAGGGATCGTCATGAGCCCCTCGAGGTCGAGCGCCGGCAGCGCCTTCACCGACGCGGCGAGCGCGGCGGCCACGTCCGGCCCGACGCCCGACTTCGTGGCCTCCCCGCCGAGGCGCACCTGAAGGAGCACGGAGAGGCGCCTTTTCGCCGCCGCCGCGGCACGATCCAGCCGCCGGGCGAGGTCCAAGGAGTCGACCGTCTCGACGACGGCGGCGATCTTCACGGCGCGATTCGCCTTGTTCGACTGGATCGGGCCGATGAGATGTCCCGCGGCGTCTCCCGGGAGGTGCGGAAACTTCTCCTCGGCCTCCTGAACGCGGTTCTCGCCGAACGCGCGAACGCCGGCCGCGTGGGCGAGAAGGAGATCGGAGAGCGGATAGGTCTTCCCGACCGCGACGAGAAGGACGGCATCCCTCTCCCGGCCGCTCCGCGCGGCGGCCGCCGCGATCCGTCGCTCGACGTCGGCGACGCGCGCGGCGATCTCCTGGGCCCGTGTCACGGCACCCTCACCGCCTCGTCATCGCCGGGCACGGGACGCGGCGAGCGCGCGGTTCGCGAGGGCGTCGGCTTCGCGGTTCTCCTCGCGCGGGACGTGCACGAGTCGGAGGCGTTCGATTCCGCGCGCTTTCCGCCGCGCCTCTTCGAGGAATACGGCGAGGTGCGGCGCCTTCATCCGGTATTCGCCGGAGAACTGCCGGAGGACGAGCTGGCTGTCGGCCCGGATCTCGACGTCCCGGGCGCCCGAGGCGAGCGCGAGGTCGAGAGCCGCGAGAAAGCCGCGCCACTCCGCGACGTTGTTCGTCGTCGTGCCGAGCCTCTTCGCGTCCGCGAGACCTGCGGGCGACCAGACCCCGTAGGAGGAAGGGCCCGGATTTCCCCGCGACGCCCCGTCGAAATAGAGAACGAGGCGCTCTCTGTCCCTCACGGAATCCAGTAGAGGATCCGTTTGCAGCTTTCGCAGAAGACCGTCTCCTTCGAAAGCCTGAGGTCCGAGAGGAGCTGCGGGCGCAGGCGCACGTGACAGGCCGAGCAGGCGGCCGTCTGCGGCCCGACCATCTCGACCCGCGCCACGGCGACCCCGGAACGCTTGTGCCTGATCCGCTCGAACGTCTTCAGGAGCCGCGGCTCGAGCTCGGCCCTGAGGCTCTTCGCCCGCGCGTTCGCCTGCGCGATCTCGGCGTCGAGCACGGCCTGCTCCGCCCGCCACTCCTTCATCTGCTCCTCGTAGCCCGCCTCCTCGGCGGGAAACTCCTCGTCCCGGAGGTGAAGCTCGGTCGACGACCCGGCCACCGTCTCGTCGAGGGAAAGGAGCTCGTCCTCGCGGGTCCTCACCTCGCGCTTGATCCCGTCGATCTCGTTCAGGAGCGCGCTGTACTCGCGGCTCGTCTTCACCGACTGGAGCTGCTGCTGGTATTTCCTGAGCTGCTCGTTGAGATCCGCGATTTCGCCGTCGAGCGCCTTCTTTCGCTCCTCGGCCTGGGAGAGGACGGCCCCCGCGGCCTCCCGCTGGCGCCGCGCGTCGCGGTAGGCGGCCTCGATGTGGACGAGATGATCCGGGGTCTTGTCCCGGCGCTCGGTTTTCTGGTGAACCTCGAGAAGTACCTCCTGGAGAAGAAAGAGTCTGTCGAGCGGACTCGTCATCGTCGCGCTCACCTCGTCATCCCGATCACTTGAACCCCCTGAAAAGGAAAACGGGCGCCGTTTTGGCGCCCGGCTGGACGAACCCCCGGCACTCGAAAGCGCCCGTGGGATCGGAAGTGTCTCGTCGCGCCCGGATGTCGTGTCTCCCTCTCGGCCCCTCGCCGTCGGAGCCGTCCGGTGGGTCCGCCTGGATTCGAACCAGGGACCCGCCGGTTATGAGCCGGTGGCTCTGACCGCTGAGCTACGGACCCCGACGGCCGAACACGAAGAATAGCACGTTACTGCCCCACATCGACAAACGGACGCAGCTTTTTCGCGCGGCTCGGATGCCGCAGCTTCCGCAGCGCCTTGCTCTCGATCTGGCGGATGCGCTCCCGCGTCACGTTGAAGCTCTTCCCCACTTCCTCCAGCGTGTGCTCGGACCCGTCGCCGACGCCGAAGCGCATGCGCAGGACCTGCTCCTCGCGCGGGGTGAGGGTCTTCAGCGTGCGGCGCGTCTGGTCCTTGAGGTTCGCGACGATCACGGCGTCGATCGGCGAGATGACCTGGCGGTCCTCGATGAAGTCGCCGAGATGCGAGTCCTCCTCCTCGCCGATCGGCGTCTCGAGGGAGATCGGCTCCTGCGCGATCTTCATGATCTTGCGGACCTTCGACGCCGGCATGTCCATGCGCCGGGCGATCTCCTCGGCGGTCGGCTCCCGGCCGAGCTCCTGCACGAGCGAGCGCTGGGTGCGCGTGAGCTTGTTGATCGTCTCGATCATGTGGACCGGGATGCGGATCGTGCGCGCCTGGTCCGCGATCGCGCGCGTGATCGCCTGCCGGATCCACCACGTCGCGTACGTCGAGAACTTGTAGCCGCGGCGGTACTCGAACTTCTCGACCGCCTTCATGAGGCCGATGTTTCCCTCCTGGATGAGGTCGAGGAACTGCAGACCGCGGTTCGTGTACTTCTTCGCGATCGAGACGACGAGCCTCAGGTTCGCGACGATGAGCTCCTGCTTGGCCTGGTCGGCCTCGCCCTCGCCCTCGCGGATGAGCTTCATCGTCCGCTTGATCTCGTCGTGGTCGATCCGGTACTTCTCCTCGAGCTCCTTGAGCATCTGCCGGTACTTCCCGACCCGGCGCTTGTAGAAGTCGCGGCGGACCTCGTTCTTCTCCTTCTTGAGGTTCCCGAGGTCCTGCCGGATCGTGGCTTCGGGCATCGCGAACTGCCGGTCGAGGTCCTTCAGCATGTTCACCATGCGCAGGAGCGTGGCCGGCGTGAAGTCGATCGCGTGGATGAGGCGCGCGATCTCCGAGATGCGCCGGTCAATCGCCGGATCCACGACGGGGACGGGCTTCGTGGGCGGAACCGGCCTGCCCGCTGCCTTCGCCTTCGCGTGGACGAGCGCCTTGACCGTGAGCTTTTTCGGCTTCTGGGCCGGCCGCTTGCGGTCGGCCAGCTTGCGCAGGTCGCCGTCGAGCTTCGCGATCTTTTCGAAATGCTTCTGGATCGACCCGATGCGGTTCGCGGTGCGCGGGTCGATCTCGTCGGCCTCCTCGAGCGCGGCCGCGGCGAACTCCAGAAACCCGCGGGCGACGTTCTTGTCCTTCTTGGCCTGCTCCACGATCTTCAGGATCTCGCCGAGGACGACCCTGTTCGTCGAGAGCGCGCGGTAAATCTTCGCCTCGCCGTTCTCGATGCGACGGGCGATCGAGACCTCGCCCTCGCGGTCGAGCAGCTTCACGGTGCCCATCTCGCGCAGATACATGCGCACCGGGTCGTTCGTCTTCTCGACGGTCGCCGGGTCGGGCACCGTCGTCTCGGAGCCGGCGGCCGGCCCGGCCTTCTTCGTCGCCTTCTCGGGAACGTCCACGACCTCGATGCCGTAATCCCCGAACCGGATGTAGATCTCGTCCAGCTCGTCCGGGGCGTTCGCGAGCTCCTCGGGCAGGGCCTGGTAGATCTCGTCGTAGAGCAGGTACCCGCGCTCCTTGCCGAGGTTGATCAGCGTTCTGACTTCGGGATGCTTTTCTTCTACCGTCACCGACTTCTCGCTTCCACGCGCGCCCGGGACGTCCGCGGCGCGCTTCAAGTCCGACTCGCGTTTTCCGCCTTAAGTTCCGCCTTCAGGCGCCGGATCTCCTCGACGAGGGTCTGCTTGCGGCGATAAGCCGCCTCGCGTCCCTCCACGTTTCCGGCAGCCGCGGCGTTCTGGATCTCCGGCTGGAGGTCTCGTGCCGACTCCTCCAGAAAACGTATCTTCAATTGCAGCAATGGGATATGAATACGACTGAGCCGGCTTTTGTCTTCGCTCGTGTCTTCGCTCGTGTCCCCGCTCTCGCCAGGGTTTTCCACCCTCGAACTGCCCGATTGGAGCAGCAACTCTGCGGCGAGGGGACCCGCATCTGGCCCAAGATGTGACGTAAACGCAGAAAAATCAAGGGTTGCGGGTTCGCCCCCGATCGCCTTGAGGGCCATAAATACCTCTTTTGCAACAGGATGTGAGAAAATCTCGGGCGGGAGCCTGCCCGTCAGAGCCGAGCTCTCGGGCCATTCGGTGAGAAGTGCCGAGAGCACACGCGCCTCCCCCTCCGGCACGTCCAGGGAAGGCCGGCTTCCCGCGGCCGCCGGAGTCGGCTTAACCGGTGCGGGAGCGGATTTCTTCCCCGGCGGGGCGAGGACGGAGAGTGGGACTCCCGCGCCGCGCGAGAGCCCGCCCAGGAGCTCGTGCCTGAGAACCGGATCGGGCGCCGCGGAAAGGATGTCGACGGCCTCGCGCAGCTTCGCCGCGCGCTCGGACGGGTCGGACGCGCCGGCGGGAGGAATTCTCCCGAGAAGCGTTTCGAGGAGCGAACGACATGCGGCGATCGCCGCCCTGAGCGCCTCGGCGCCGCGGGCGGAACGATAGGAGTCGGGGTCGTGGCCGTCCGGCAGCGCGAGGTGCCTCACCGTCACGCCGCGCGAGAGGAGAAGCGGGAACGCCTTGTACGCCGCGGCGAGGCCCGGGGCGTCGCCGTCGTAGGCGACGATCACCGTCGCGGCTTGTCGCGCGAGAAGGTCCGCCTGCGCGGGCGTCAGCGCCGTTCCCATCGAGGCGACCGCGTTCGAGGCGCCCGCGCGCTCGCACGCGATGCGGTCGAAATAGCCCTCGACGAGGAGGACGGCGTCCTCCCTCCGGATCGCCTCCTTCGCGCGGTCGAGGCCGTAGAGGAGCTTGCCCTTCGAGAAGCGCGCCGTCTCCGGCGAGTTGAGGTATTTCGGCTGCTCGTCCCCGAAGGCGCGTGCGCCGAAGCCCAGGATCTCGCCGCGCCCGTCGCGGATCTCGATCGTGAGGCGGTTGCGGAAGCGGTCGTACACGCGGCCCGTCTCGGGGTTCTTCTGGAGGAGGCCGGCCTCGAGGGCCGTTTCCTCCTGGACGCGCGGGGCGAGCGCCGCCTTCAGCGCCTCCCAAGAGTCGGGGGCCGCGCCGAGGCCGTACGTGCGCGCGTCCTCGAGCGAGAGGCCGCGTTTCTCGAGGAGCGCCCGGGCGGCCTCGTGCCGATCGAGGTTCGCGCGGAAGAAGGCGGCCGCAAGAGAGAGCGCCTCGGACGCCCGCGTCTCTTTCGCGCGGTCCACGCGCGTGCCGCTCCTGCGCATCGGGAGCGTGATGCCGGCGAGGCGCGCGAGGTACGCGACGGCCTCCGGAAACTCGAGGCGCTCGGTCTCTCTCACGCACGTGATCGCGTCGCCTTTGGCGCCGCATCCGAAGCAGTAATAGAAGCCCTTGTCGGGATGCACGTGAAAGGAAGGGGTCTTTTCGCCGTGGAAGGGGCACAGGCCCTTCCACGAGCGGCCGGCCTTCTTGAGCGACGTCGCCGCACCGACGAGCTGGACGAGGTCCGTCGCCGCGAGGACATCGCGCTTGACGTCGTCCGTGATGTCGTAAACGGGCTCAGACATCCAGCCTCGCTATCGTGACCGCCTGGCCGCCTTCCTGCTCGTCGCCCCACCGGTACGACGCCACTCCCGGGTGGGTCTGGAGGAACTCCCGCACGGCCGCCGCCAGGCGCCCCGTTCCGTGGCCGTGAACGAGACGCAGCGCCGCCTTGCCGGCGAGAAGCGCTTCGTTGATCGCCCTCTCGACGACGGGCAGGGCTTCGTCGACACGCTGTCCGACGAGCACGACTTCCGCGGTGGCGACGACTCCGGAGGGCGGGGCCGGGGGAGTCGCCGCCCGGTTCGACAGGGCGGCGGTTCGGGCCGGAGCCGCGCGGGCGGCGGGGGCCGGAGACACGGAGGCGGCCGACACCTTCAGGCGCTTGCCCTTCACCTCGACTTCGGCCTCGCCCCGGCCCTTATCGAGCGCGAGGAGCCGGCCGGACGTGCCGAGGCTCGCGACGCGGACCTCCATGCCGACGGCCACGGGCCCGGCCAGGGACGCAGGCTCCTCGTCGCCGCCGAACAGGGAGAGAGCGGCCTCGCGCGCCGACTGCGTGACGGTCATGAGCGCGCCTCTCGAGATCGAGCGGCCGGCCTTCAGGTCCTCGCGCATGCGCTCGAGCTCCTGCCGGGTCTTCTCGCGGAGCATGGCGAGCGCCCGGTCGATCTCTCCCCTCGCCTTCTCCTTCACGCGCGCCCGTTCGGCGGCGAGGTGGACGCGCTCCCTTTCGAGCTCGGCGAGACGCGCGCCGGCCTCCTCGGCGGCCCGCTCCGCCTTCTCCGCCTCTTCGCGGGCCCGGCGCGTCTCGGTCTCGAGGCGCGTGAGCGCCGCATCGGCCGCTTCCCATTTCGCGCCGAGGCGCTTTTTCGCGGCCGAAAGGACGCGCGGCGGCAGGCCCGCCTTCTCGGCCACGGAGAGAGCGCGCGAGCGCCCGCTCGCGCCCGGTCGCACGCGGAACGTGGGCCGGCCCGCCTTCTCGTCGAATTCCATCGCCGCCGAGAGGACGCCGGGGCGGTCCTGCGCCCACTCTTTCACGACTGCGAGGTGCGTCGTCGCCACCGCGACGCCCCCGCGTGCCAGGTCCTCCTCCAGGACGGCGATCGCGAGCGCAGCGCCCTCGTCGGGGTCGGTGCCGCTGCCGAGCTCGTCGATGAGCACGAGGCTCCTCGGCGTCGCCCCGGCGAGGACTTGCGCCGTCCGCGTCATCGCCGCCTCGAACGACGACAGGTCGCCGAGGAGATCCTGCGCGTCGCCCGCGATGACGAGCACCTGGTCGAAGACGGGGAGCGTCGAGGCCGGCGCGGCGGGGATTGCGAAGCCCGACTGCGCGAGGAGCGCGAAGAGGCCGACGGTCTTCATCGCGACGGTCTTTCCCCCCGCGTTCGGGCCGGACAGGAGGAGAAGGCGCGACCCCTCGGGCAGCTCGAGGTCCAGCGGCACCGCGTCGGCGTGACGCTCCTCGCGCTCTCCGAAGACCTCGGCGCGGAGGTCCGCGAGGCGTCGGTCGAGAAGGGGATGGCGCGCCCCACGAAGCACGAGCCGGTCCGAAAACTCGGGGAACGCGCCCGCGACGCGCGACGAAAACTCCGCCCGCGCCTGATATGCGTCCAGCTCCGTGAGCACCTCGACGGCGGCCAGGAGCTCCTCGCGACGCGCGGAGAACCGCGCCGTGAGCGCCACGAGGATGCGGCGGACCTCCTCGCGCTCCTCCTCGATGGCCTCCGCGAGGGCGTTGTTGTCCTCGACGACCGCGAGCGGCTCGACGAAGATCGTCTGGCCCGAGCCCGACCGCTCGTGCAGGAGTCCTCCCAGGAGCTCGCGGCGGTCCGTTCGCACGGGCAGGCAGTAGCGGCCGCCCTTCTCCGTGACGTAGCCGCCCGTGAGCGCGTCGGCATGCACCCGCGCGACCTCCTCGAGCTTTCGGACGACTTCCCTGCGCAGGCGCTGGATCGACGCGCGGATCGCGTAGAGGCGCGCGGACGCCGTGTCCTTGACCCGCCCGTCGGGCTCGAACGTGGGCTCTCTCTCGGCGAGCAGATCCTCGAAGGAGGCGAGAGGGAAGAGCAGGTCCGCGAGGTGGGGGAGCTCGAGGTCCGGTGCGGGAACGGCGGCCCGCGCGCCTTCCGCGCGCTCGACCAGAAGGAAGAGGTCGAGGAGATCCTCCGGGGCGAGCGCGCGGCCCTGCGGGCCCAGGCGCGAGACGAGGGGCGCGCCTTCGTCGAGTCCGCCGAGCGGCATCGGGGGCCCGACCGCGCGCCGGTCGAGCAGGTCGCGCGTCACCCCGAGCCGGCGCACGACCTCGAACGCATCCGGGGACGGCTCGGCGCCCGAGAGCCGGTCCCGGCCACGCTCCGTGGCACAAAAACGCCCGGCGAGCCGAAGCGCGCCGGGCCAGTCGAGCTCGGAATGACTCACGGAGCGGGAATCTACATCCCCGTGCGTCGCTCTTCAGCCAGCTTGCGGAGCATCTTCTTGCGAGCGGCGATGGCCTTGCGCTTGCGCTTGGCCGAGGGCTTCTCGTAGTGCTGACGCTTCTTCAGCTCGGAGAGGATTCCGGATTTCTCGCACTTGCGCTTGAATCGGCGCAGGGCGTTTTCGAACGATTCGTCTTCCTTCACGTGGATCAACGGCACTTCGGATCTCCCTCCTCTCCGGCCCCGAATGCCCGGGGAACAACCCGTTCCCGAGGGCGTGGGCAAACCCCACATGCTAGAGGCGCCGGCGCCCGAAATCAACGTGTCGCCTCGGGGCCCGGCCCCGCCGTGCTGTCCGAATATAATGCCGCGAACACGACGCCGAAGGCCCCCGCGATGGCGCCGTCAGGAGACGTATGCCGGTCGACCCCGCCGCGACACGCCGCTTGATCGAATCGCTTTCCTCGCACCTCGAGGATCACCTCGCGGCATGGAAATCGTCGCTCGTGGATGCGCGGCGAGACATCGAGGCGCTTCTCACGACCCTCTCGGACAAGATTCCGGCGCACGCCAAGCCGCTCCTCCCCGAGGACTTCGTCTCGCTGATCCTCGAGGATGTCGTCCTTCCGGCGCCCCCTCCGGCGGCCGCCGTCGCTCCCGGCGCCCCGCAGGCCGACTGGACCGTCGTGCGCGGATCTCTCGGGGCGATCGAGTCGGCCCGCTCGCAGGTCGACGTTCTCTCGCGTTTTCTCTCGCGCGTGAACGCGCACGCTTCGCGCGTGGCCCTTCTCGTTCTGCGCAACGACCGTCTCACGGGGTGGAAGTCCGTCGGCTTCGACGCGTCCGGCGGACGTGACGAGGCCGTTCGCGCGCTCGACCTCGCCGTCGAGGACGATCCGTTCGTCGCGGCGCTGCTGAAGTCGCAGCGCTCGATGCTCGCCGAGCCACCCGACGAGTCGGCCCCGCTCCGCCGCGCCCTCTCGGGACAGGCGCCGGCACGCACGCTCCTCGTCCCCATGGTGATCCGGGACCGGCTCGCGGGCATCGTCTGCGCGGACGAGCTGCCGGGTGAAGAGGGCCGCCTGAACGAGGCGGCCGTCGAGGTCCTCACGTTCGTGACCGGGCTCGCCGTGGATCTCCTGGCCGCGCGCAAGAAGATCCCGTCTCCCTCCCTCACGCCGACCGGCGAGGCGATCCCGCGCTTCGAGCCGCCCGGGATGACGATGCGCGCGGCGGTTGCCGACTTCGAGATCGCGGCTCCTCCCGCCGTCTCGCCCGCTTCCGCACCCGCTCCTCCGCCCGCCGCGGCGCCCGCCCCGGTACCGGCGCCGGCGCGCTCGAGGTCGACCGACGCCGGCGAAGCCCTGCGGGCGATCGAGGAAGCGGCGAAGACCCGGATCCCCCAGGGGCTTCGCTCCTTCTCGTCCGACCCCGGACTGACGAGCGCGATTCCCACGATCGGGGCGGCGCCTGCTCCCCCTCCGCCCTCGTTCCCGTCATTCTCCGCCGCTCCCCCCGTCACGCCCGCGCCGCCACCCTCCGTCCTGGCGTCCGGGCCCGGCTCGTCGCCCCTCGCGAACGCCTCGACGGGCGATTTCACCGGCGCGTTCGAGGCGTTGCGCGCGTCCGGGCGCGTCCCGGAAGGCGACGTGACGGCGCAGAAGCCGGTCCGCACCACGTCCGCCGTCATGCCGCCGCGAGACCTGGCGAGCGCTCCCCGGCCGATCTCGGGCTTCGTGCCCCGGGGCCGCCTCGCGGCGGCCGCCAACAGCCCGCAGCGCGCGCTCGACGACGCGCGCCGGCTCGCCCGACTTCTCATCTCGGAGATCAAGCTCTACAACGAGAAGAAGGTCGAGGACGGCCGCGCCGCCGGGGACCTCTACGAGCGCCTCAAGGACGACATCGAGAGAAGCCGGCAGGTCTACGACGAGCGCACGCCCGCCAACATCCGACAGGACACGAACTTCTTCCACGACGAGCTCGTGCGCATCCTCGCCGACGGGCGGGCCGAGGCGCTCGGCTCGGTGAACTGAGCTGATTCTCCGGGTTCTCCTCCTCGCGGGTGCGCTCGCTTCCAGCGGCGCCGGCCGGGCGGCCGCTCCGGACACGCCGGAAGGCCCGCGCGCGCCGGACGCCGTTCGCGAGCGGCTGCGTGCGGCGTCGGCCGCCCTCGCGCGGGAGGACGGCTCCGCCGCGCCTCTCGTCGCGGGCCTCGACGCGTCACCCCTCGGGCTCTCCGGCCTGCCCCCATGGATCGCCCTCGCGGCCGGGCTCGGCCCCAAGACGACGAGCGTGAGCGCGCTTCTCGCGTTCGCGGCGAAGGAGACCGACGAGCCGTTCGCGCGCATGGCGCTCGGGATGGCCGCGCGTCTTGCCGCGAGCCCCGACGAGCGCGCCTCCGTGCGCGATGCGCTCCTCGCCCGGCCGGCGCCGCCCCCCTCCCGGCCTCGAGCCTTCATCGCGCGTGCGCTGTCCGAGGCGCGCGTTCTCGGCGACGAGGCCGGCCGCCGGCGCCTCGTCGCGCTCGCGGCCGTCTTTCCCGACGCCCCCGCGCGCGCCGCCGACCTCTTCGACGACGCCGACCGCCATGCCTTCGACACGGCGGTCTCCACGGCGCCCGCCGACGTCCGCATCATGCGGGCACGCGCTCTCGTCGCCCGCGATCCGAAGGCGGCGTCCGCGCTCCTGCGCTCGCTCGGCGCCGGTCCGCCCGCCGCCTCGATCCCCTTGGCGGCCGATGCCTGGCTCCTCGCGGGCAGCCCGCGCGACGCCAGGCGCCTTCTCGCGCGCGGGACGGCCGCCCCGCACGACGAGGC
>Ga0335077_10002874_pt1 | contig 20613 bp, 13 predicted proteins | sample Lox_Sample_31_FD_207151 | JGI IMG/M metagenome (GOLD analysis project Ga0335077, IMG submission 207151) | Soil microbial communities from Loxahatchee National Wildlife Refuge, Florida, United States - Lox_Sample_3.1 | ecosystem: Environmental > Terrestrial > Soil > Wetlands | place: USA...
TGAGACCTGTTCCTGAAAACCGATCTCAAGGGGCCCACCCTTATCGATTGCACAGCTCGTCCACGTCTTAATTAGGTCATGCGACCTCCTTATCCGTGTACTTCTGCAGCACACCCTTGATTTTGTTTTACATGCACCAATACGACCAATGCGCAGAGCAAGTAGAGACTGTGAGTGCTATCAATCCGCAGGAACCGGGTGTGCCCGGCCTGCTTGCCAGCATTTACTGGCTTCAGGGTAAGGGGGATCAAGCTATCTCTCAAGAACTGAAGGTTGCTGCCCTCAGGAAGGATTCGGTGCGTCTGCACGAACTTGAGCTGCTTTCTCAGACGTACAGAAGAGCCGGTTTGCATGCTGCCGAACTTGAAGCTGCACACCTGAAAGAGAGAGCGTGCCCACCAGCATTTGACCAGCAATCGGTGGATGCTTGCGATGAATTCAGCATTGCGCGGCAGTATGGACTGGCTGGCGAGAAGGAAAAAGCTCTATATTGGTTAGGGCGCGCTGCTGCTCATCTGCCGAACAACCGAAGTGCAGACATGGTTACGACGGTTAAGGTTCTCCCTGAGCTTGATTGCCTGCGCTCCGATCCACGATTTCTCGCTTTGTTGCATGAGATGCACTTACCTCAGTAGTCATCGCCAGTTGCGACAACGGCGCAGTCTCTGCCCCTTGAGCACCATCGGCTCACGTCGATGTCCGCCTTTGTGCAACGGTGTCCTGAAACGGACAGTCCCAATCGCCCCAGGAAGTTTAAACGGCTTATAATCCTGGACTTAGCCTTGGCAGGCGTAGTGCTTAGCATTTTTCGAGGCTGGGGATCCACATGTCATTCTTTCGCGATCTGAAGGTGGCATTTCACTCTTTCTGGCGTACTCGAGGGATGGCGTTGACCGTCATCCTGACGCTGGCTCTTGGTATCGGCGCCAACGCGGCCATTTTCACACTCGTGCGCGGTGTGCTGCTTAAGCCCTTGGTGAACCGGGACGAGGACCGGCTCATTTATATCCGGCAGAGCGCCCCAGGCATACGTGTCGACAACGAACTGTTCAGTGTGCCAGAGATCCAGGATTTCCGTGCCAGCGTGAGAAGCCTGAGTGCGATTGGAGACTTCTCCACCATAGGCTTCACGATGATCGGGTTAGGCGAGCCTCGTGAGGTGAAGGCTGGTGTGGTCAGCGGATCCTACTTCGATGTGATGGGGCTTCATCCAGTGCTGGGCCGGCTGATCGGGCCGCAGGACGACGGGCCGAACGCTGCTGGCGCAGTCGTGTTGACGTATCGTTTCTGGTCGACGACATTCAACAAAGATCCTTCGGTCCTCGGAAAGACGGTTCGCCTGGGCAGCTTTGACGATCGGGCAGCAACCGTAATTGGCGTGCTTGAGCCCTGCGTTCCTTATCCGGAAGATACAGAAATCATTGCCAATGTTGTGACCAGCCAGCACCACTTGTCGGCGACGATGGTCACTGGACGCATCCATCGCATGACCGAGATATTCGGCCGCCTCGCTCCGGGCGCGACGCTCGAGCAGGCCCGCGCCGAACTGCGCTCCGTCTATGCCACCATCAAGAAAGACCACCCGGAGGCCTATCCCGCAAAAGGTGACTACCGTATTGATGCAAAGCTATTCCGCGACCAGATCACGGTAGGCGCACGGACGATCCTGCTGGTGCTGCTCGGGGCGGCGGCACTGGTTTTTGTCATCGCCTGTTCCAATGTCGCCAATCTGATTCTGGCGCGGACAGTCCGACGCGAAGGCGAGTTGGCGGTTCGCGCCGCGCTGGGAGCGAGCCCGGGCGTGCTGCGCCGTATGCTGCTGGCGGAAAGTCTGCTGCTCTGCGGCGTGGGCGCGGCCATTGGTGTGATGACTGCACAGCCGATGGTGGCAGTGCTGGCGCGCTATGCATCGCGATTCTCGGTTCGTGCCCTTGATCTCAGGGTGGATTCGAGTTTGCTTTGGGTTGGAGCGGCGTTGGCCCTGGTCGCGGCAGTAGTGCTGGCATTTGTCCCGCGCCTGCCATCGGCCGACGCTGCTCAGGGACTGAACCTTTCGAGTGGCAGCATCCGGATCATCGGAAGCACGAGCCGCCGGCAACGCATCTTCGCCGTGACGCAAATCGCGGCTTCGTTTGTACTTCTTGCGGGAGCCAGTACCGTAATCACTACGTTGATCGAGTTGCAGCGCATTCAGACTGGCATGGACACCCGCCACGTGCTGGCCATCGATGTTCCTCCGATGACCTACGGCAAGACGCCGCAACAGGTGGTGGAGTTCTACAAAGAATCGATGCGGCGCATTGACGCGTTACCGGGTGTGAACCGCACCGCGTTCGGGATGGCTGTGCCCTGGCGCGAGGCCAATGGCCTCGGCTTACAGTTCGCGGCGGACGGTCGTCCTCACATTCCCGGCGAAGATCCTCGCGCACAGCTGCGCGTCATTTCTCCAGGATTCTTTGCGGCACTCGGGGTTCCGATCATTGCCGGGCGCGACTTCGACGAACGTGACAAAAACACGAAAGATCCGGTTGTGATCGTCAGCGAAACGCTGGCGCAACGCATGTTTCCGAATCAGGACCCGATCAACCGGCACGTGTATTGGTCCGATCCCGTGATCCAGTTTGTTCCCGGGATCAGCACCGCGCCACATCGCATCATCGGCGTCACAGCTGATATCGACGACCTGCATATCGCTCCGGAGCCAACTCTCACCATCTACAGCACCTTCGAAGAAGGTCCGATCTTTGGCGGCAGACTGTTCGTCCATACCAGCGCCAATCCTTATGCGCTGGTCACACCGGTAACGCAGACAATCCGCGCCATGTCTGTGGATCAACCAGTGGAGCATGCCGCGACGCTGGAAGATGTTCGGGCCGAGGTGCTCACGCCGGACCGCCTGAACTCCGTGGTGTTTGGCGTGTTTGCCGCGGTCGCGCTGGCGATTGCGGTCGTGGGCGTCGCTGCTGTACTGACCTTCTCAGTCACCTCACGCACGCGAGAATTCGGTATTCGCCTGGCGCTGGGATCGAAGCCGAAGGATCTGCTTCGCGGCGTGGTTGCAGAAGGCGCGATGATGGCTGCCGCAGGCGTCGCAGCAGGCGCGGCATTCGGACTCGTCGCGGCGCGCATGGCGGAAAGATATTTTCTTGACATAAGAATGCCCGGAGCCTTGCCAGTGTCGCTGTCAGCGATCGTGCTGATGGCGGTCGCCGTAGTCGCTTCGATGCTACCGGCGGCACGCGCTGCAAAGGTCGATATTATGCAAGCGCTGCGCTCGGAGTAGCCGCAAGTCAAGGTGGCTATCGGAGATATCAACCACCGAAGAGTGGAGGCTGGGCGCTTGCTCGCGCTCTCCGAACGCACGTCTCAGTCAGCGCTCCTCCGAGACAAGCGCACCCGACGTGAGTGGAGCACTCACCGGGGCTTGCGGACCAGCCTCGATACTCTGGCTAGGATTCCCGAGCCCTTGCGGAAGCACTCTACCTAACCATCGGGCCGCCTCAGTGCAGTCCTCCGGGAGCCCCTTGATGCTCGCGTGAATCCTCTGCCAGTTGTACTGGGCCTCGCGTAGATCAGAGCTGGCTGCCTCGCAATACAGCCTGGCTGCTTCGGGAAAGTCTCTTGGCACACCGAGCCCGTGTTCATAGAGGTAACCTAGATTGTTCAGGGCTAGAGGGTAGCCATGTTGTGCCGCAGCACGATCCCACTTCAGTGATTCGGCGAAGTCCTGGTGACGCCCAACTCCGTGTTCATAAATCCAGGCGAGCCTGATTTGTGAGTACAGGTTGCCCTGCCTCGCCGCCTCCAGGTACAGGCTCGCCGCCTTCCCCGGATCGCGCTGCAAACCCCAGCCCTCGAAATAGAGCGTGGCGAGGTTCGCCTCTGCCAGTGGGTTGTGCTGATCTGCCGCTCTGGTGAACCAGCGAGCCGCCTCGTTATAGTCCTGGCGCAACCCTGCCTCACCGTTGAAGTACATGCAACCAAGATTTGTCTGAGCAACGGAATCGCCTCTGACGGCGGCGCGCAGGTACCACTTCGCAGCAGCAATCTGATCTCGAGCTACGCCTCTGCCCTGTGCGTAGAGGTTCCCCAAGTGGGCTTGAGCACCTGGGTGGGCAGCGTCTGCAGCCTTCTGGTACCAGCGCGCTGCTTCGGCAAAGTCCTGTACAACGCCACGGCCAAATTCATAGGCTACTCCGAGCATGAACTGGGCGTTGATGTCTCCCTTGCATGCGGCCTTCAGGAGATGCGCGACCTCTGGAACATGCTCTGTCCTGGCACCCGAGAATGTGACCAGCACGACCATTAGCAAGCACAGTGAACCCCACTGGCGCATTCTTCCCCCCAGTCAGAATGAATGCGATCGAAAGATGAAAGCGACAGGTCGCTGGCCCGGTGTTGACTGCGGTCACGTTTCTAAACTGGAAATGGATCCGACTGCGGGTATGAGCTATGAAGGAATTGGGTGTGAAAATATCAGACCGACTTTGTGGTGTCAACGAAAAGTAAAATTCGAAATGCGCATTGGTGCGATCGCATCTTTGCGCTCGAGCAAAGATTCAACTGAATGCCGTGGATACCGCTGCCGGGAAAAGCTCTTCCCAACCACATCCAGTGTGAGACAGAAAGAACCTTAACTTCTTTCAAAGCAGTTTTTCCCGCCCTGGGCGTTGTCGATCCATGCATCGATGCCGCCGGCGGAACGTGGCGCGCGGGTAAACTCAGGCAGGCATTGCCTCGGAGTGACAGTTGTCATTCACGGAGATCTCTGTCTCATCCCTGCGCTAGGGATTTGCAACGATCCTCACAACGACTGCAGAAATACCAGCAATGTCTTTTGATCCGCCGGTTTTAGCTTAAAGAACCGCTCACTGACGTCTTCGGCTTCGTGCTTATGGCGGCGTATGGCGTCGTCGAGTTGCACTGAGTTGCCGTCGTGCATCAGGCGGGAGCGCAGTCGCAGCCCCCACAGGGGAGCAGTTCTGATCTTGTTGCGGGCACATAGCGTGTCACGCAAGAGCTTAGGATGTTTCTCTCCCTCGGCAACGGCCGTTTGAAAGCTTTCGCTGCACTCGTCTTCGGGGTTTGTGGCTCCGCCTTTTGTCTCCCCAGCCTCGCTTTCCTCACGAAAGCGCTTTTCGACGCGCTGGCGTCCGAAGTGCTCAATGAGTGCAACGGCGATTCCGTCTCCCGTCCCTACGTCGTGCAGGAGGAAGTCACTGTAAGGATGAATCGTGCGGTTCTCGAGCGAGTCCGGATGCAGGCCAGGCCCTCCCGGGCTCGCCGGGCTCTTCCCGGTCACGATGGTTTCTACGTGGCAGGTGGCGCAACCGATTTTGGTGAATAGCTCAGCCCCGCGCTTCGCGTCCGGCGTGGCAGCAACTGCCTCGTCCCGGGCAGGCGCTTTCAGCGAGCGCATAAAACTGGCGAAGTGGTCGATATCTTCGAGATTATTGTCGTTGGGATCGGGCAGACTGTTGGGCTCGGTAATCTTCGTCGGATCATTGTTCGGAATGGTGGTCGTCACCGGCGGGTTGCACGTCGTCGTGACTTCAGTCTTTTGCAATGAGTTGGTGATACCCATCTCATTCAGGTAGGCATCGCCGGCGAATGCCAGCAGGCTGGCATGTTGATCTTTCCAGCCAAAGCGTCCGATGCGGTCGGCTCCCTCGCTCTCGGGGACCGGGACCTTTACAGCTTGGCCACAGATCTTTCCGTGTGATGCGCGGCATTGCTCCCTACGGATCTTCAACAGTGTCTGATCGGAGATCGCTTCCACGTAGCCATCGCCCAGCGCGCTGGTCACCAGCCTCGTTGTCCTTATAGTCTCCGTTTCGGGGACATGCTCCTGGATTTCGGCACAAATCGCGCGATCGTTGACCAGTGTTCGATCCCGAATCACTTCGGTGCCACGGTTGATGGGAATCTCCGGGTTCTGAAAGAAGCCATGCACGTCGAGGTGTCCGACGCGCAACTCGCTCACCTGGCTGCCGGCCCCGGTGACAGGAGTCTGGTGACATTCCCGGCACGATTGGGCATTGTAGAGCGGGCCCAGGCCGTCAGGGGCGATGTGCTCGACTTCTTCAAAGAATTTCTGGTCGTCGCTGCGCCGGCTGGGATCAGAGAAACCATTGCTCTGGTCGTCGAACCCCGTAACGGCTTCGGGCGATGACGGAGTGGGTTGTTGAGGCGATGCTTGTCCGGAACAACTGGATTCGCGGACGAGCAGGGTGGCGGTGGTCAAAACCAAGAGCAGAATGAAGGGCTTCACCGAACGCCCCTTTCTCAGCCAGAGGTTTCAGGTCACAACAAAATATTGATATTGCCTGCCCACGTCAACATTCCGGTTGGGCCGCGAGTTATCGATCGTGCCAGTGGAACAGTTTATGTGTGATCTTCCACTCGCCATTCCCTTTGAGCAGAGTGAACACGTCTGAAGCGCGGGCGTTGGCCCCCGCCAGTTTCCCCGACCAATGCTGCACCTCAAGATGAACAACAGCGATACTCTCGATAATCTCGATGCGGGCGAACCGCGGAGTGATGTTCGGTGCCGGACCGTTTTCGTCGATCCAGTGGAAGACATGTTCTACCGAACCGGTATACTCCACTCCCTGACAGTAGCCGGAGATGGTCGCGGAAGAATGAAATGCGGGGCGCATAAGATTACCGTCCCCTGCGCGTGCGCCTGCAATGTAGCGGTGCATAGTGCGAGTGATCGCATCGTGCTCGACGAGGTACGCGTTAGCGGCCGGTTGCGTGGCGGGGAGATTCTCGGGCTCGTGCACGAAAATGGGATCTGACCACTTCGTTCGCAGGCGGCTCCAAGCTTCGATCTCGTGCTTGAACGCAAAGACGGTGTCCTGTTTTTCGTGTCCGCGCCGGTGGACAGGAAGGCCTTCGCTCGCCTCCCACCGCCGAACCGTGCGTTCGCTTCGATCCAGGTAGGCGGCGATCTGCTTCCACGATTCCAGAGTTTTCTGAGTAGTATTCCGCTCTGGCATCACAGAACCCCCGCAAGACTATACCAGAGACTATGCTGCCACGCTGCGCTCGGCTGCGTGCCAGTGAAAAGCCTTCTGAATGATCTTCCACCCGCCCGACGTCTTCAGAAGCGTGAACAGGTCCGACATGCGGACGCCCGAGCCAGCCAGTTTGCCCGACCATCCAGCCACTTCAAGACGAACCACGGCGATCGAGTCGAGGATGTCGACGCTTACGATCCGCGGCTCGATGTCGGGAGCGGGCCCATTCTTATCAATCCAATCGAACAGGAACTTCGTTCCCACGGCAAGCTGCTCGCCGGCATAGCCGAAGAATGAAGCATCCGGATGAAAAGCGGGACGCATGATCTCGCTCTTACCCTGCTTGCTTCCATCAATGTAGTTCTGCATCGTCTGCACGATTTTGTCGTATTCGGTGAGATATTCGCTCTTGATCATCCCGGGACTGTAGGCTTGGAGATTTGAGGGCGTCAACAGCCAAACATGGACAAAGTCGGTCGCGAAGATGCGAGCCTTCGTCGTCCATGGAGCGCTTTCGTGATAACATTTCTCCCATTTTGAGCCGCGATGTGGCCCTAGTGTCGCGGTCACAGATTCCCTGCCGGGGTACACCACTATGAACTCTCATTTGATGCTCTTTCCGCGTGTGACTCAGCTCCTTCTGACGGTATTGCTGACGGGCACCCTCGCCCAATTGAGCGCGCAGGAATCATTGCCGAACCATCTTTCCAAGCGCGTAGTTGGCGACTACGGATATTGGAGCAAGTATCAGACGCCGGCGTACGGGGCGGGACAGATTCCCTATCACAAGTTGACCCACATTAATCATGCGGGAGTGTCGTTTGATGCGTATGGCAACTTGTCAGTGCCGGACGGATTCCTCGAGCCGGGATTGAATCATCGTGCGCATGCCGCGGGCGTAAAGGTGATGCTGTTGCTGGGCGGCGATTTCGCTGGGTTGGAGGTATCCGGCGCGCTACAAACTTTGGTCGACAACATTGCCGCATTCGAGAAGCAGCATGGATATGACGGGGTCGACATCGACTGGGAATATCCCGAGACGACCGCGGACCGGAAACTTCTGGTGGCGTTGATGGCAGGGTTGCGGAAGTCGAATCCGCAGTATGTGTTATCGATCGACGCGGCGCCGTGGGGAGGATACGGGTATGACCTCAAGCACCTGAAGGTGTCGCTCGACTACGTCAACATCATGATGTATGACTGCGCGGGGCCATGGACGGCGTACGGGCAACTAAACTCGCCCATCTTCTGGGATTCGAAAGATCCGGCCCCTTGGGAGTGCCAGCCGGGCGGGAGCGTGCGCGATGCGGCCAACATCTTCTTGAGGCAGGTGCCGGCGAATAAGCTCAACATGGGCACGCCGTTTTATGGGTATCACTACCACAATATCCACGAAGAGTTTGGGCTCTGTCCGAATTCGGCGTGGACGCCCGACGAAGCGTGCGACAACACAGTGCAGTCCGGGAATTACGGCACGGACTTCAAACCGCTCATCAATCAGCGTGGCTGGCAGACTTTCTACGACCCGGTAGCGATGGTTCCTTACATGCTGCGGGCCAACGGCGGGAACGGGTACATCACCTACGATGATGCCTTCTCGACATACTTTCGCGTGTTCTATGCGGATTGGCAACGAGGGCTGGGGGGAACATTCATGTGGTCGCTCGACGCGGATTACGACGGGCATTCCCAGGATTTGATGGACGCGATGTATAACGCATCGTTGGGCGGCCGGTAATCCGCCGCCGCATTGCCGTGCACTACCACGCCGTACCGTAGTATCTCTTGAGCCAGGCACTCAGACCGGGCAAGCCGGGAAAGAGAACTCGCTCCGATATGTTGTTCTGGTCGAGCATGTCCCGAGCCTCAGATTTCATCGATGCCTCGATCACAATTCGCAACACAAGGTCCGGATAAGTTTTCGAGTGCGCCTGCAGGAAGTTGGTCTGCGAGGCTGTGCCGCTGTTCATCACTGAAAGCAATCCCGATTGAGCGGCGATACGCATGTCCAAAGATGGTGGCTCCCAGAGCAGCATCAGATCTCCATCACACGCGGTCGCATCCAACACATCCAGATCGATGAAGCTCTGCTCCAGTAAGCGGGTGTCGTAGACCCAGGCAATCCCTTTCAAACTGGCTAATGTGGGATGGTTGAGCTCATTGATTTGCCGTAAAATCCCCGCGTGGAGACACCAAATTACTCCGTCAACGCCTTTGTATTTATCGTCTCCGCAGGCAAAGTGCGCCGCGACCAGCGGCGAAGCGGTCCAGTCCAGAACACGGGTCGGAAGTCCGTTGTGCTGACCGACGGCGAGTATGTACCATTCTGACTGTTTGTCGAATACTCCGGCGCTGGCATACTTCCGAAAGCTCCTGAGAAGAGAGTGCTCCACTACATCGGGTCGCGTCGTCGCCGTCTTGGGCAACCGCTGAACGCTCGTTTGAAGTTCCCAGGCAGCGTCATCTACTCCACGAAAGACGTAGGGCGAGCGAAGGTGATTGCCCTCATCCGGGGAAAACTGAACCAGATTCCGGGAATGCAGGGTCGACATCAGGTCGGCCCAAGACGAAACACGGATCTCACGCCCTGGAAGTGACATGTGTCCTCCTGCAGGTTATCCGCCCACATCAACTCATGTTATCCGGAATCTGCTCGGATTTCCCAAAGTGGGCACCGGCAAATCCTGAGATCCCGAATCACAGTCTCGTGGAGTTTGACCCTGTCCATCCAACGTGTTATAAATGCCCGTTTTGCGCTAGGAAGCCGGGACTGGAGGAATTCTCTAGCATCTCTTTGTCGGCTGGTGCAGTCTAACCCGGCGCAAACTCCGACGCGGCCAAGCTCAACACTCCTTAGGTCTTGCGGTGGAAGCGTGATCGGACCAGTTCCACTGGATGCAAGCGGCCCACGAGGCGCGTTTCCGGATCGAATGTACCCAAATCCGTTGTCTAGATATGCCGTCTTAATACGGAGGACTCATATGCGTACCTGTCTTGCTACTGCTGCGCTTTCTTTCCGCCGCATGGCGATGAAACTTTCGGCTGCAGTCGCGCTGCTGACTGTAGGCGCGGCCGCAGCGTTGGCTCAACCAGCCAGTGAAGCGGCCGGTGGAGAAGCTGCCTTAAAGCTGCCCAAGCTCGATCTGGTCACCTTCTTCAACGGCGCCATCGATGGTCACAAACTGCTGCTGATCGGAATTCTTTTCTGCCTGTTCGGGCTCGGATTCGGCATGGCGATTTATATGCGGCTGAAGAATCTGCCGGTGCATCGTGCCATGCGGGAGATCTCGGAACTCATTTACGAAACCTGCAAGACGTACTTATTCACCCAGGGGAAATTCATATTGCTGTTGTGGGCCTTCATTGCGGTCATCATTCTTCTCTACTTCGGCCTGCTGCAGCACATGGAAGCGATGCGGGTTGCCATCATTCTGGCGTTCAGCCTCGTGGGCATCGCGGGCAGCTATGGCGTGGCGTGGTTCGGCATTCGCGTGAACACGTTCGCGAATTCGCGGACGGCCTTCGCTTCCCTCCCCGGCAAGCCGTATCCCGTGTACCAGATTCCGCTTGAGGCGGGCATGAGCATCGGCATGATGCTCATCTCGGTGGAACTGCTGATCATGCTGTTCATCCTCCTGTTCGTACCGGGCGATTATGCCGGGCCATGCTTCATCGGATTCGCGATTGGCGAATCATTGGGCGCGGCGGCGCTGCGTATCGCCGGCGGCATCTTCACCAAGATTGCCGACATCGGCTCGGACCTGATGAAGATTGTCTTCAAGATCAAGGAAGACGATGCGCGCAACCCGGGCGTGATCGCAGACTGCACCGGCGACAACGCGGGCGATTCCGTTGGTCCTTCGGCCGACGGATTCGAAACCTACGGCGTCACGGGCGTGGCGCTGATCACGTTCATCCTGCTGGCGATCAAGAGCCCTGATCCAGCGATTCAGGCAAAGGTTCAAGTCCAGCTTCTGGTGTGGATCTTTGTGATGCGTGTGATGATGCTGGTGTCGAGTTCGCTGTCGTACTTCCTGAATGGCGCCATTGCGAAGGCGAAATACGGATCAGCCAACGAAATGAATTTTGAGGCTCCACTCACCTCACTGGTATGGATTACCTCGATTGTCTCGATCGCACTGACCTACCTGATTTCTTACTTCGTCATCCCTACGCTTGGCTCCGACGGGTCGCAGTGGTGGAAACTTTCGACCATCATTTCTTGCGGGACGCTGGCGGGCGCGTTGATTCCGGAATTGGTGAAGGCATTCACCTCGGTTGAGTCGCGGCACGTAAAAGAAGTGGTCACCTCCGCGCAGGAAGGCGGAGCATCGCTGGGAATCCTGTCAGGATTCGTAGCAGGCAACTTCTCGGGCTATTACCTGGGTCTCGCCATGATGATGCTGATGGCGATTGCCTATTACATGAGCACAATGGGACTTGCGGTGGCAGCGGGAATGCTGGCACCCGCCGTGTTCGCATTCGGACTGGTGGCGTTCGGATTCCTGGGTATGGGTCCGGTGACGATCGCGGTCGACTCGTATGGTCCGGTGACCGACAACGCGCAGTCGGTGTATGAACTGTCGCTGATCGAAGCGGTACCCAACGTTCAAGCGGAGGTCAAGAAAGACTTCAACGTAGACGTGAACTTCGATCGCGCCAAGCACCTGCTCGAGGCCAACGACGGTGCGGGCAACACGTTCAAGGCAACGGCGAAGCCGGTGCTGATCGGCACGGCGGTCGTCGGCGCGACCACTATGATCTTCTCGATCATCATGGCGCTGACGAACGGACTCACCGACGCTGCCGGGGTGGCCAAGCTCTCGCTGCTGTATGCGCCCTTCTTTCTCGGGCTGATCACCGGCGGAGCGATGATTTACTGGTTCACCGGGGCTTCCACGCAAGCTGTGACCACCGGTGCTTACCGGGCCGTCGAGTTCATCAAAGCGAATATCAAACTGGAAGGAGTGGAGAAGGCATCCGTCGCGGACAGCAAGAAGGTGGTGGCGATCTGCACGCAGTATGCGCAGAAGGGGATGTTAAACATCTTCATAGCGGTGTTCTTCGGCACCCTGGCGTTTGCTTTTGTGGATCCATTCTTCTTCGTGGGCTATCTGATCTCGATTGCAATCTTCGGTTTGTATCAGGCTATCTTCATGGCCAATGCGGGTGCCGCCTGGGACAATGCCAAGAAAATTGTCGAGGTCGAGTTGAAGCAGAAGGGGACCGAACTGCATGCGGCAACCGTCATTGGCGATACGGTAGGCGATCCGTTCAAGGACACGTCTTCGGTGGCCATGAACCCGGTGATCAAGTTCACCACCCTATTCGGACTGCTGGCAGTGGAGTTGGCGGTGTCGCTAGCTGCCGACAAGGGCTCAACTCTAACCAACGCATTGGCGCTAGTGTTCTTCCTCGTCTCGATTTCGTTTGTGTACCGATCGTTCTACGGGATGCGGATTAAGACGGGAAACTAGCGACGCGAATCCTCTGAAAAGTGGACGCCATCCCCGCGCACGAGGATGGCGTTTTTTATTGCAATGCACTAACGGGCGGCCATCGTCTGCAGACCCTGATAGGCTCCCTGCAGATCACCGGGTGTGCCGTAAAAGTCGAAGTTCCCCTCATGATGTGTCGCCACATGCAGCAAACCGTTTTGCAGAAACTTGACCTGCTTGATCGCTCCCGCCGCAAACGCAACGTGATCGCAACGACCCTGCGGGTCAACCGTATTCGTACAATCGAAACGGCCGCTGCCATCCGGGGCAAGCACGAGAATGCCAACGCAGTACGCCTGCACCAGGCTGCCGTTATTGGCCACAAGAACGTGCCGGTGTTGCAGCACAAATTTCTTTAACTGGGCTTCCGTTGCCGCGCGTTGTTGTTCGCTTTCGATTTTGGATTTCAGAGAGGCGAGTTGCTCGCGACCCGGATAGAACAACATCAACTTGTTGACGTCATCGATGGCGGCGTCGTAGTTCTTGCTGTTCGTTTCGCTGACAATTCGATTCCCGACAATTTGCAGGATCTGCGACTCCAGCGCTGCGCCCTCGGCGTTGCCACTCTGCTTTGCGCGTAACGCCCATACGAGGGCGCAATCCGTTATCGGCTCTGTCAGGTGTCCGGCATTCAAGGCGGAACGTGCGTTCGCCAGCATGGGGACCGTGGGGTCGGGCGCAGGCACCGGGGCGGTCTCGGCAATCGCGGCTTGCGCCTTGGGAGCTTCGGAGCGCGCAGGCACACTCGGCGCCTGTGCCTGGGAGTTCACCTGCGTCTGCCGGTTCAGAAGTGCCGCACGCTGGGGCTCAACTTTCTCTTCGCTCGGTTGAGGAGTCGGGGTTGGAGATGGCGGGCTCTGATTGGCTTGCTGATCCTCCGACTGATTCTCCTGGTTCTCTGAGGGTGCTGCGAGAGCGCGGGCCCAAAGTACAGCCTGCTCTGAAGGAAGCTTTTCGACGCTGGTCAATTGCGTGCGCCGCATCCAGCATCGGTCCTCAGGCGTCAGCAATTCCGGTCTTTGATTGAGTTCAAGGTAACGCCGGGAATCGCCTTGGCTCAGGTTGTTGAGGAATTGCTGGCCTAAAGCCTCAGCATTCGTCTCCATCCGGATCACTGGCGCTTCCTCCGCCGCCAAGCGGATAGCGAGCGTCTCCGCTTCCAGGAAGTCGTGAATGCGATCGGATGGAATGTAGGTCTGCAGGATCTGGATAGCGGCCGGCTGTATTTGTCCGCTCGCATAGGCGGCACAGTCTTTGTCGTGGATCCGCCTCAGCATTTCGCCTTCCGCGCCATAGTACGCAACCAAATTCTTAGACGGGATGCGTGCTAAACCAGCCGTCACCAGCAAGTTCTTGAGTTGGAATTGTTTCTCTTCCGGTACCGAACCAAGCAGCGTCAGATACTTCTTCGAATCGATGAGGTGGAGATCCTGGTTATAGTCCGATATTTCGCGCGCTGTCATCGAGCGATCAAAGACAGTGCTCCATGATTCGGATGGGTCAAATCCGATATCGGAAGTGGGCAATAGCACGGCCAGGAGGGCCACAGGGAATACCGAAAGCTGGCGGGTGTTTTCGAGCCAACCCCAAAAAGCCGCACCTGAGGCTCGCTTGTCAGCTCTGACAATCTCTTTGTAAATTGCTCTCCTGCGCCGGTTTTTGAAAAGCCGCTTGAAGGCTTTTCGGATCTTCCGAGGGGAACTGAGCAACAGTGGTTCGGCGGTATTGAGTTTTCCCTCGCTATCCAAGCGAAACAGCATTCCCCGCTCCTGATGCTCCGGAGCCTCCAGCCCGTGAACGGCCATCGCCTTTCTGGCAGCCTCCCACCGTGCAGCCGTGTCGTATTCTCCCGTGGTCCGGGGAGGCATAACGAAAACAACCTTGCTGAACAGGCCTTCCCGTTTCAACGTATCCATCTCCCAGACCGTTCCGGGACGATCCGATGGAACCAGCAGGATGCCTTTTGAGCGACGCATGAGCGTGATTATGTCGGCTTTCCAGCGCTCCTCATCGGTTAGGATGCGGCCGGCGCCGATGCTTTCTCCCGGCCTGCCCAATGCGATCAGAGGAGCGATGCTGCGGACCGAAAGGCTGGTATAGCTTTCGAGGTCGTCGGTAACCAGGCGCTGATAAACCCACACGCATTTCCTGCGCAAGCGCAGGTACAAGGGGACGTGCAGTTTTCCGGTAGTTTCGAAGGCGCGCAGGTACAGGTAGAACTCCGGCACTTTGGCGGCTGGACTTGCGCGCAGATTGTGCAGAACAAGATCGCCGGTACGGTCATACTCTTGCTGGCGCAGGTGAATGACGTTGCCGCGCAGCCATTGGCTCAACAGCAAAAGCACAAGTGCGAGAGTCGCAACTACGTAGCGCCCGCCCATGGCGGTTGCCAGCTTGTGCGTCAGCAGTGAAGCACCGGGATCAACCTTGTCGATGACGTTCGTGAAAAGGACGCCACCCAGAATGCTACTGATTGTCAGCGCCAGACCTGACACAACGAACAATCCATTGCGAACAGCCCATCGCGTGGCCCGGGACGGAAAACTGTCGCTCGCGACTCCGGTCATGCCTCGCTCCTTGTGTCGGACGAGTCGACTCCTGTCGATGCGACTGTGAGCGATCGCCGAAGCGCCGGCGGGCTCCCACAGTGATCGAGAGAGCTTGAAAACAAGCAGAACGGTGTGCCCTGAATCGATTAAAGACGACGAACGTCGCCCTTCCCCCCAAAGATGGTGACGCCTGCCTGCAAAACGTTGCGGCTGGCCGGTACGCCGCCAAGCAAGCAAGATTAATATGTCTGTCTCATCTTGCCTTTCACGCTGTGCGCCAACTTCTCGATCTGCGCCACTTTCTTGATGACGTCGGCAGAGACCACGCCCTGACCAGTCTTGGCGAGATACTCCTTCAGCTGGGCGGTAAGTTGCGCCATCGCATCCATATCGCGTTTGATCTCCGCTTGACGCTGCTGGTTGGCAGCGATCGCCTGTTGCCTTTGCACCGCATCATCTGTAGTCACGCGAATGTTGTCCATAGCCTGACCTTGCGAAATCGCGGGCGGAAGAAAAATCTGCTGTGCTGATGCCGCGCCAGCCGCCCCAAACACAAGGCAAAGTGAAACGATGAGTGAACGGACCCCAGTCATACCCGACCCTCCCAGCGGAGCCCACAGTCTCCGCAGAACCCCCACTTGGTGCGTAATTATGCCCCGGACGGATTTCGGGCACAACAAGATTCCGAACAGGCTGCCAGAAGTGGGAATCCGACCATCAGGAGAGGCGCCGTGAACGATTACGGCATTCGCTGTTTGCGACAGTGGCAGGGAAACCTGAACCCTAGTTGGGACCCTTCATCTTGTCTTTCACGCTCTTGGCGAGTTTCTCGATCTCGTCGGCTTTCCGCACAACATCGAGCGAGAGGACGTTCTCGTTTGACTTATCGACGTATTCCTTCAGCTCCACGGATAACTTCAGCAGCTTGTCGGTGTCTCGCTTGAGCGCGGCGACGCGCTCTTTTGCGGCTTTCTTTTCCATATCATGGGTAATGCGGGAACGGGCTTCGTCTTCATCGATCGGTGGATTCATATCGCGCTGCTGTCCTGGGGATTGCTGGGCGAAAACGAGAGCTGAGAAGATCCAGAGTAGAAATATCAGTATATGAAGTCTGGGACGCACGGGAGCCTCGCTCAGAATGGGTGCTCCAGCCGATTATACGTCTCAGCGATTGCGGAACGGTTCCAAGGCAAATCTTCACCGCAGAGAACACGAAGGATGAGAGGCAAAACGAGGGCCAGAGCTTTTTGGCTCTGGCCCTCACCTCCGAGTCCTGCGATTCTATTTACAGCGCGCTCATATTCGCGAGGAATTCGCCGTTCGACTTGGTCTTGCTCAATTTGTCGATCAGCAATTCCATCGCTTCCACCGGCGAAAGCGGGTTCAGCACTTTGCGAAGAACCCAGATACGTGAGAGATCCTCTTTTGGAATCAGAAGCTCTTCTTTTCGCGTGCCGGAGCGTTGGATGTCGATGGCCGGGAACACGCGCTTGTCGACGAGTTTGCGCTCGAGGATGATTTCGCTGTTGCCGGTGCCTTTGAACTCTTCGAAGATCACGTCGTCCATGCGCGATCCGGTATCGATCAGGGCCGTCGCGATGATCGTCAGCGAGCCGCCTTCTTCAATGTTGCGGGCGGATCCGAAGAAACGCTTCGGGCGCTGCAACGCGTTGGAGTCGACGCCACCTGAGAGCACTTTGCCCGAGGGCGGGACGATCGTGTTATAGGCGCGAGCCAGACGCGTAATCGAATCGAGCAGGATGACCACGTCGCGCTTATGCTCGACCAGGCGCTTCGCCTTTTCGATCACCATCTCGGCAACCTGCACGTGACGAGCTGCCGGCTCGTCAAAGGTCGACGAGATCACTTCACCCTTAACCGAGCGCTGCATGTCCGTGACTTCTTCCGGGCGCTCGTCGATCAGAAGGACCATCAGAACGACTTCGGGATGGTTTGTGGTGATCGAGTTGGCGACGTTCTGCAGCAGCATCGTCTTGCCGGCGCGCGGCGGAGAGACGATCAAGCCGCGTTGGCCCTTGCCGAGCGGTGTAAGCAGATCCATGACGCGGGCGCTGGAATTGTCGCGAGCCGTTTCCAGCTTGATCCGCTCCTGCGGATAAAGAGGCGTCAGGTTGTCGAAGAGGATCTTGTTGCGCGCTTCGTCGGGCGACTCAAAGTTTACCGCTTCGATTTTGACGAGCGCGAAATACTTTTCGCCTTCGTGTGGGGGGCGCACCTGTCCGCTGATGGTGTCGCCAGTCTTGAGGTCAAACTTGCGGATCTGGGACGGGGAGACGTAGATATCGTCCGGCCCCGGGAGGTAGTTGTAATCGGGCGAGCGGAGGAAGCCGTAGCCGTCGGGCAGGATTTCAAGCACGCCCTCGGCAAAGATGTGGCCTTCCTTTTCGCTTTGCGCTTGCAGGATTTTGAAGATAAGGTCCTGCTTGCGCATGCCGCTGGCACCGGGGAGATCCAAGGTCCTTGCGATCTTGGTCAGCTCGGTGATGTTCTTTTCTTTCAGTTCAGCAATGGTCATGATTCACCTGAACCCGTGCACTAGAGCGTATTCGGTAGTGTCAACGGGAGATTTTCAAAGGAGGGGACTCAGGAAAGATGCAAAACACAACGCCGGGGAGGAAGGGCGGGGCTGGTGTTAAGCAGCCCGCCGTTGTGCCTCGGCAACGTTCTCTGGTTCCGACAACACTGCTTGCCGCTCCGAGTCAGCGATCCGATCCAGCACGCCATTCATGGTTTCCTGGATTCTTGTGCTAGGCCGGTGGAATTTCCGCGTGGCCTTGGAGGCAAGCTGGCAAAGCATATAACGATTCCGCAGAGTCTGTAAAGCATCAAACACACGATCAGAGCGCATGTGTGGTAGTTCTCCTTGCTTTATGATTGTGGCCTCCGCCTTCGTCCTTTCACATGGGAAGGGTGACCGGAAAACCCCAGCTTCCGACCTAAGTCACTGATTCCGATTAGGATGTAAAGGAGTTAGCGTAAACTCACTCTTTGTTGAATAGATGCGTACGGGAACCCCGAAGATGCTCAAATTTCCGGGCTTGGCTTCGTAGGAGCTGCTCGATCAGCACAAGGAGGCAGCGCTCCGAGGGGTTCCAAGAACTCGTTAATGTAGCGGTAAAGCGGTTTGGGGTCAAGTAATTATTTGTAATACTCACGCCCAGAAGTTCGACAATGGGGGATTATCTTTTGGTAAATACCTCTCCCCCCTCCCGTGGTTTAATGGAATCATCAACTTACAGATAAAATCAGAAATAATCCTAGAGCAACAGTAGTTTACAAGCAAAATATACCATCTAAAGGAGTTACCCTCTTCTGCGTGGGGGTGCTCCGCGTCATACCTGTACTTTCTGTCCGGATAACTAGAATGCAAACTGGGTGCCACGCTGTGCGTGTTTGGGGCACATTCCCGAATTGGGAACGCTTCTCCGCACCATGCTTCGCGGACAGCTGTTGCCCAGACTAGGATGTAGCCATGAATGGAATCAGGATGGACGCCTGGCTTTGGGCGGCGCGGTTTTTCAAGACGCGCACGCTGGCCAAGAAGAGCTGCGATCTGAACAGAATTCTGTCGAACGGTCAGGTGGCAAAGGCAGCCCGCGAGGTGCGGATTGGAGACATGCTCCGTATCACTACGGAAGGCGGCGAATTCGAGGTTCAAGTGCTGGGGCTGAGCGATGTACGTGGACCTGCTTCCGAGGCGCAGAAGTTGTATCGGGAGACGGAGGCAAGCAAGGAGGCACGATTGAAGGCGGCGGCCGAGAGGAGGGCTGCGCGAGAGTGGGAAATTTTGCCTCCGACACGGCCATCGAAACGGGACCGGAGAAGGATTATTCAGTTTCGGGGGCGCGGGTAAAACGACGGCCATGAAGCCCATCGTGAGCAGTGCTTACACGTTGCGGCGGCACCTGCGGGAGGCAAGTCCCTCGACTGCGCTCGGGATGACAGTGATTGGCCTGACTCTCACCCTTAGTTAGCGAAGCTGAAGGTCTCGCAGCAGGACGGCATCACGGTTCTCGCTGCCTCGCGCCATCAGCATGCGGGTTCGATCGAGGGTCCAGGTGAAATAGAAGATCTGGCCAGAAGTGAAGCGGGTGAGCGGCTTGGGTTTGCCCCCTGAAAGCGGCTGTTCCCAAATATTGGAAACTCCGTTTTCTGTAACGACGTATTGCAGGCCCTTGCCATTGGAGGACCATCGGACCTTGACCCCACCTGCTTCAGAAGGGACGGGAAACTGTTTCACGGGCGGTCCGCCGTTTACTGGAATTACTGCGAGCTTCCAACCTTCTGACGGAACGCGACCGAACTGAGTGTAGGGGTAGACGAGGAACTGTCCGTCAGGAGAGGCGTCGATCGTCTGGGCAAGCAAGTCTCCGAGCGCGTCCGCCACTTTTTGCGGTGAGCCGCCTTGGAGCGGGACTTTCCAGATCTTCTGTGGCGGATCCTCGGTGTAATAGAAGATCGCCGTGTGATCGGCGGAGCAGGCGGGTGAATCGATCTCTCCGTGAGCCAGCAGCGTGGTATGCGACCCATCCTGATCGATGCGTTCCAGCCTTGTGTCTTCGTTATCCACGCGGAACAAAACGAATTGCCCGCAGGTGGCGGGTTCGAACGCGGGCTGAACATCGGTAAAGCGAGTACGCTGACTGCCGTCGGTGTACATCAGCCACGCGATATTTTCAGCATTGGTTATCACGAGCTTTCCATCGGCAGCTTCCGCAATCGTTCTTATAGGAAAGGCATCAGACGGGACCTGGCGGGCCTGTGATAAATCCGAAGCCGGAGCGATCCATGGCTGAGTCACAAGATTGATGCTGCTGGTAGCAAAGGTGTGACCATCGCGAGTCATGTCGAGGTCAGAACCATAATCGGCAAGATCGTGAGTGAGTGGCTGGGCGCGACCTTCGGGAAAAGAAATGGTCCAGAGCTGATAGCGCAGTGCCGCATTGTCGACATACGGGAACAGCAATGTCTTTCCGCCGGGGAGCCATACGGGACGTCCCAGAAATCGCGGGCTGGAGAATATCTCACGGATGCTTCCATCCTTGGCCGAGACGAGATCGATCACCCACCGCAGTTGATGGTTGGCAAGGACGACCGGGATAGCGATGTTTTGGCCATCCGGCGACCAATTGGGTCCAGGCTGGTACAACATGGCGCTGCCGTCCTGAATCAGGGTCAGCACGTGATCATTGCTTCCGTTGGCATTCGCGATTTTGACTTCGATGTACTTTCGAGGCGGGACACAGCGTTCGTACACGAATTGTTTGCCATCGGGAGAAAAGGAGACGGGAGAGTCCACATCCGTGATTAACTTGCTGACAGCGCCACCGTGCGCGGGAAGCACATACAAGTACTTAAACGCGGGGTCTCTTGCATCGGACCGGACCACGTAAAGGGAGGTACCATCCGGGGAAAAAGTCAGTCCATGAAAGCCAGGGCCGTCAGGAAGAATCTGATGATCGCTTCTGGCAGTGACCTCCTGAAGCCATAGACTCTGTCGAATCTCGTCCCCGCGCGCATAAG